>ERZ791905.1782-NODE-1782-length-13355-cov-2.516917_pt1 | contig 13355 bp, 6 predicted proteins | sample MGYA00510147_ERZ791905 | MGnify/ENA primary metagenome ERZ791905 (study PRJEB30046, sample SAMN00792084) | human gut metagenome | study: EMG produced TPA metagenomics assembly of the A metagenome-wide association study of gut microbiota in type 2...
ATGTAAACGTGCGCCTTCTGTATAAAGATACCGGCGAGATTAAAGAATCTAAAGTATTCATGGGCGATTTTCCGCTGATGACGGAAACCGGTACTTTTGTAATCAACGGTGCCGAACGTGTAATCGTCAGCCAGCTGGTACGTTCCCCTGGCGTTTATTACGCCGTTACGATGGACCCCAGCGGCAAAAAAATGTATGGTACAACAGTCATTCCTAACCGTGGTGCATGGATTGAATATGAAACCGACTTAAATGACGTTATTTACGCACGTGTTGACCGTACCAGAAAGCTGCCGGCAACTGTTTTGCTGCGCGCCATGGGTTTAACCCAGAATGAAGATATTTTAGCACTCTTTAATAATCATCCTTCCGTTGCTGCAACGCTTGAAAGGGATACAACAACTACCCGCGAAGAAGCTTTAATTGAAATTTATAAAAAGCTGCGCCCGGGCGAACCTCCTACTCTGGAAAACGCCTCCGCGCTTATTGAAGCAACCTTCTTTGATAACAAACGTTATGACCTTGCCAGCGTAGGCCGCTATAAGCTGAACAAAAAACTCGGCTGGCGCCGCCGTCTGCTGGATAAAGTGCTGGATCAGCCGCTGGTTGATGTATCTACCGGTGAAATTATTGCTGAAGCAGGCACCAAGATTGACCTTGATGTTATTGATAAAATTGAAGAAAGCGGTATTTTTGCAGGCCCCGGCCTGAAAGAAGTTTTCATCCGCCTGAAAGAACAGCCGATGAAAATCATCTGCACTTCCGATATTCCGGAAGACCACCGCACCATTACCGTTGAAGACGTTATGGCTTCCTTCGGTTATCTGCTTAACCTGATGGACGGCCTTGGCACCGGCGATGATATCGACCATTTGGGCAACCGCCGTGTACGCCGTGTCGGCGAACTTTTGCAGAACCAGTTCCGCATCGGCCTTGCCCGTATGGAACGCGTTGTAAAAGAACGTATGACCATTCAGGATGTTGATGTTATCACGCCGCAGGCGCTTATTAATATCCGCCCTGTTGTTGCTGCTATTAAAGAATTTTTTGGCAGCAGCCAGCTTTCTCAGTTTATGGACCAGAACAACCCGTTGGCTGAGCTGACCCATAAACGCCGTCTTTCCGCACTGGGCCCCGGTGGCTTGAGCCGTGAACGTGCAGGCTATGAAGTCCGCGACGTACACCATTCCCACTATGGCCGTATGTGCCCGATTGAAACCCCTGAAGGTCCGAACATCGGCCTTATCGGTTCTCTTTCTACCTTTGCTGTTATTAATAAATACGGCTTTATGGAAACCCCGTACCGCCGTGTTGATAAAGAAAACAAGCGTGTAACTGATGAAATTATTTATCTTACCGCTGATGAAGAAGATAATTACATTATCGCTCAGGCGAACGAACCTTTGGATGACGAAGGTTACTTTGAAGGCGAACGTGTAACCGCACGTTACCAGAACGAAGTACTTTCCCTGCCTCCTGACCAGGTAGACTTCATGGACGTTTCGCCGAAACAGGTTGTATCTATCGCTACCGCACTTATTCCGTTCCTCGAAAACGATGACGCGAACCGTGCTCTTATGGGTGCTAACATGCAGCGTCAGGCAGTGCCGCTTCTGTGCACTCAGGCTCCTATCATCGGTACCGGTATGGAATATAAAGTTGCCGTTGACTCCGGCGTATGCATTTTGGCTAAAAATGCCGGCGTTGTAGAACGTGTTACCGGTGATGAAATCGTTATCCGCAAAGATGACGGCGGCGTAGATAAATACAGCGTATTGAAATTTAAACGTTCCAACCAGGGCACCTGCGTTAACCAGCGCCCGATTGTTTACAAAGGCGACAAGGTTGTTAAAGGCCAGGTACTGGCAGACGGCCCTGCAACCGACCATGGCGAACTTGCACTTGGCTACAACGTAATTGTTGCCTACATGCCTTGGGAAGGTTACAACTACGAAGATGCAATTCTTCTGAGCGAAGATTTGGTTAAGGCCGACGTATTTACTTCCATTCATATTGAAGAATACGACTGCGATGCCCGCGATACCAAACTTGGCGAAGAAGAAATTACCCGCGATATTCCGAACGTATCGGAAGAAGCATTGAAAGACCTTGACGAACGCGGCATTATCCGCATTGGTGCGGAAGTACGCCCGGGCGATATCCTCGTCGGCAAGGTAACACCGAAAGGCGAAACCGAGCTTACCGCAGAAGAACGCCTGCTGCGCGCCATCTTTGGCGAAAAAGCACGCGAAGTACGCGACAGCTCGCTGCGTGTTCCGCATGGCGAAGCAGGTAAAATCGTCAGCGTAAAAGTATTTACCCGCGAAAACGGCGACGAACTTCCTCCGGGAGTTAACGAACAGGTTCGCGTACATATCGCACAGAAACGTAAAATTTCCGTCGGCGATAAGATGGCAGGCCGCCACGGCAACAAGGGCGTTATTTCCCGTATTCTGCCGCGCGAAGACATGCCGTTCCTGCCGAGCGGCGAACCGGTACAGATTGTGTTGAATCCGTTGGGCGTACCTTCCCGTATGAACATCGGACAAATTCTGGAAAACCATTTGGGCTGGGCAGCACGCGCACTCGGCATGCAGATTGAAAACAATGCCGAAGGCCTTGTAGAACGCCTGACCGGTGTTGGCTATGACGTTGAAAAATACGGCATCCCCGAAACCGTTGAAATCGGCAAATTCGGTGATAAGAGCATTAAAGCCGTACAGATTTCCGTACCGGTATTTGACGGTGCTCACGAAAAAGATATTAATGATGCGCTTGACCTTGCAGGTATAGACCGCAGCGCCAAAACCACGCTGTATGACGGCCGTACCGGCGAACCGTTTGATAACAAAGTTACCGTCGGCTTAACTTACATGCTCAAACTGCATCACCTTGTTGATGATAAAATCCATGCCCGCAGCACCGGACCGTACTCCCTTGTTACCCAGCAGCCTCTCGGCGGCAAGGCGCAGTTCGGCGGCCAGCGTTTCGGCGAAATGGAAGTTTGGGCGCTGGAAGCATACGGCGCAGCTTACACTTTGCAGGAAATTTTAACCGTAAAATCCGACGATGTTGTCGGCCGTGTTAAAACCTACGAAGCCATCGTTAAAGGCGAAAACGTTCCTGAACCTGGTGTTCCGGAATCCTTTAAGGTACTTATTAAAGAACTTCAGTCCATCGGCCTTGACATTAAAGTGCTCAACGAGGACGAAGAAGAAATTTCCCTGCGTGATACCGACGACGATATCAACGAAACAGCGCGCAAGCTGGATCTTGACATCGACGGTGCTATTCCCGAAGCTCCTAACACGGAGATTGTGCAGGATGACTACACCACCGACAGTGATGACAGTGCAGCGGAAGACCCCGATTTTGATTTGATTGCCGATATTGGCAACATGAATATGGAAGCAAAAGATGCGGATGACGCCGCCAGTGAAGATATGGAATAGAAGGGAGCGATCGGTTCTTGTTAGACGTAAATAATTTTGAATCTATGCGTATCGGCCTGGCTTCACCGGAGCAAATCAGGGCTTGGTCCTATGGCGAAGTAAAAAAACCGGAAACCATCAATTACAGAACTTTGAAACCGGAACGTGACGGTTTATTCTGCGAAAGAATTTTCGGGCCTACCAAAGACTGGGAATGCCATTGCGGCAAATATAAAAGAATCCGCTATAAAGGCATTATCTGCGATAAGTGCGGCGTTGAAGTAACCCGTGCCAAAGTACGCCGTGAGCGTATGGGCCATATTGAACTGGCTGCACCTGTATCCCATATCTGGTATTTCAAAGGTATTCCAAGCCGCATGGGGTTAATTCTTGATATTTCCCCGCGTTCTCTGGAAAAAGTACTGTACTTTGCCAACTACATTGTATTAGACCCGGGCAGCACTCCGCTGACTAAAAAACAGCTGCTGACCGAAAGCGAATATATTGAAAACCGTGATAAATACGGCAGCGCATTTAAAGTAGGTATGGGCGCTCAGGCAATTAAAACCTTATTACAGGAAATTGACCTGCCCAAACTTACCGCAGAACTGCGCGCAGAACTGAAAGAAGTAAGCGGCCAGCGCAAAATCCGCGCTGTACGCCGTCTGGAAGTTTGCGAAGCCTTCTTGAAATCCGGCAACTGCCCGGAATGGATGATTCTGGACGTTGTACCGGTTATTCCGCCTGAACTGCGCCCGATGGTTCAGCTGGATGGCGGACGCTTTGCAACAAGCGACCTTAACGATTTGTACCGCCGCGTTATTAACCGCAACAACCGCTTAAAACGCTTGCTTGAACTTAACGCGCCGGATATTATCGTACGCAACGAAAAACGCATGCTGCAGGAAGCAGTTGACGCCCTTATCGACAACGGCCGCCGCGGCCGTCCGGTAACAGGCCCGGGCAACCGCCCGCTGAAATCCCTTTCCGATATGCTGAAAGGCAAGCAGGGCCGTTTCCGTCAGAACCTTTTGGGTAAACGTGTTGACTACTCCGGCCGTTCCGTTATCGTTGTAGGCCCGGAACTTAAAATGCATCAGTGCGGCCTGCCGAAGGAAATGGCACTGGAGCTGTTTAAACCTTTTGTAATGAAACGCCTTGTTCAGAGCGGACAGGCTACCAATATTAAAAACGCCAAACGCATGGTAGAACGCGCCAATAATGTTGTTTGGGACGTTTTGGAAGAAGTAATTAAAGAACATCCTGTATTCCTTAACCGTGCACCGACGCTGCACAGACTCGGTATTCAGGCATTCGAGCCTATCCTTACCGAAGGCCGTGCAATCAAGCTGCATCCTTTGGTATGTACAGCATTCAACGCCGACTTTGACGGTGACCAAATGGCAGTGCATCTGCCGCTTTCCGCGGAAGCGCAGGCAGAAGCAAGAATTTTGATGCTTTCCGTTAACAACATTCTGGCACCGAAAGACGGTAAGCCTGTTGCCGTACCTACCCAGGATATGGTTCTGGGCTCCTACTACATCACCATGGTGAAAGAAGGCGCCAAAGGCGAAGGCATGCGCTTCAGCAGCATTAACGAAGCTATGCTGGCATACTTCCATAAGGTTGTTGATTTGCAGGCACGCATTCAGGTTTATGTACCTAACAAAGATATTTACGGCGAAGAAAAGAACGAAGGCGTAAGCCTTGTTACCACTACGCCGGGCAATATCATGTTTAACGAAGACCTGCCGAAGGAACTGCAGTACTTCCATCAGGAAACCGAAAAGAACGCTGCCGGCGAAGAAGTTAAGGTTTGGCATTTAAGCAAACTTATTAACAAAAAAGAACTGGGCAACCTTGTTGCAAAAGCACACAAGCTGTTTGGCAACCTGCGTACCGCCGAAATCCTTGATATTGTTAAAAAGAACGGTTATGACAACGCCTGCAAGGCAGGTATTTCCATTGCCGTATCCGATATTAAAATCCCGAAAGAAAAACAGCAGATTTTGGCTGACGCCGAAAAACAGATTGATAAAACCGAGCGTATGTTCCGCCGCGGCTTGATGAGCGAAGACGAACGTTACCGCAAAGTTATTGAAATCTGGAGCCAGGCAACTGATGATGTTACCGCAAAACTGATGAGCGCCACCATGGATAAATTCAATTCCCTGAACATGATGGCTGATTCAGGTGCCCGCGGCAATACCCAGCAGATCCGTCAGCTGGCAGGTATGCGCGGCCTTATGGCTGACCCGTCCGGCCGTATTATCGACCGTCCTATCAAGGCAAACTTCCGCGAAGGCTTAACCGTATTGGAATACTTTATTTCCACCCACGGTGCCCGCAAAGGCCTGGCAGATACCGCACTGCGTATGGCAGACTCCGGTTACCTTACCCGCCGCCTTGTAGACGTTGCGCAGGATGTTATTGTACGCGAAGATGACTGCGACGTTGTAACCTTTAACCTTGTTAAAGAACGCAGCCGCCTGTGCAAACAAACCCTTGGCGCAAGCCAGAACAAACTGCGCGAAACCGTTATCGGGCGCAACCTTGCTTCCGGCGTTGAAAGCCCTGTAACCGGCGAACTGATTGCTGAAGCAGATACCGTTATTACAGAAGATATTTACAATAAACTTATTGCAGGCCACGTGCTTGAAGTTAACCTGTATGCAACCGATGATATGGACGGCGAAGCAACTGAAACCGTTCAGATTAACATCAGCAGCGAAGATGCCAACAAGGTAATGAAAGAACACCTGATGCATCACTTCGACGGCAAAGAAGTTGCCGAAGACGTTGTTAACGCAGAAGGTGAAGTGCTGGCACATGCAAAAGATACTTACACCGAAGCAATGATTGACGCAATTTTGGCAGACGGCACTGTCCGCGAAATGAAAGTGCGCAACAATGCTATCGAAGGTATCGAAATCGGCGCTATTACCGAAGGCAAGAACAAACAGACGGTTATCGAATCTCTGCGTGACCGTATTGTTGGCCGTAACCTTGCCGAAGATATTCTGGATGAAAACGGTGAAGTGCTCTATCATATCAACGATTATGTTACCGAAGATATGGCAGACAGAATTGCAGCCCGGCGCGAAACCGTTAAAATCCGCAGCGTGCTTAACTGCAAATCTAAAGTTGGCGTTTGCCGTAAATGCTATGGCCGTAATCTTGCAACCGATAGAAATGTTGATGTCGGCGAAGCAGTTGGCACCATTGCAGCTCAGGCAATCGGCGAACCTGGTACCCAGCTTACCATGCGTACGTTCCATACCGGCGGCGTAGCAGGCGGCGACGATATTACCCAGGGCTTGCCGCGTGTTGAAGAATTGTTTGAAGCACGCAAACCGAAACACCCGGGTATTTTGGCAGAAACTACCGGCATTGTGCATATTGCCGAAGAAGGCGGCCAGCGTAAAATTACCATTACCGATAAAGACGGCATGGAAGAAGTTTATGCTATTCCGTATGGCGCAAAACTTGCTGTTACCGAAGGCCAGGAAATCGAAAAAGGCGACCGCCTTACCGAAGGTTCTCTCAATCCGCATGATATTATCCGCATCAGCGGCGTGCGTGCAACCCAGCGTTACCTGGTACAGCAGGTACTCGGCGTTTACAAATCTCAGGGCGTAGAAATTAACGACAAACACATTGAAGTTATGGTACGCCAGATGATGCGTAAAGTACGTATCGACGAAGCCGGCGATACTACGATGCTGCCGGGCGAATACGTTGATATCGGTGAATTTGAAGAACAGAACAGCGAGATGCTTGACCGCGGCTTGCAGCCGGCAGAAGGCCATCCGATTCTTCTGGGTATTACCAAAGCATCCCTGGCAACAGATTCCTTCCTGTCTGCGGCTTCTTTCCAGGAAACCACCCGCGTACTTACGGACGCAGCTATTAAAGGCAAGGTTGATCCGCTGCTCGGCCTTAAAGAAAACGTTATTATCGGTAAACTCATCCCGGCAGGTACCGGCATGAGCAGATACCGTGACGTAAAAGTAAAATACAATAACGTGCCTACTAATAACTGATTTTACTGCATAACAGCAGAAAAACTTAATAAGTTGTAATAGGTAAAGTAAACCACCCTGTTTATTCCGTTTGGAGTAAGCAGGGTGGTTTTGTTTTATTAATTTTACCTACACCTTTGCTTGTGGTATAATATATTATTAGATTTATTGAACGAAAGGAACAAACATGGCAGATAAATTTTTAGTTATAGACGGCAGCAGCCTGATTCACAGGGCATTTTTTGCCCTGCCGCCGCTGACGACACAGAGCGGTGTGCATACGGGTGCTGTGTACGGTTTTTGTAATATGCTTTTGCGCCTGCTGGCAGATGTACAGCCCAAGTGGCTGGCGGTAGCGTTTGACAAGAGCCGAAAAACCTTCCGTACGGAGATGTTTGCCGATTATAAAGGTCAGCGCAAACCGACACCGAGCGAGCTTTCGGAGCAGTTCCCGCTGGCGCGCAAGGTGCTGGAGGCGATGAACATTGCCGTGCTTGAACTTGATAATTATGAGGCAGACGACATCATCGGCACGTTTGCGGTACACGCGCCGCAGGAAGCGGACGTGATTATTGTAACGGGCGACCGCGATGAACTTCAGCTTTTAAGTGACCGCACAAGCGTATATTTTACCAAACGCGGCATTTCAGACCTTAAAATTTACACGCCGGAAGTTTTCGCAGAGGAATATGAAGGCCTTGAACCGAAGCAGCTTATCGACCTGAAAGGTCTGATGGGAGATACTTCGGATAACATTCCCGGCATACCGGGCGTTGGCCCCAAAACGGCTCTCAAGCTGATTGGCGAGTACGGCAGCGTGGAAAATGTGCTGGCTAACGCCGATAAAATCAGCGGCAAAGCACTGCGCGAAAAAATGCAGAATAACAAAGAATCGGCGCTGCTTTCCAAAAAACTGGCAACAATTTTTACGGATGTGCCAGTTGATGCAGATTTGGCAAATTATGAATTAAAAGCATTGAAGCCGGAAGCGCGCGAATTGCTTGCCGGGTTGGAATTCCGCAATATGTACGACCGTTTTAATGCCGTTATGGGCGCGCCGGAAGGCGATTTCAGCCTGTTTGGCGACTTTGTGGAAGACAAGCCTGCCGGGCTGCCGGAAGAAGTTGTAAAAAGTGCCGACGATGCGGAAGCGTTGTTTAAACTTATCGCCGTAAGGCGTGAAGTTACGCCGCTTACTGTACAAATTGGCGGTACGCTGCCGGATTTATATTTTAAACGTGCGGAGCTTTTATGTGATGGGCGTGTTTATATTTTTGAAGGCGAGTGCCCCGGCTGGCAGCAGTTTTATGACTGGCTGGCAAATGAAAACTGCCAAAAAGCCTGTTGCGACAGCAAAGAAATTATTAAAACCGCTTTGTGCATTGGGGTTGAAGCGCGCGGCATAACGGATGATATTGCCATTGCCGCATATCTTATTGACCCTGCGCGCAGCGAATACAGCATTAAAACCGTTGGCGGAGCGTATCTGACGCAGGAGTATGCGCAGGAATGCAAAACCGTTGCCGAACTTGTGCCTGTGCTGCGTGCCAAACTTGCAGAACACGAACAGATAAAATTATATGAAGAAATGGAGCTGCCGCTGGCACGCACGCTTGCCAAAATGGAACTGGCAGGCATTAAGCCTGATGCAGCGCTTTTGGATAAATTAACCAAAGAAATGGCGGCGCAGATTGCTGCACTTGAAATTTTGGCGGTAGAGCAGGCCGGAGAAAGCTTCAATTTAAAATCTACCAAGCAGCTTGGTGCTATTTTATTTGAAAAGCTGGGCCTGCCGGTCATCAAAAAAACTAAAACAGGTTATTCCACAGACGTATCCGTTTTGGAGCAGCTGCGCAACGAACATCCGCTGGTGCGGACTATTTTGGAACACCGCAAGCTGACGAAACTTCACAGCACTTACCTTGAAGGGTTGCGACCGCTGATTAATACTGTTACAGGGCGTATACATACGCATTTTCAGCAGCTTGTTACTGTTACCGGCCGTTTGAGCAGCACCGACCCGAACTTGCAGAATATTCCTACCCGCACGGAACTTGGCAAAAAAATACGCGAAATTTTTGTGCCGGGCGAAGGTTACGATTACCTGTTAAGCTGCGATTATTCGCAGGTAGAACTGCGCGTGCTGGCGCATATTGCGCAGGATGAACTGCTTTTGGAAAGCTTTCTGCACGGGCAGGATGTACACGCACGCACGGCGGCGGAAGTGTTTGGCGTGCCGCTGAACGAAGTTACCGGCACCATGCGTACGCGCGCCAAAGCCGTAAACTTTGGCATTGTATACGGCATCAGCGATTTTGGGCTTGCCAAACAGCTTGATATCAATCGCGGCGAGGCGGGCAGATATATTGAAAATTATCTTGGACGCTACACCGGCGTTAAAAAATATATGGATGATATGGTGGCGAGCGCCAAAAAACAGGGCTATGTGCAGACGCTGTTCGGGCGCAGGCGTTACCTGCCGGATATTAACAGCCGCAATTTTAACCTGCGCGGCTTTGCGGAGCGCACCGCCATTAACACGCCGATACAGGGCACAGCGGCGGACATTATAAAAATTGCCATGGTGAATGTGCAGAAAATGTTGGAACAGGGCGGTTATAAAAGCCGCATACTGCTTCAGGTGCACGACGAACTTTTGCTTGAAGTTACGGCGGCCGAACGCGAAGAAGTTGGCGCACTTGTAAAACAAACTATGGAAAGCGCCGTAAAACTCAGCGTACCGCTGATTGCCGACGTTAACTACGGCGTAAACTGGGCAGACGCCAAATAGGGAGGAATAATTATGGAGATAGTTGCTCTAATTTCTTGTACTAAGAAAAAACGTCAAGGGACATTTGAAGCAAAATATCTTTATGATGAAAGTCCTTTATTTAAGAAATCATATCAGTATGCAAAACAATGTACAGATAAAATTTATATTTTGTCTGCAAAATATGGTTTGTTAAAAGATAGCGACATTGTTTCTACATACGATGAAACGTTAAATAAGAAAAATAAAAAAGAACGTGAAAAATGAGGAACTTTAGTAAAAAATCAATTATCTAATGAATTTAATTTGAAAAATACCAAATTTTTAATATTAGCCGGCAATAATTATTTACACCCTATTGAAGATATTTTTGAGTTAGAGCCAGATTTACCTTTGAAAAATTTAGGATTGGGGAAAAGATTAAAATGGTTAAATTCAAAAATAACGAAATGAATATTTCGTTTGAATTACATAAATTATTTAATAATCCTCAATTACCATTTTATGGATTTGAAGATTTATATAAGGTAAAATGTACAAATGGGATTTATATTTTTTTCGAAAAAGGTGAGATATATAAAAATTTAAAAAGAATTGTAAGAATTGGCACCAATAGAACTCAAGGACGTTTTTATAGGCGGTTAAAAGACCATTATGTAGCTAATAATAAAGATGGCAGTATTTTTAGAAAAAATATAGGGATAGCAATTTTAAATAAGAGAAATGACCCATATTTAAAAGTTTGGGATAAAGATACTTCTAATAAACAAAAGTTTAAAGAAGAAAATCCTACTCTTTTAAATGATGAATATCAAAAAGAGATCGAAGCAGAAGTATCAAATTATATTATCAATAATGTATTTTTTACATATTTGGAAGTAGAAAACAGGGAGATACGTTTATTATTAGAAAGAAAATTGATAGCATCAATTTGGAGAGATATTGATTTTAAGCCGTCTGATAATTGGTTAGGAATGTATAGCACAAAGAATTCTATAAGAGAATATGGATTGTGGTTAGTACAAGGTTTAAAAAGCGAACCGTTTACACAAGACGAATTTGAAAAATTCTATGAGTATGTTTCCAAACAATATAATTTAAAATAGGGAGGAATTACCATGCCGGAAATGCCGGAGGTGGAGCAGGTACGCAAAACCCTGCTGCCGCACATTAAGGGCAAAACCATTAAAAATATAGAAATTAACCTTGCAAGGCTGATAAAATATCCGACGCCGGAAGAATTTATTGCCGGTTTAACAGGCAAAACCATTTTGGACGTAGGACGCCTCGGCAAATACCTGGTGCTTAAAACAGGCGAAAACCAAAAGCTGATTGTGCATTTGCGCATGACCGGCAGCCTGATTGCGCAGGAGGCAGATAAGCCGGAACCGCCTTATGCTAAAATTAAATTTGAACTGACGGACGGCGTAACCATGTGGTTCTGCGATATCCGCACCTTTGGCACGCTGTACCTTGTTACTAATAATGACGCTTATATTGAAGGCTACGAAACTTTAGGCCCCGAGCCTTTAAGCGAAGGCTTTACGGCCGGTTATATGCGTCCGGTTATAGCCAAAAGCAGAAAGCCTATAAAAACTCTGATTTTGGAGCAGACTTTTATCGCAGGGCTTGGCAACATCTACGCCGACGAGTGCCTGGCGTTATCCGGCATTTTGCCGATGCGCACGGCGAGCACCTTGACGGACGAAGAAATTGACCGCCTGCACGATGCCATAAACAAGGTTATTGCGCAGGGAATTGCCAACCGCGGTACAACCTTCCGCGATTACAAAGACGGCGAAGGCAACAAGGGCGATAACCAAAACCATTTGCTGGTATATGGGCGCAAAGGCTTGTGCTGCAAAATGTGCGGCGGCGAACTTTTGGGTACCAAAGTAGGCGGGCGCGGCACAACATACTGCCCGCACTGCCAAAAATAAAACGGTGAAAAAATGAAAGTAATAGGTTTAACAGGGGGCATAGCCTCCGGTAAAAGTACAATTGCAAATTTACTGCGCAGCCTCGGCGCGCCTGTGTTTGATGCCGACGCGGAAAGCCGCGCTCTGGTTGCCAAAGGGCGTGCGGCGCTTAACGAAATAGCACTTACCTTTGGTATTGAATACCTTACGGATGGCGGCGAGCTTAACCGCCCCAAAATGGCGGAACTTGTTTTCCACGATAAAGAAGCGCTGAAAAAACTGGAAGCCATCATCCATAAAAACGTACTGGCGGCTGCGCAGAGCTTTCTGGCGGAATGCCGCAGTAAAAATCTGCCGGCGGCAGTGCTTGACGTACCGCTTTTAATTGAGTGCGGCTGGTACAAAGATGTTGACGCCGTGTGGCTTGTTGCCGTAGACAGCGAAACGCAGATAGAACGCGCCATGGCACGCAGCAACATGACGCGCGAAGAAGTTAAGGCACGCATTGCAGCGCAGATGACACTGGAAGAAAAAAAGGCTTATGCCAGCCTTGTAATTGACAACAGTGGTACCTTTGCCGAAACGGAAAAAGCCGTTGCCGCAGCATGGAAAAATTTTACGGCGGAGGCATAAGTTGGGCAGGCGGAAAAAGAAAAAATTTATCGACAGATGGTGGGTAAAATTCTTAATGGTTGCTGCCGCCATTTTTCTCATCGGTGAAGCCGGTATGAAAGTATGGAGCAGCGAAGCCGTGCAGACGCGCTTTGTTTATATGTGGCCCTACCAAAATGAAATTTTGGAGTACAGCTCCAAAAACAAAATCGACCCATTTTTGGTTGCGGCAGTTATAAAAAACGAAAGCGGGTTTGACACGGAAGCCGTATCGCACGCCGGTGCCGTGGGGCTGATGCAGATTATGCCGGAAACCGGCGAATGGATTGCTGCGCAGATGGGGCTTGACCATTTTGACATGGAAGCTTTGCGCAGGCCGGAATATAACGTGCGGCTTGGCTGCTGGTATCTGGGCGAGCTGGAATATGAATTTCAGCGCAACTGGGTGCTGATGATGATTGCCTATAACGCCGGGCGCGGCAACACGCGCGCGTGGATGCAGGAAAACGGCTGGAACTATGATTTTAACCGCATTGAAGACATACCTTACCCGGATACGCGCGAGTATGTAAAAAAGGTTTTGCGCGACCGCGACAAATAT
>ERZ791905.1804-NODE-1804-length-13248-cov-5.170924_pt1 | contig 13248 bp, 11 predicted proteins | sample MGYA00510147_ERZ791905 | MGnify/ENA primary metagenome ERZ791905 (study PRJEB30046, sample SAMN00792084) | human gut metagenome | study: EMG produced TPA metagenomics assembly of the A metagenome-wide association study of gut microbiota in type 2...
TCATTTAAAATCAAGTCAATGCGCCGTTGTTCTCTAATTTTTCCACTTCGGACAGCTCTTCCCAATCCTCACGATTTCCGCATCTGCGAAGGTAATCGTGACCGCCGTCCACGGCGCAGGAACCGCAGCTGCAAAACTTGAAATCATGGACAGTTTTGCTTTCGATGATATCTCCACATTTTTTGCATCTGATTGCATTCCTGATAATTCTCGGCATAATCAATCCCTCTTTAGCGCATTCCTGATTTTCTCTTTTTCCCCGCTGCCATCTGTGCGGAGGCGCAGCAGCAGGACGCCGCACTTCTCCAGAATGGAGTTCTTTTTCGCGTCCCGTGCCGCCTGCTTGCTCCCGGGTTTATGAGATCCGCCATCCGCTTTAGTCGTCAGCACGCACTTTGCTGATTAGGTAGCAAGTTAGTTCAAAGTTGGTCCCAAGTCAGTTCCAAGTTGGTTCCAAGATTCGTTAGTATTTTGGATTATTTGGACGCAAACCACCTTGCGGCACTTGTTGTTCCTTCGCAGAAAACCTTCCCGCTTTCACGCAATTCTCTCATCAAAACGCGGATTTGGTTTCGATCAAGCCCCGGCAAAACTTGCTGCAATTCTTTGAACGGAGTACCAACTTCGTTGTTTTGGCGGATATGCTTTAGCAGAAGCTCCTTGTTGGTATCTCGATCCAAGCCGACGTGCCTTGTATGCACACCGGTTTTGCCTGTTGCCGCATAGAGGCTTCTGGCAAGAACATACTTCTTGCGACCGATATGCTCGACAATGCCCATCTCGATCAGCCGGTTCAAGCGAGACTGCATCTTCTCATTCAGCGGTCGTTCATGGTACAGAGCATCAATCACAAGGAAGTCCTCGGTGGACAGCAGCTCCGCGCCTCTTTCACTGATCCGGTTGATAACGGAAAGCATCGCCTTGTCGAGGATCAGTCCGTTCAGCGTGACACTGACGAAGAAGTCATCCGTGCCTGTGAAGTCGGGAAGCGGTTTTGCCTCCTGCACACTCAGCTCAAACATCAGGTTCATGCCCTGTCCGGAACGCTCTACCATGCCGCAGAGGGAAAGAATCTCCGCAATACGGCGGTTGCGCGGGAGCTGGCGATCCAGTATGTTGTCGAGCGTAATGCCGAAGGGAAGTCCTCCGGGGCTTTCGACAACCAATCTGTCGCGGAACTGGCGAACAAAAATGCTGCCGCCGAACTGATAGTTCCTGTGACTCACCGCGTTCAGGATCGCTTCACGGACAACGCGCTCATTAAAGGTCGCAATGTCAAACACGAAAAAGCCTTCCTGATAGTGCTGCTTGTCATTCCGCAGATTGACAAGCTCCCACACGCGGTCATAACAGGCAAAGAAGCCGACCTTAAACTCTTCTCTCTGATTTGCCGGACCCGACGCTTCGGAGGAACGATACTCAAAAATGATCTCAGCCTGTGGCAGATACTTGATGATCGCCGCGTTTTTGCCGAACAGGATCAAGGCTGCATACGTCACGCCTTCATCCGTGATTGCGCCGCAGTCATGGAGAAGCTGCTGCTTTGACAGCGTGGCAAGCTGCTTCTTGCCGCTCTTTTCGATCCACTTGGCACGAAAGTTTTCAATGGCGGTCTCGTCCAAATCATCGATCGTTGCCCCGGCGCAGATCGTCCCGGAAAAATCGCCGCCAGTCTCTTCATAGATGCTGCGGCGCATATCCTCCGGCATGGGCTTGAGCGTATCGCCCTCGTAAATCCACGCTACGCCATCGTATTGAACCGGCAAGCCGATTGGACGGCTTTTCACGTCGAAGACCAGAACCCGCTTTCCTTCGTAGTTGAAAAGCTGAAAATCAACATTGACCTTCAATTTCTCAATCAAGCCCATGCGGGTGCGCTCCGGCTGGTCAAAAGCTGCGCTCCCGACCACGCTGCGGGGTCTCTTGTCCGTGATGCCAAATACCAGTTTGCCGCCGCCATTGTTCGCCAAAGCGCAGCAGCACTTCGCCGCCTCTCTGGAATCAAATTGCTTTTTTGCTTCCTTGAATTGGACGTGTTCGCCCTCTTTGGCTTCCAGAAGCTCTTGAACAGTTTCTAAATATGGCATAGCGTTTCTCCTTTGTTTCGTTGCAATCTGGTTGGTGAGCATTCAGCCTTTGTCCACGGCACTGTCGAGACCTACTTGCGGTTCTTCCGCGTCTTGAGCTTGTACAGCGGCATAATCTGAATAATCATATATTTTGCATTTATCGGTGTCAGTTTGACTCCATACCTCATTAAAGAAGGTATCAATCAGTATTGGTGACTCAACAATCTGAACTATATGGTGGCTCTTTCCAACGGAATTGACAGAAGTGCCAAGAGACCACACGCGAGTTTTATTGAGCTGGTATTTGAGAATTAAGTATCGATCATGAAAACTACTGCCGTTGTTCCCATGAACCGTCCTAAATGATAGCCGCAAATCGGTTTCTTGTCCCAACCCGTCTTCAAGTTCCTTTTGGAAGGAGTTCCGTATTTCGTCAAATGCGGCTTGCGTGTCGCCAGTTAGTATTTCTGCTTTTGCGCCCTTGTTGTGGGAAATCGTATGAATATCGGTTAAACAGCATACTCGAATACTTGGTTTCTCACAAAGGGCAACAGTGTTGAGAATATCATTCGGTGATAAATAAGGATCGACTATCCTTATTTCGTCCAAATCCCATAGAAGCTGTTTGTTTATGATTGACCTAATATCGCATAGTGCTTCATCGTGCTGACCAACATTGTAAACTCGAAGATAATTTTGCTCTTTGAAAAAGGCATCCTGCCATTTTTGTTGCCGCTCTCCAGCGTCAGCCATTTCTACTAAAAGTGGCGGTTCGCCCACCATTTTGACGCCGTTTAATGGTACACTATATTCCTTGTCTCCTACTTTAACCCTTCTGTACTGATGAACAGGTGTTGCAACAATGTAACCGGGCGTTATTTGCCCGTAATAGTTTGAGTAGACAGCCTGATCCGCTACTGCTCTAAAAAGAATAAACTTCGACTCAGCATCGGATATAGTCAAAGTGGTCTTACACTGGTTTGGCTCAACACCTTTTTCAACTATTTCGCCGGGGTGTAGGCAAAATAATTCGTCTACATATTCGTATAGCAACCTATCGTGCTCCTGCTCGATATGAAGTCGAAGGTTCATGCCGTGTGTAATTTCTGGTGCCAACTCGAAGGAATAGGTCATTCCATGTTCACCTAAACGCTTGGGTGTAGTTCTGAGCGTTTCTATGTCGAACTTGCAGACTATATTTCCTATGCGATCAGGCAACTCATCCAGTCTATAATTCAATTTACACTTGTGGAGAATTTCCTGAATTTTCTTTACATCTTTATCCCGTAGTAGCTCTTTGAGACGTTCTCCACGGGCGTATATCTCAAAGATATAGTAACTTCCCAGAAAATTCGAACCGTATAGCGACTTCTCAAGCGGAATCACATTGTTGTAGTAACTCCCAGTCGGGTCATTCTCTGCGATGAACTTTACGGGCGTTGGAAACGCTTCGTCAATTTTGTCGCCTTCTGTTATTTTTGAATCTGTATAGCTCCAAACACCAGTAGATAGGGCAGAACGAACACAATCCGTAAATGTTTCTTTCTGCATTGAATATTGCGAAACAAAGAGTTGCAATCCGTTTTGCAACGTAGTAGGTGATGTTAGCAAGGTGGATTCAGTCTCAGTATCATAACTGCCCGAAAAATGAACGTGGGTAAAATAATTCCACGCGATGCCTGTCTTCTTGTCAAATAGAACAATCTGATCCACTTTGCAATAATGATATGCCCCAATGACACCGCTATTGGTTAGTTGATCTAATTTGACTTCCCATTCCTGCATTGTTCCACCACCTTTAGAAGTCCATATATGGTTGAGCAAAGCTCCGATTTACATAGGGCCATACAATAAAAGGTATCGTTGGGATTACTTTAAGTCATATACTTTGTCCTGACTTTGCAAAATTTACATTTTGTTCAACCATAAGTCTATAGTCACACTAAGGGATTCCGTTTGAATTTCTCTGTTTTATAGCCCCCCCATCCGCTCGTAAATTCACGGTATTTTGAAATGCCGATTCAGAAACGGTAGTGTCTGGCAACTTTAATATGGTAGATTTTCAGATAAATTTTCAGTGTATTATATATTAATCATCCAAATACACAAACGATTGAGGGGCGGATTGAATATTAAAGTCTGCTAACGATTTCGAAGTCGGATATTTTTCGGATGATCCAATGACAAAAGCGTATGCCATTGTGCATCCACTAAAGTATTTTCTATACTTTGACCTGCTTATGCCAGCATTTGCTTTTGTACTGTTCCAGAGCGTAGTAGGCTTCATCTTAAGCGTTTTAATAACTTTAATTTCGCCAATAACAGCTTGTTCCGGAGCAGAGGAATATACAACAATCTTTGAAACCTCTTTTTTAGGGATTCGTTTTCGGTACTCATATTGTTTCTGTCCGTCAAATATTCTATTGGCATATTCTGGTTTGATGGATAATAGAATCGTGGCCATGCCTCATTGCCTTTCAAAGTGTATTTTTGTCTGTGATTTGGCTAAAATCGTGTCAAAATCTGCGTCAGAAATATGATCAAATGGTCTTGGTCCGCTATATTGTGGTATGATTCCACTACTCCATAATTCGCCTAAAGTAATTCGTTTTGTAAGGCTTTTTATAAAGATGAATTTAACAACCAGAAGTTTTTCACTGTGCTTTTCCCAAAGCTGATTTAGCGTTTCGGGGCTAAAGACTGTCCGGTTTTCACAGTATTTGAGGTAATCCTCTTTGCTTGAAAAGTTATATCGCACTTCATCAACAATACAAATCGTACTGACAACAGATTCATACGCTTTTCTTCCTGCCATTGTCCCCTTTCGGTAAATAACAAGCAGGTCACCTGGACGCATATCCCGTTTATACGAGAGGGAAATATACACTTTTTGCAATGCATAGCGATGTGCCTTGTCTCCCAGATAATCAAAGTTCCCTTCAGTTCTCAATTGCGAGTCAGGAAATAACGGAGTATGATATTGTGCTTCAATCGGAAGGAAGAATTTCTGCACATTGTATCTGATATTGGGAAAATTCTCTTTGACTGATTTTGATATATCATAACCGGTCATTTTCTTAATGAGCACTACTTCTTCACCGTTGCAATTTTTCTTGATGCCATACTTATAGAACCCCCATCGAACCAGCAAATCATATAGCATCCTTAATTCGGGGCGGTTCATATATAGTGTAACATATATCTCCTCCACATTGCGTTCAATAGCATTGTCAAAAATAATCTTGATGAATCGTTCACCGAGTCTAAAGCCGGAGGCTTCAACCTTGAATGTTCCAACTTTTAATCTTCGCTTAGGTCGAAAAATTGGGGCAATGTCGCTGTAGTTTTCCTCTTCTGTTTCTGTTTTGAGATATAGGAATCCAAGTATAGCACCTGCATCTGTTCGGCATACATAAGCTTCTTCATTGCTCTTTTTTATAAACCAATCCTCAAACCCCGTATACGCTTCACGGAAGGTAGCAAAAAACGGGTCTGTCACATCAATATTTCCAAACAGTTCTTTTTTGACTGCAAGCACCTTATAATCTATAAGGTCAGGATTTTCATTGGTACATTTTTCAATGAACGAGTTGATTGTGAATACACGCTCTGACAGCCCTAATCTATCTGCTTTTAAGCGCATACGGCGGTCTTCTGTGATTAAAATATCTGCTCTTTTACAATATAATTCGCACAAAAGTTGATTGTCAATTTGATCGTTGGCTGTTTTAGGTGTGTCACTGAGCAGTGCGGTAAATTCCGCCGTCTGCGGCGCAATGCATCGCATCTCTGTATAAGCATCAATTTTTGCATCATACAGCGATTGCATTTGTGGGTTGCGATATTTACGAAGTTCAGCTATAGAGTATGGATGAATCAGCTTTTCATAGCGCAGTTTATCGAGCCAGTAGAATAGTTTTCCGATAGTGAAACTTGTCGCTTTGGTATTTTCTCTATGTATAATGACATTCGTATCGAGTAGCGCTCTCATTTACTTCCCCCCTAAAACATATTCTCTGACTTGCTGCACGTCAGAATCGTCAAATAACATCTGATGGGTGTAAAGTGGAAGACCTAACTGCTCTGTGATCTTTTCACATTGCATCTTTTCGCATCGCTTTAGGGATTTCAATGCATCAAGTGGATAGCAACGGGAATCTCTATACCGGAGATTTTCACAAACTTTAGTCACATCTGATTCAAGTAAAACCACCTTCGAAATTGACATTAATGAAAAAACAGACTCAGGCAGCCTTTCAACATTAAATGATTTATCAAAAATGCAGAAGTGACCCGCTAATATAAATGTCTTATCCTTCTGTAGCCTTTCATTCACCGCCGTAACCAGAATATCCTGATTTTTTTCCTTGTTCACTACAGTTTTGTTACGACCATAAATTTCTCCGTTGATTGCGCTTATCAAGTCACCAGCTGAATAGCAGGGGATTCCAATGGAGATACTAAGTCTTTCACACAAGGTGCTTTTTCCCACGCCATAGATTCCCGTAACAAAAATTATGCCATCTTTCATTGTTATCCCCCTTTTGAAAATGTAATAAGTTTGGGTTAGCCCATCCTCATCTCCCGATACACTACATCGGCCAATGCGCTCATAATGGCATTGTACTTGTGCTGATCCTCAAAGAGCGAGGTATAGGTATCCTGCGATTCCAGATAGCTGTCCTGGGCCGCTGCACCGAAGGCCTTAGGGAAAATGCTTTCCACAAAAATCTGCGGATCTGAGGTCTGCGCCATCTTGGTCAGCTTCTTGTCGGCCATCAGACGGCTGCGCAGAGCCGTCAGCAACACTTTGTCTCCCTCGGTGAATTCACCCTTGTACTTTTCGTTGATCTTGGCGATGATCTCATCCAGCGGCGACTTTGTATCCAGGCCCATTGCCCCTTTCTGCTTAGCCGGTTCGTACACGCCCTTCACCTGTTCCAGCTCAATGCTTCCGGCGAAGGTCTTTTGCAGCTTGTAGTATTCCAGCTTCAACTTACCCTCAAGGTCCACCATATCCGTGGTTTCCGCAGGCAGCAAATTGATCAGATAACAACAGAACGCATATTCCTTATGCAGCTCCTTATCGAACATCCGCAGGATCTGGGAAATATAGCCATACCACTTAATGAGATTGCGCACCTGACGGCGGAACTGATACCGCTCGTTGGGCGTTTTTTGATTATAACGGTCTGCCACCGGCTTCAACACACTGGTCATTCGCCCCATCGCCCGGGCATCCTGCCGGCCTGTGCTGAAATACTCCTTGGCAAAAGCCTCAATATCTGCATCGTTATAGACCGCAAATCCCCGCAGCTCCTTCTGCGTCTGATAGATCAGGTCAGCGTTGACCTCCTGCGAAAGCGAGGTTTCTTGATAGAACGGCTGAAACGCCTCCAGAATGTCCTCTTTCTTGTTGGCAAAATCGAGAACGAAAGTATCCACCTTGCCGGCGCAAGTGCGATTCAATCTGGACAGCGTCTGCACCGCTTTGACGCCCTTCAGCTTCTTGTCCACGATCATCGTGTGCAGCAGCGGCTCGTCAAACCCGGTCTGATACTTCTCTGCAACGATCAGCACATTGAAATGATCGTGGAACTCCGCCTTGGTCTGCGTTTCGGCGATGTGCGTTCCATCCGCACGAACATTCAGTTTCGGCTCGGTGTATTCTGTGTCACCGTCCTGCACAGCACCCGAAAAGGCCACCAGCACCTGCACATCGTTGTACTTCTGCTCCTCTATGTAGCGCTTGACCTCGTGGTAGTAGCGCACTGCCGCAAGGCGGGACGAGGTAATGACCATCATTTTGCCCTTGCCGCCGATCTTGTTTCGGGTGGTTTCCCGGAAGGTCTCCACGATGATCTGTGCCTTTTGGGAGATGTTATACGGATGCAGCTCCTGATATTTGCGGATCACCTTAGCTGCACGGCTGGCGGGCACATCCGGGTTATCTTCGGAGGTTTTGACGATTTTGAAGCAGGTGTCATAGGTCATATAGTTCTGGAGCACATCCAGAATAAAGCCTTCCTCAATGGCCTGCCGCATGCTGTAAATGTGGAACGGATGAAAGCTGCCGTCCTCATATTCCGTTCCGAACAATTCCAGCGTCTTGTCCTTGGGCGTTGCGGTAAAGGCAAAGAAGGACAGATTCTTATGCCGCCCCTGAACGGTCATTTCCCGCATCAGACGGTCGTCCGGGTCCAGCTCTTCTTCGGCCTTACCTTCGATCTCAGCGTATTCCCGCAGAGCGTCCTCGGTATCTGCAAGGGCGGCTTTCAGTTTCAGAGCCGAGCTGCCGGTCTGGGAGGAATGAGCCTCGTCTACGATAATCGCAAAGTTCCGTCCCACTACTTTATCCACTTCCTGATAGATGACCGGGAACTTCTGCAAGGTGGTGACGATAATGCGCACGCCGCCGTTGATGGCGTCCCGCAGGTCCTTGGAGGTCTTATCTTCCCCGATGGTCTCAATAGCGCCGAGAGTGTGGTCAAAGCCGGAAATGGTCTCCTGCAGCTGCGCATCCAGCACGGTGCGGTCGGTAACGACGACCACGCTGGAGAACACCGGCTTGTTCTCCTCATTGAACAGCGAGGCCAGCCGGTAAGCCGTCCACGCAATGGAATTGGACTTGCCGCTTCCGGCACTGTGCTGGATCAGGTAATTATGCCCCGCTCCGTTCTGCCTGACATCGGCCAGCAGCTTGCGCACCACATCCAGCTGATGATAGCGCGGAAAAATCAGCGTTTTGCCGTCCTTCAGGTTCATAAACTTCTGGACAATGTCCATCATACTGTCCTTCTGAAAGACATTCTCCCACAGATACGCTGTCGGGTAACCGTTTGGGTTTGCCGGATTGCCCTTGCCGCCGTCGTTTCCGGCTCCGTTGGAGCCCTGGTTAAAGGGCAGGAAATAGGTGTTCTTTCCGGCGAGCTTTGTGGTCATCCACACCTCGGTATGATCCACGCAGAAATAGGCCAGAATGCGCTTGTTGAACTGGAAGCAAAGCTCCCTCGGGTCACGGTCATACATCCACTGCCGCTTGGCGTCGTCCACCGTTTGTCCGGTGTACTGGTTTTTTAATTCAAAAGCGAATACCGGGATGCCATTGAGCACCAGCACCATATCCACGCTCTTTTTTGTATCGGCGGAGAAGTACCACTGGCGATAGCACTCGATGGTGTTTGCCGCCCACTGGGCAGCCGCCGCCTGATTCAGGGCAGACTCCGGCTTAAAATAGCACACCCGAAAACGCAGTCCACGGTGCTTGAAGCCGTGGCGCAGGACAGAGAGCAGCCCCTCCGTCTCGCAGGCGGTGTTGAACGCCGTGCAGAACTTCCGCACCGGGTCCACCTGATTGGCGTTTTCAAATCGCGCCCACTCCTTGGGCTGGGTGCGCTGGACAAAGTCGATCAGGGTGTTCACATAGAGCCCCTGTTTCGCGTCATAGGTATCCGCGCCCTTGGTATATCCGCCCGCTGGGGAGAGAAAGAAGGATTCTATATCCGCTTCAAAACGCTTTTCGGTGGTAATCATAGTTCGTTCCCCTTATGTAAAGTTATCCTCTGTTGTGCTTATTAAAATACGCAGCGATAACTGCACAAAACTCTGCCGTTGCCTGCTGCTGATAGGCAGGCTCGATTTTGTCGCAGCCGTCCAGAAAATCAGACAGTGCCTTCGCTGTGTCCTGCACCTGCTTGACCTGCGAAAAATGATGCTCCGCCTGTGCCTGCTTCTGGATATAGTCATAGTTCCAAATGTTGTAGAACTGGTTCATTTATACGACCTCCTTCTTGCCCGTCACATACTCATAAATCAGGGATTTCTTATAGTTTTCGATTTCGGTGAGGTATTGCTGCTTCTTGACAATCAAAGCGTCAATGCCTGCGCACTTTTCGTTGAGGTATTCAGCAATTTCTTCTTGTTCACTCAGAGCTGGATATGGCAAATAAATCGAAAACAATCCTTCGGTATAAAGACGCATAAGTCCAGCGGCGATTCCGGTAGATTTTTTTCTGAATTCCCCAATACACTGTGGAGTCTTGAAGATGTATTCTAAGTATTTAAGATTAGATTTTCCAGTTGAACAGTACACCGCATAGTCTGGACTTACAAGTCCGTCATATCTTGATACCGAAAAAACGCCAAGATGCGCCTTTAGCTTATTGAAGACTAAATCGTCCACATATGCCAGTTTCGCACCAACAAAGGATGATGCCATATTGGGAATGGACTCCAAAAATTTCGTCGGCACTAATCCGACTTTTTGACTCATCGAAAGCGGTTCTTCTTTCCCTTCCTTAGACCTTTCATTGCGCTCTTTTAGCAGCTGCTTCACTCTTATTACATCCCACTCCGCCGGAATGTCCCCAATCCATTCAATGCCGCTATCCTTCATCGGCCTGTCCCCACGGACCCCCTTGGTGACTGCCTGCGTAATGACCGCCTGTTTCAGCTTTTTGTATTCTTCAATGGATGCACGGGTCTTTTCCAATACAGCGTCAATTTCGGCGCACTCTGCATCCAAAAATGCCGCAATGCGCTCCTGCTCGGCATATTCCGGGACAGGAACAGTAATAGATTTCATTTCCTGCCAGCGGGTTGTCCAAAGATCGGCTACAATTCCGTGTCCCCACTTATAAAACTCATCCGCAAACAATGTGGTATGAAAAAGCCAGTTGTAATAGCCGGGATGCATAGCCGTCCTCGGTGTCAAAATGATATTGATTAGGGAAACAGACCCATCTAACGGAGAAATACCACAAGAACCACGACGGTCAGAGCGGCTGTTGATTGCAAAGTCTCCAACCCGCACCAGTTTTCTGTTGTCTCCGTCATCTGTCTTTGCAGCGGTAGCAAGCTGCGGCAGAATGCCTTGCATTGTCACCGATAACGGCTGATAATCTTTGTCGGAAACCTTTTCATTTCGCTGCGTATATAGGCTTCCAATTTTCGAAAGCTGCCAATCCTGCGGTATAGCCCCAACCCACTCAATCCCGCTGTCTTTCATTTCACGCATCTGCCGTCAGCCCTCCTTATGGAACAGCGTGTTCAGGCTGTCGGCAATCTCACGCTCCAGCTTTTGAATCCGCTCCACAATGTCGTCCACCGGCTCCGGCGGCTGGTACTCATAGAAATAGCGGGTCATCGGAATTTCGTAGCCCACCTTGGTCTTGCTCTTGTCGATCCACGCATCCGGGGCGTAGGGCAGGACTTCCCGTGCAAAATAAGCGTCAATGTCCTGCACCAGCGGCACATTTTCGGTGTCCCGCAGGGCGGTGTCCGCCATTGGCTTGCCCCGCTTCATCACGATCTCGCCGTTTTCGTCCCGCTGCGGACGCTCCACCACGATTTTGTTGTAGCCGAACTCCTCACTGCCGAAAATCTTGCTCTCGCAGTACACGCCGGACTTGTCCCCAAACACGGCATTGTTCCGGTATTCGCCGTAGGCCTGCACGATCAGTTCCCGGCAATGGTCGCTGATGTCGTTGCGCTTGGTGCCGATGGCTTTGCGGCGCTGTTCATAGCAGTGGGACGCGTCAATGAGCTGCACCTTGCCGCAGCGGTAGGCGGGCTTGTCCTTGCACAGCACCCAGATATAGGTGGAGATGCCAGTGTTCATAAACTGGTCGGTGGAAAGCTGGACAATGGCGTCCAGCCAATCGTTTTCCAAGATATACTGGCGGATATTGCTGGGGCCGCTTCCGGCATCACCGGCAAACAGCGGCGAGCCGTTCTGAATAATCGCCATTTTGCCGCCCGGCGCCAGCTTGGACAGACCGTTGAGCACAAAAAGCTGCTGGCCGTCGCTGATTTTCGGCAGACCGGGCGCAAAGCGCCCCAGCTCGCCCTTGGCGGCTTCGGCCTCCACCGCCTTCTTTTCCCGCTTCCAGTCGATGCCGAAGGGTGGATTGGAAATGCAGTATTGGAAGGTGAAGCCGGGAAACTGGTCATCAGAGAGCGTGTCACCGAACCGCATATTATTGGGGTCGCCGCCCCGGATCATCATATCCGCCTTTGCAATGGCAAAGGTGGAGGGGTTAAACTCCTGCCCGAAGCAGGTCACCTCCACATCGCTGTTCAGCTCGTGGATGCGCTCCTCCATACAGGAAAGCATCTGCGAGGTGCCCATCGTCATGTCGTACACGGTCACATTGCCGTCATCCAGTTTGGCATCGCACAACAAAAGGTCCGTCATCAGATAGATGATGTCCCGGCTGGTGAAGTGCGCTCCGGCCTCCTCGCCGAAGGACTCGGAAAAACGCTTGACGAGATCCTCAAAGATATAACCGCAGTCCACGGCGCTGATCTTATCCGGGCCGAGGTAGCCTTTGGGGGAGTTGAACTCCGTGATGACCAGATACAGGCTGTTGCACTCCACCATACGGCGGATGATGTTGTCAAAATCGAACTTGGCCAGCACATCCTGCACATTGCCGGAGAACCCGGCCAGATAGTCCCGGAAATTTGCTTCAATGTTGTCCGGATCGGCCAGCAGGCTCTCAAAAGTAAACCGGCTGGTGTTATAAAACTGATAGCCGGAGGCACGGGTCAGAAATCCGTCGATAACCGCCAGCTTCTTAACCTTTTCATATTGCTCGATCACCGCATCGTGGGTGGGCAGCAGGCAGTCGTGAAACCGCTTGACCACCGTCATCGGCAGGATCACAAGGCCATATTCGTGGGGCTTGAACGGCCCACGAAGTACATCCGCCACATTCCAGATCATCGTGGCCTTTTCCTGTATATTTACGCCCACGGCGCTGCTTTTCTCATTAACCATTGCTTTTCCTCCACGTGTGCTTTACAGTGACTATTTCCTTACTGAATTGAAAAATCAACAAATTATTTTTCATCTCACTTCTCATCTGGCACAATCTCCACAATATCCTCAATCCTGCAATCCAGCGCCGTACAAATCTTCACGAGTATCTCTGTAGTGACATGCCCATTCCGTCCCATCTTGGTAACTGATGCTGGGCTGATACTCGCCCTTTCACATAGGTCTTTTTTCTTCATGTCCTTATCGATGAGTAGCTTCCAGAGTTTTTTATAACTCACAGACATAAATATCTCCTCCGTACCGATATACGAAAAATGCTCTGCCGCTTGGCAGAGCATTCGGTCTATTGCAGCCATACTGCCAAGGCCTATTCCAACACTTGACAGCGTTGTTTATAAT
>ERZ791905.1818-NODE-1818-length-13157-cov-2.401923_pt1 | contig 13157 bp, 9 predicted proteins | sample MGYA00510147_ERZ791905 | MGnify/ENA primary metagenome ERZ791905 (study PRJEB30046, sample SAMN00792084) | human gut metagenome | study: EMG produced TPA metagenomics assembly of the A metagenome-wide association study of gut microbiota in type 2...
ACTAAAATTGCGAATCTGCTTCCCGTCATATCGACTCAGCCCATTACTGGATCCAAACCACATAAAACGATCTTGATCCTGATAGATACAAGTAATGATGTTATCTACCAAGCCATTACTCATATTCAACTGATGAAGTTCATTATAAGGCAGAACAGCATAGAGAGAAGTAGTAATAACTAAAGAATTTATAATAGCAATCAAAACAAGGACGGTATATCGAACGGTTCGCTTCATTATATATTCATATTAGTTTAAGTGTCACAAAAATAATCAATATTACAACAGAAAGGCGAAGCAAATGATAAAAAAAGCAATTTTGAATGAAAAGATATACATGGATGAATAAAAGCATATGCTCCTGATTCCTTGAAATCCCCTAAGTTTGTATCCTGAAAACCGAACGGAAAGTGTGCTTCACAATTATATATAGCCATTTACACCTTTGAATCTGTAATATTTAAAACAATTAATCACATGAGAGAAAAAGCCAAAAGCCCTTAAGTCAAATTGAAATCAATTAGAATCTATTAAACCTTATTTAAATAGAAAGCCTAAAAAGACCTTTTTTCAAACTAATAAAATCTTATAGAAAAACATGCGTAAATCATTTAATCTAATCTGGATGGTTTTCGGCTTCCTGCTACTAATAGTAGGTTGTAATGAAGACAAGAAAAGCACAGCTTTCGATCCTAATCAACCAGTCAAGTTTACAGAGTTTATGCCCGATTCCGGTGGCATACGAACCAAATTCATTGTTAAAGGTTCCAATTTCGGAGAAGACAAAAGCCAAGTGAAAGTTTACTTCAAGGATGAAGTAGGTAATGAACGGGAGGCATTGGTTTTAGGTGTCAAGCCTGATGTTATTTATGCCCAAGTGCCCAAGCAAGCCGGAGGGGAAAGCCATGTACGGGTGGAGATTGCCGGAAAAGAAGCTGAACTCAGCAATGCTGAAAAAACATTCAAATATATTGTAACTTCTTCCGTATCTACAGTAGTAGGAAAAGCAAAAGAAGGTGGCAATAAAGACGGAACTCTCGGTGAGACCACATTCAATACTCCAAGGTATGTAGCTGTAGACAATGATGACAATGTATTCATATTCGACTCTGATGGAAGAACGCGTTTATCATCCATCGAACAAAATAAAACGATCACTTTACTGGATGGCATGGTAATCGACCAACCTTTATTTATCGATAAAGAAAAGAAACAACTATTTGGTCCATGCGATAATGCCAACTTCGGTTGTTTCTTATTCGATGCTAATGTGAGCTGGGTGGCTGATAAAATGGGACAGCTTTTAGCCAACGGAGGATGGATGCATAGTGTTGTTCTCGACCCTGTAGATTCTACTTTTGTGATATACCGCCAAAACACAGGACAATTGTGGACACAACCTTTTGATAAGAATAAAAGAACCTTAAATCCCAACAAAGCAAAACGAATCGGTACACTCTATAATGTAGGCTCCAATGGTTTATGTGCTTACAATCCGGTTGATAAGTATGTTTATTGTGTGTTGCATAGTAAAAGTGCAGTTTATCGCTTTAAGCTCACACGCGATACGGACGGTTGGCCAGCTCTAGACGGAGACATTGAAGAATATATTCCCGGTGCAGGCGCAGGCTTCCGGGACGGAGATGTACAAGAAGCACAATTCAATGAGCCGCGTGGAATTGCTATTGATAAAGAAGGCAATTTATATATAGCGGATGTTAATAACCATCGGATTCGTAAAGTTGACACCAAGTTAAATATCGTGACCACGATAGCAGGTAGCGGGAAAGGATACAAAGACGGGGATCCTTTGGAAGCCCAATTCGATCAGCCTTGGGGTGTCTATTTGGACAAAAATGAATTTCTTTACATTGCAGATCAAAACAACCACTGCATCAGAAAACTTGCTATTGAATAATTAATAAGGAATAGAAATGAAAACACTATATTTTAAATTAACCCTGTGTTTCTTTCTGCTATCGGCAGGAAATGCAACACAAGGGATATGGGCCCAACAAGAACCAATTCAAATTGCCGGAATCGTGTTAGATGAACATGGTGATCCGCTCCCGGGTGCAAACATATCTGTTAAAGGGAAAGAAAAAACCGGAACTATAACAGATATGGATGGTAACTTCAGTATGAAATCATTAGCTCCAAAAACAACGCTGATTGTTTCATTTATGGGATATAAGAGCAAAGAAATAGTGGTTGCTCAAACCGATAAGAAGATGCGTATATCTCTGGAGCCCGACTCAGAATCATTGGACGAAGTAGTTGTTGTAGGTATGGGAACACAACGTAAAGTCAGCGTGGTAGGTGCTGTCACCAGTGTCAATCCGGCTGCCATCAGTGCTCCGTCAACTTCCGTAGCCAATATGCTGGGAGGTGTGGTTCCCGGTATTATAGCCGTTGACCGAAGCGGCGAACCGGGGCAGGATGTTTCTGAGTTCTGGATTCGCGGTATCAGCACATTTGGTGCCAACCAGTCTGCGCTGGTTTTGATTGACGGTATTGAAGGAAACCTCAACGACCTCGACCCGTCGGATATTGAGAGCTTCTCTATCTTGAAAGATGCTTCGGCAACAGCCGTTTATGGTGTACGTGGTGCAAATGGCGTTGTTTTGGTAACGACCCGTTCCGGTCAGGAAGGTCGAACCAAGGTAACCTGGAAAAGCAGTATGACTCTCTCTTATTCCCCCCGTATGCCCGAATATCTGGAAGCATACGATTATGCCAGCTTGGCAAACGAAGCCCGAGTGGTAAGCAATATGGACCCTCTTTATAGCCCGACAGAACTGGAGATTATTAAAGCAGGACTGGATAATGACTTATATCCAAACGTTAACTGGCAAAAAGAGATACTGAAAGATGTAACTATTAATCATCAGCACTATTTAAATGTATCCGGTGGTGGAAAAGTTGCCAGATATTTTGTCAGTGTAGGAGGTACATTCAAAGATGCTATCTTCAAGCAAGACAAAGTTAACAAATACAACACGAATGTCAAATGGGCTAAATATAATTTCCGCGCAAAGGTAGACATGAACCTAACTTCATCAACAATCATGGGATTGGCTATGGACGGAGCTATTGTAGAAGACAGAGCACCGGGATTCGGAACTAACAATGACGCACTCTGGGCCGCACAAGCCTATCTGACTCCCCTGACGGTGCCTTTACGTTATTCCAATGGAATGCTTCCTGCTTATGGTAAAAACGGAGAACAGATCTCACCATATATCTTGTTGAACCATACCGGATTTAAAAAGGGAAACCGGACCACTATGAACATCAATTTCACCTTACGTCAAGACTTCGGAAAATGGATCAAGGGTTTGACTGCCAGAGGAATGTTCTCGTATAACAATAACAATATACACAACGTAGTCCGCTCCAAAATGCCGGACCTATACAAGGCCTTTGGCCGTTACAATGACGGTTCATTAATGACACAACGTACGGTATCAGCCAGTAACATTCAATTCGCCAAGAGTGCTGCCAGTGACCGGAGATATTACTTCGAATCGCAACTTGCCTATGAAAGACTTTTCAATCAGGAACATCGTGTAACCGGTTTGATACATTACTATATGCAAAGCACCGAAACCACCGAAGCAAATGATGAAATTTCATCTATTCCCAAACGTTATCAAGCGTTATCTGCCAGAGCCACTTACTCTTATAAAGATGCTTATCTGATAGAAGGAAACGTAGGATACACCGGTTCCGAAAACTTTGAACCGGGCAAACAATTCGGTTTGTTCCCTGCAATAGCCTTAGGATGGATCCCGACCCAATACGAATTTATGCAGAATCATGCAGGATGGCTCAACTTTTTGAAGATCAGAGCTTCTTATGGTGAAGTTGGTAACGATCAGATCGGTGGTGGACGTCGGTTCCCATATCTGACGTTGATTAACTTTGGAGGTGGTAGTCGTTGGGGTTCCAATGGATTGACAGAAAAACAAATCGGAGCCAACAACTTACACTGGGAGGTAGCCAAGAAATATAACCTGGGTATCGACTTCCAATTTCTCAATGATAAAATAGGTGGAACGGTAGATATCTTCAGAGACACTCGTGATAATATCTTCCAGGAAAGAAAAATGATGCCTTCGGAAGTAGGCGTCGTGACCAACCCATATACCAACGTAGGACGTATGCGCAGTAGTGGTATAGATGGTAACATTTACCTGAACCAGAAAATAAACGAAGACAACTCTTTCACGGTGCGTGCCAACATGACATATGCTGTCAGCAAAGTTGTACATTGGGACCAGGATGCGGTGCGCTACCCTTACCAATCGTATAGCGATGTAAATTATGGTGTTATGCGCGGTTTGGTTGCATTAGGCTTATTTCAAAATCAGGATGAAATCAACCGAAGCCCGAAACAGACATACGGCGAAGTACGCCCCGGAGATATCCGCTATAAAGACGTGAACGCTGACGGAAAAATTGACGATGACGATATTGTTCCTATTGCACACTCCAATGTACCGCAAATTCAATACGGTTTTGCACTGGAATACAGATATAAAAGATGGACTATCAGTGCTTTATTCACTGGAGCAGCCAAAGTTAACTTCTTATACGGCGGTTCCGGATTCTATCCCTTCTCAGGCGGAGAAGTCGGCAACATTCTATCCATCGTAAACGACCCGAAGAATCGTTGGACACCGGCATGGTATTCAGGGGATCCTTCTACAGAAAACCCGAATGCACGTTTCCCGCGCCTGACTTACGGAGAGAATAAGAACAATAACCGTGCTTCTACTTTCTGGCTGGCAGATGGTTCTTACCTGCGTTGGAAATCATTGGATATTTCCTATCGTATCGGAACGAATAAAGTACTAAGGACAGTGGGCATCAGTGATATGAATCTGCAATTTGTCGGACAGAATCTGGCAGTATGGGATTCAGTGAAACTATGGGATCCGGGACAGGCATCTAAAAACGGCGCCGTATATCCGCTACAGCGTACTTTCTCTTTACAGTTAACAGCTACGTTCTAATTGAAAACTATTATGAAAAAGATATTAAAGAAAAGCCTTCATATTCTATGCACGACACTGGGAATCATCCCGTTCATGCTGACTTCATGCAACTATCTGGCAGTTGATGAATACTTTAACGACCTGACTCCACTCGACTCTATCTTTGCCAGACAAGATTATCTGGAACGTTATGTATGGGGAACCGCGGCATTAATGCCCGCTCAAGGCAACTTATTTTCCGGTTCCTACGGCCCTTACGAGACCGCAGTGGATGAAGTTCTTCTGTCATGGCAGAAAGCCGAATATGCCGGTACATACTTGTATGCAGACAAAATTACGCAGAACGATTCTTACTACAATATGTGGGGACAATACTACAAAGGAATCCGTAAGTGTAACACTATCTTCACCCGCATCGATGAATGCAAAGACCTGAAAGGATTGGACAGACGTGAAATTATGGGATTGACTCATTTCATGAGAGCTTCCTTCTATTTCTATCTGTTGGAGCTTTACGGACCGGCAGTCATCCTTCCCGAAGAGCCGTTATCGGTAGATGAAAACATTGAAAACTTGTCATTCGAACGTAACACGTACGATGAATGTGTGGAATATATCTGCAAAGACCTCGAAGAAGCTTACAGTCTACTGGACCCGACCCGTCCGAGCACCCAGTTCGAACGTCCTACCAAATATGCGGCAGCCGCCCTCATGTCACGTGTCCGGCTTTACCAAGCTTCCAAGTGGTACAACGGCAATCAATATTATGCCGACTGGACCACTTCCGACGGACGAAACATGATAGCCCAGCAATATGACCCGGTGAAATGGGCGAAATCAGCTGCTGCCTCCAAGAGAATTATCGATAGCGGTATTTACTCATTATACACTGTACCCAGCGATGAAAACACGTATGCATCCTCTCAGGCGTCACAAGCGGAATTTCCGTTAGGAGTAGGAGGAATCGATCCTTACCATTCGTATATAGACATGTTCAATGGAGAAGCACTGGCTGTGAAAAACCCTGAACTTATTTATGCTACTCCCTTGAACAACAACATCATTTCAATCGCCTTCCCGTTGAAACTGGGAGGATGGAACGGCTTAGGAATCACTCAGAAACTCATAGATGCCTACTACATGAAAGATGGAGAAGATTATGTGCAACAACCTGATTATTATGAAGAAGCGGGTACTGTACCTACCATCGCCACAGGATATGAGCTGAGACCAACCGTTGCCAAAATGTATCTGGACCGCGAACCGCGTTTCTACGCATCTATCGGATTCTGTGAATGTTTCTGGCCCGCAACTTCGGTAACAGGAACCGAAGCTCCCAACGTGACTAACTTTACAGCAGGATATTACGTGAATGGCAACTGTGCAAAACAGGCTGCCAATCCAGAAGACTATAACTTAACGGGATATACTCTAAAGAAATATATCCATCCGGAGGATAACTGTACCAGTCATACAGGTGCTAAAATAAAACCGAAAACATTCCCTGTATTCAGATATGCGGAAATACTGTTGAACTATGTAGAAGCATTGAATGAACTGAAAGGAGAACCGGAATATACGGAAGCGGCAGATAACACCACTTATCATGTTTTGTATAATCCGGAGGAAATCATGTACTACTTCAACATGATTCGTTACCGTGCCGGATTGCCGGGCATCACCCTTGCCGATGCCAGCGATCAAGTGAAGATGCGTCAGTTAATCATCCGCGAACGCATGATCGAATTTGCGTGCGAAGGAAGAAGATATCATGACCTGCGTCGTTGGGGACTAGCAGAAACAGAAGAAAACAAACCGGTACAAGGTATGGACGTTACCAAGAAGACAACCGAAAGAGACCAATTCTATACTGTTGTCAATGTAGTTCATAAGTATGCATTACGCAGCTTTGACAGGAAGATGTACTTCTATCCTATTCCGAGAGCCGTATTGGATAAAAATGCCAAACTGAAACAAAATCCAGGATGGGACGGATTCGGAGATTGGTAACTTTCCCCTTTCTATCATATAACTGATTATTAATCATATAAAATTGAACATATAATGAGATCAATATACAAAATAGTGGTCTGTTCTTTGTTAACGCTCTCCATCACTTCTTGTGAAAAAGACCTGCTTGAAAAAGAACAATATCAGAAAGAAATCTACCTGATCGGTGCTTACAACCGAGTATGGACCACAGAAGTAAGCTACAGTAACGAAGAAGTGAAAACTTATTTCACGGTCAGCAGTTCTGGTACATTAGCATTAGACCGAGATGTGAACGTAAAGATGAAGATCAACGAAGAGTTGGTAGATATTTACAATAAAAAATACTGGACCGTTCTGAATGAGGACAAATATTATAAATCACTGGATACTGATTTATATTCCATTCCTTCTTTGGAGAATACGGTAATCAAGCATGCTGAAGGTATTTCCACCGAAGTTCCTGTGTTGATAAAAACAGCAAGTCTGAAAATTGACCAGTCATACGTCATCCCCGTCGAAATAGAAAGTACAACAGGATATCCGATAAGTGAATCCGGATATAAAATGTTGATTCTATTAAAATTAAAGAATGACTATTCGGGCAGTTACCAGATGAGTGGCCATACCACCTTAGAAGGAGAAACCCCGAAGACGATTCAGAAGCCTAAAACGATTAAGCCTACCGGAGTCAACACTGTCAGACTATTCTATGCCATGAACAACGAGAGCGACGAGAAAGCTGATATCCAAACGGGTACAATAGAACTGACCATCACGGATCAGATAGTGGAAGGCACTAATGATGTAAAGAAAGTTTTGATCAAAGCATGGGATGCTGAAAACGGACCGGTAATTATCGACTCAGGAGAAAGTACCTACAACACAACCGCCAAAAAGTTCAGCCTCAAATATACGATCGGTAACACGCTATATGAAGAGCAACTGACCAAAGAAAAAGAAGTTTTATAATACACGACAAATGAGGAGAAGAGGAGATTTCACGGCATTGCAAAAATGCCGCTGAAATCTCCTCTTCGTTTTTTCAACGGAGGACTTGTTTTTACATGATTCCTTGTTTTCCTTCTGCTAAATTCGTAATTTTACCGCCGATTCACGCAATAGGGGTGCCCTAACATGACAGGCTGAGAACATACCCATAGAATCTGATCCGGGTAATGCCGGCGTAGAGAACGAATAAATAAGCAAATATGGAAATGAATTATCTGGAGATATTCGGTACGTTTATCGGTATTATCTACCTGTGGCTGGAGTATCGCGCCAGTATCTATCTGTGGCTGGCGGGCATCATCATGCCGGCCATTTATATCTTTGTTTATTACGACGCGGGGTTGTATGCCGACTTCGGCATCAACATCTACTATCTGATAGCTGCCATCTACGGATGGTTCTTCTGGATGTGGGGACACGGGGAAAAGAAAAGTCTCCCCATTATACATACCCCGTGGAAATGCTATCTGCCACTATTCCTTGTGTTTATCGTGTCTTTCGTCGGCATCGCCCGGATACTTATCGAATACACAGACAGTAACGTTCCGTGGCTGGACAGTTTCACAACGGCGTTGAGCATTGTCGGAATGTGGATGCTGGCACGCAAATACATCGAGCAATGGTTTGCCTGGATTCTTGTCGACATCGTCTGTTGCGGACTTTATATCTATAAAGATCTCTATTTCACCTCCGCATTGTACGGACTTTACTCCATTATAGCTATCTTTGGCTACTTCAAATGGAAAAAAATAATGAACATGCAATGATAAACGAACACTATATACCCCAAGCCGTCATACTTGCCAACGGTGAATATCCTGCGCACGAACTTCCCCTGCGTCTTTTGGCAGAAGCCCAATTCGTCGTTTGTTGCGACGGGGCCGCCAATGAATATATTTCCCGCGGACATACTCCCGACGTGATTATAGGCGATGGAGACTCGTGCCGGAATATAAAAAGCGTTTTTCCTCTATTATCCTTCAAATTTCGGATCAGGAGACGAATGATCAGACCAAAGCTGTCCATTATCTGCAAAGTAAAGGGATACGGAAAATCGCCATCGTAGGTGCTACCGGCAAACGGGAAGATCATACATTAGGAAACATCAGCCTGCTCGTGGAGTATATGAGAAGTGGTATGGAAGTACGGACAGTCACTGATTACGGGACATTTATTCCTGTGAGTGATACGCAAAGTTTTGCCTCACATCCCGGTCAGCAGGTCTCTATCATCAATTTTGGAGCTGAAGGATTAAAAGGAGAAGGATTGTTTTATCCGCTAAGCGACTTCAGCAACTGGTGGCAGGGAACACTTAATGAAGCAACAGCAGATGAGTTTACCATTCATTGTACAGGAGAATATTTAGTATTCCTTGCTTATTAAATCCCTGTTCCGGAAAAATATTCTTTCATCTGCCTTACTACTGATAGTTTCCTACTGTGGAACTATTATTTTTTTTGCCTAATGAAACTTTAGTTTCACGGTCTTGGAACTAGAGTTTCCAGCGCTTGAAACTTTAGTTTCTGCAGTTTGGAACTAAAGTTTCTTCAGCTTGAAACTATTGGTTTCAAGGCTTTGGAACTATAGTTTCATTGCATGGAAACTAACTAAGCTAAGGTATTCCTGACTTATCATTCCAAGAGGTCAGTATATTATTGTAGCAGGATATAATAACACAGCGTGACGACATTGTGATAGCAAAATATGCTGTCACAATGCCGTCACGCTGTGCTGTCACCTCTTTATTAGTTTATAATCAGTGCGTTATCTATCATTTGGTGACAGATGACAGCAATTTTGGATATTTTAATTCTCTAGTAGAGCGGCTCAAAGCAATTTATTCCTTTTCATATTGTTATGAGCTAAATGATAGTCGGTTCTATCTTCCATTCTCCTCCTTCGGGAAGGAGGAGAATGGAGTTACTATTGTGTACTACTGTTTAGTTCATTCCTAAACAGATTTGAATTATTTCCGCACGTCATTTATTTTTTCCGGCAAATACAATCCTTCAAGTGATCGTTGATAAATCCCGAAGCCTGTAAGTGAGCATAACAAATCGTTGTTCCAAAGAATTTGAATCCGCGCTTTTTCATGTCCTTACTCATTGCATCGGATTCGGGAGAAGATGCCGGAATCTCGCTCAATGAACAAAAGGTATTGACAATAGGCTTTCTGTCGGGAAAGAATGAGAGAGTGTAGTCGTAAAAACTACCGAACTCCTTTTGTATAGCAAGGAATTGTCTGGCGTTGGTAATGGTCGATTTGATTTTCAGACGGTTTTTCACAATGCCTTCAAAGTGCATTAACCGTTCTACATCTTCATCAGTCATCTGTGCCACCCGTTCGACATCAAAATCGCAAAAGGCTTTGCGATAACCCTCCCGTTTTCTGAGGATGGTTATCCAGCTCAGCCCCGCCTGGGCACTTTCCAGCACAAGAAACTCAAACAGCGTCTTGTCGTCAGTCACCAAATTTCCCCACTCCTGATCATGATATTTCACATACAGTTCGTCGGTTCCACACCAACCACAGCGTCCGTTTACTATATCTTGCATAATTATTTCTTTTATTCCTTGCTTTAAAACCCAATCAAACAGAAAGCAAATACTTCTTGAAGTCTGCAAATTCTTTCGTCATTTGCAAGCTCTTTTTCTCCCCTTTCATAAATTCCTGCAACTTGGCAGGTATTTCTACCGCTTCGCCAATGATACTTTCTACAGTTTCCAGGAATTTAGCAGGATGAGCAGTTTCAAGGAAGACTCCCGTTTCGCCCTGTTTCAGTCCTTCTTGCAAAGCGCGATAACCGCAAGCTCCATGAGGATCGAGCAGGTAATGATGTTCCTTCCAGGTTTCTTTCACTGTTTCGCGAATCTGCTCGTCGGTATATGTAGTTCCCGAAATCTCAGCGGAAATGTCAGCATGAGAACCGCCATACAAGTCAAGCACACGGGCAAAGTTGCTCGGATCACCTACGTCCATAGCATTGGCAATGGTTGCAACAGATGGGCGGGGATTATATTTACCTGTTTGCAGGTATTGATAGAATATATCGTTGCGATTGTTGGCAGCAATAAAACGTTTGACAGGCAAGCCCATCTTTTTGCCGAACAATCCGGCTGTGATGTTTCCGAAGTTTCCGCTAGGAACACAAATCACGGCATTGTCGGCTTTTCCGGCACGCTTCAGTTGTGCATAAGCATAGAAATAATAGAATGCTTGCGGCAGGAAGCGGGCTACATTGATAGAATTGGCGGAAGTCAGTGACAGATGTTCATTCAGTTCCTTATCCATGAAAGCAGCTTTTACCAGTGCCTGACAATCATCAAACGTCCCGTCCACTTCGAGAGCGGTGATATTCTGTCCCAAAGTAGTGAACTGTTTTTCCTGTATTTCGCTGACTTTTCCTTTCGGGTAGAGTACATATACATGAATACCTTCCACACCCAGAAAACCGTTGGCAACGGCACTTCCCGTATCACCGGAAGTCGCTACCAGCACATTCACATCCTTCTGGCCTTCTTTCTTGATGAAGTAGCCCAGCAAACGTGCCATAAAACGGCCGCCTACATCTTTGAAAGCCAGAGTCGGTCCGTGGAAAAGTTCCAGAGAATAGATGTTGTCCGTCACTTTCACCAACGGTACATCAAAGCTCAATGTGTCATACACTATTTGTTTCAGGGTATCGGCAGGGATGTCTTCGCCAAAGAAAGCATCGGCTACACGATAAGCAATCTCCTGAAAAGACAAAGTATCTATCGTATCGTAAAAATCTTGGGGAAGAGGCTTGATAGTCATTGGCATGAAAAGTCCTCTGTCGGCGGCAAGCCCTTTTACTACAGCTTCCTGCAAAGAAGCCATCGGCGCTTGTTTATTTGTACTATAGTATTTCATTGGATATTCTTTTGATTCATAAATTCTTTTATAAACTCATCTTCTTTCAACACACCGTAACTGCCGTCGCATGCCGATATCTCGTCATACGTCTGCACTTCATCCGGTTCGATGCCCGGATACCAGATAAGGAACGGTATAGGATCGGAGGTATGGGTGCGAAGTTCGCAGGGAGTAGGATGGTCGGGCAATACGGCAATCGCCACAGGCTCGTCCCAGTCCTTCACTGCTTCGTAGATAGGGCCTACAGCACGTTTGTCGAGGTTCTCTATCGTCAGGAGTTTCAGATCGATATCCCCTTCGTGTCCCGCCTCATCACTGGCCTCGATATGAAGATAAACGAAATCGTCCGTCTTCAGTGCTTCCAGAGCGGCAGCTACTTTATTCTCATAATTTGTATTATACAGTCCGGTGGCTCCCTCTACCGCAATACGGCGTAAGCCGGCATAATATCCGATTCCGTTAATCAAGTCGACAGCCGAAATAACTGCTCCTTTCTTTACTTGCGGAAAAGTTTCGGAGAAAGCAGGCATCTGCGGACGATAGCCGGGACTCCATGGCCAGATGCTGTTTGCAGGGTCCTTGCCTTCCGACATCCGTTTCAGATTCAACGGATGGTTCTTCAGCAGTTCCTGTGATTTAAGAATAAGATCATTGATAAGGTCCGCCGTTTCCTGCGCTTCCGGCACTAAGGGTTTCACCATTAACGGGCGGAAAGGTTTCAACGGGACATCGTGCGGAGGGGTGCAATCCAGTTCTTTATTCCCCCCCTTGATAACAAGCAGATGACGATACTGAACTCCTGTATGGAAACGTACGCGGTCATTCCCCAGCTTCTCTTGCAGATACTGGATCAGTACATCCGCTTCTTCCGTAGATATATGTCCGGAAGAGTGATTCTTCAGAATCTCTCCTTCCACACAAATCAGATTACAACGCATCGCCATTTCTCCCGGTTTCAGGTCCACACCGATACTGGCTGCTTCGAGCGGCCCGCGTCCTTCGTACACTTTCGGAAGATTATATCCCAACACGGACATGTTGGCAACCTCACTACCCGGATGGAAACCTTCGGCAACAGTTATCAAACGTCCATTGCGTCCCATGCGGGCTAACTTATCCATATAAGGCGTCTTCGCATATTGCAGGAGCGTCTTGTCCCCCAATGACTTCACTGGCCAGTCGGCCATTCCGTCTCCCAGTATAATAATATGCTTCATTTTAATAGCCCTTATTTAAACGTTTGCGATACTCATGATATCAGC
>ERZ791905.1838-NODE-1838-length-12997-cov-7.838278_pt1 | contig 12997 bp, 10 predicted proteins | sample MGYA00510147_ERZ791905 | MGnify/ENA primary metagenome ERZ791905 (study PRJEB30046, sample SAMN00792084) | human gut metagenome | study: EMG produced TPA metagenomics assembly of the A metagenome-wide association study of gut microbiota in type 2...
TGGAGCTGGCGCGCCACCTGCGCGGTGAGGCGCCGATCGCGCCGCTCGTCTTTGACGAGACGGTTTTCACGCGCGGGCGCGAAACCTTCCCGCTTGACTTTTCGGACGTCAAGGGGCAGGAGCTTGCCAAGCGCGCGCTGGAGATCGCGGCAGCCGGCGGGCACAACATCCTGCTGATCGGTCCGCCAGGCACGGGCAAATCCATGCTGGCAAAGCGGTTTCCTACCATTCTGCCCGAGATGAATTTTGACGAGGCGATCGAGACAACCAAGATCCATTCCATCGCAGGGATGCTCCCCGCCGATACACCGCTGATCGTCAACCGCCCGTTCCGCGCGCCGCACCATACGCTGTCTGCCGTCAGTCTGATCGGCGGCGGCGCCAATCCGAAGCCGGGCGAAATCTCGCTTGCGCACAACGGCGTGCTGTTTCTCGACGAGCTGCCCGAATTCAGCAAAAGCGCGATGGAATCCCTGCGCCAGCCGCTGGAGGACGGGCGCGTGACCATCACACGCGCCGCGGGCAAGGTCACCTACCCTGCCAATTTCATGCTGGTCTGCGCGATGAACCCCTGCCGCTGCGGCTACTTCTCACATCCCACCCGCCCCTGCACCTGTAAAAAGGGTGACGTGCAGAAATACATCTCCCGCATCAGCGGACCGCTGCTCGACCGCATCGACATCCAGGTCGAGGTCGCACCGGTGGACTTTGCCGATCTGCAAAAGCAGTCCGCGGCGGGCGAAACCTCGGCGACGATTCGTGCGCGCGTCAATCGTGCGCGGCAGTTTGCGCATGCGCGCTATGCAGACGGCGGCGAAAGCCTCCGCTGCAACGCGGATCTCTCCGCCAGACAGACCGAGCGCTACTGCGTCCTCTCCGACAGTGCACGGAAGCTGCTGGAGGTCGCCTTTGACGCGCTCGGCATGTCGGCGCGCGGTTATGACCGTATTCTGCGTCTCGGGCGCACGATCGCCGACCTGGACGGTGCAGACATCATCTCGGACAAGCACATTTCCGAGGCGATCATGCTCCGTTCGCTGGACAAAAAGTATTTTCTGGAAGCCTGATCTGCGCAGCCTGCCTCGCCGGTTTGTGCAGGTCGCACAAACCGGGTTTTCCACAATTCCCACCGAAAAAGCTTGTGGAAAATGTGGATAACTCTGCATATTTCCCGCCCGAAATGTATATTTCCCGTGAAATCGGCGTTTGCGGGCATTCGGTTATTCACATTTTACACATTTTGAATGTGGAAAACCCGCGCGCGAAAATATGCGCAAAAAATGAAATTTCTACGCACTGCCCAATGTGTAAAATCTTTGGGGTCAAAACTGTGCAGTTTGATAAAGGACGAACACCGTGGAAGAAAACAAGTATCCGATTCTCGACAAAATCCATACCGACGCGGAGCTGAAAGCGCTGTCCGACGCGGACGCAAAGGCGCTTTGCGCCGAGCTGCGCTGCTTTCTCGTCGACAAGGTGACAAAGAGCGGCGGGCATCTCGCCTCCAACCTCGGCGCTGTCGAGATCTCGGTCGCCGTACACCGCGTCTTTGATCTGCCGCACGACCGCGTGATCTTTGACGTCGGGCATCAGAGTTATGTACATAAAATTCTGAGCGGGCGGCGCGACTTTGACACTCTGCGCAAGCCGGGCGGTCTCTCCGGCTTTGAAAAAATGGACGAGAGCGTCTTTGACGCCTTCGGCACGGGGCATGCCTCCACGTCGGTCTCCGCCGCGCTCGGTTATGCCGAGGCGGACAAACTCGCAGGGCGCGACAATTACACGATCGTCGTCCTTGGGGACGGCGCGTTCACCGGCGGTATGGTGCATGAGGCGCTGAACAATTTGAAAAAGGATCTGCATCTCATCATCATCCTCAATGAAAATGAGATGTCCATCTCCAAGAACGCCGGTGCATTTGCCAACCATATCGCACACATGCGCACCTCCAAGAAGTATTTTCGCTTCAAGCGGGCGACCACGCGCTTTTTCTCCCGCATTCCGCTGATCGGCGCGCCGATCCTCAAAGGACTGCGCACCTGTAAGCGCTATGTCAAGAACGCATTCTACGGCGGGGTCTACTTTGAGGACATCGGGCTGAAGTATCTCGGACCCGCCGACGGCAACGATCTTGCAACCGTTGAATATCTGCTGACGGAAGCCAAGCGGCGGAACACCAGCGTCATTCTGCATCTGCGCACCGTCAAGGGCAAAGGCTACGCGCCCGCCGAGGAGAATCCGAGCGCCTACCACCTCGTCGGCGGCAATTACGCCGGCAACTTCTCCGAACACTTCGGCAAGACCCTGTGCGAAATGGCGGCGCATGACAGCAGCATCTGCGCCATTACAGCCGCCATGCAGGACGGCGTGGGGCTGTCCGGCTTTGCCGAGGCGTACCCCGAGCGCTTCTTTGACGTCGGCATTGCCGAGCCGCATGCACTGACCTTCGGCGCGGGACTTGCCGCCGCAGGCATGAAGCCCTATGTGGCAATCTACTCAACCTTCTTACAGCGCGGGTATGACAGCATTCTGCATGACATCGCCCTGCAAAAGCTGCCTGTGCGCATCATCGTGGACCGCGCGGCGCTTGCCGCCGGCGACGGCGCAACGCACCACGGCATTTTTGACGTTTCGTTCCTGTCCGCGATCCCGAATCTCTGCATTTTCGCACCCGCAACCTTCGCGTCGCTGGATCGCTTTCTGCGCGCTTCGGCGTCTGCCGGGATGCCGGTTGTCATCCGCTATCCCAACATGAGCGAGGACAAGCGCATTGCCGAGACCTTTTTCCGTGCGGACACGCGCGAGACCATTGCGCACGCCGACTTTGCAGATCCGACCGCAAACCGCGCCGTGATCATCACCTACGGCAGGATCGCCACCGAGGCACTGGACGCGGCGGACAAGCTGCGGGCACAGGGCATTCCGTGCGGCGTGATCCTGCTGGAGACGCTCAAGCCCTACGAGGTCGTCGCCGACCGCGTGGCAGGTCTGCTGCCCAAGTCCCCTGCTGCGATCGTCTTTCTGGAAGAGGGCATCCGCAACGGCGGCGCGGGCATGTTGACCTTTGATATGCTGCGCAAACGGCACGAAAAACTGATGCGCAACAAAAATACGGACATTGTGGCGATCGACGACAATTTCGTCATTCCGACGCAAAATGAATCCATTCGGCGCACGGCAGGCATAACCGCCAACGATGTGCTGCGTAAAACCGTTCATCTGCTTGCCGGTCTTGCGCCGGAAAGCCGGACAAATCCGTGATTGCATCTTGCAATCTGTCCCAAGGTCTGCTATCATATATGTTGTTGTTAATCTATATAAATAATTATATAGATACCTGTTTGCATGCCACCGCACGCGCTTTTGCTTGCGGTATTTCCCCGCGCCTACCCTACTGACACAAAAAAGGAGTTTTCCATGCGTTTAGCAAGCCAGCGCAAGTATGCTCTGATTCTGATTGACACCTGCATTTATCTTGCCGTTTATGCTGCAACCGTGCTGATCGCGTTTCAGTCCTCGACGATTGAGACCTCCAGCCCGGAAAAATATCTGATCACCGCCATCATTCTGTACTGCACGGTGTTCGGCATGCGATTTATCGCACGCGTCTATAACAATGTGTGGCGCTACGCCAATTCCCGCGCGTACCTGTCCATGCTGCTTGCCGATACGATCGGCGGACTTATCGGCACGGCGATCGGCTATGCTGCAGGTCAGCACATCGGCATCTGGCACATCGTGACCGCGCTCTCCGGCTTTGCCCTGCTCTCGCTCGCCTCCCGCTTTGTCTACCAGCAGCATTACCAGTATCTGAACATGAGCCTTGCGACGATGAACAAGATCAACGTTGCCATCGTCGGCGCGGGACACACCGGCGCGATGCTCGCCGAGGACATGCTCTGCAACTCGGCTTCCCACTACAAGCCGGTCTGCTTTATCGATGTCAACCCCGAAAAGATCGGGGGCAAGGTCTGCGGCATCAAGATCCTGCCCGGCGACGAAAACATCGTCGAGACCCTGAAGGGCATGCCGATCCAGGAGATCTTCATCGCCATCCCCGACCTTGACTCGCAGAAATCGCAGGCGCTGATCGAAAAATACCGCCCCACAGGCTGCAAGATCAAATTCTACGACTTCGCGCTGCGTACCGGCAACACCGCTTCAAAGCCGCGGCTGCGTGAGCTGAACTTCGAGGAGCTGCTTTTCCGCGATGCACTCCGCATCACCACGACCGACACGAAGCATTTCTACCACGATAAAGTCGTCCTCGTCACGGGCGGCGGCGGCTCGATCGGCAGTGAGCTCTGCCGCCAGGTGGCAAAACAGCATCCGAAAAAACTAATCGTCTTTGACATTTACGAGAACAACGCCTATGACCTCCAACAGGAGCTGGTGCATCTGTACGGCGACACGCTTGATCTCGTGGTGGAGATCGGCTCGGTGCGCGACACCGCACGGCTCGAGGACGTATTTGCCAAACATCGCCCGCAGATCGTGTTCCACGCCGCGGCGCACAAGCATGTGCCTCTGATGGAGCACAACGGTGGCGAGGCGATCAAAAACAATGTGCTCGGTACATACAACACCGCCGATACCGCCGAAAAATTCGGCGCGGAGAAGTTCATCCTGATCTCCACCGACAAAGCGGTCAATCCCACCAACATCATGGGCGCCAGCAAGCGCATGTGCGAGATGATCGTCCAGTGCCGCACCGAGAGTAAGACCACCTTTGCGGCGGTCCGCTTCGGCAATGTGCTCGGCTCCAACGGTTCGGTCATTCCGCTCTTCCGCCGCCAGATCGAGTCCGGCGGTCCGATTACCATCACAGACAAGCGCATCATCCGCTATTTCATGACGATCCCGGAGGCAGCGCAGCTGGTCATGCAGGCAGGCGCGATGGCAAAGCGCGGCGAGCTGTTTGTCCTGGACATGGGCAAACCGGTGAAGATTCTGGAGCTGGCGGAGAACATGATCCGCCTGTCCGGGCTGACGCCGTATAAAGACATCGACATTGAAGAAGTCGGGCTTCGCCCGGGCGAGAAGCTCTATGAGGAGCTGCTGATCAAGACCGAGCAACTGACAAAAACCGACAACGATCTGATCTTCATTGAGCATGATGCGCCCCGCAGCCGCGCGGAAATTGACAAAGATATTCGCCGGTTCACCGCACTCTGCCACGGCGACAAGCCGGTGGATTCCGACGGCGTCAAGCGTCTGCTGAAGGAGATCATCCCCACCTATCACAATCCCGAGGAGGTCAACCGCAGCGCGGAGCAGACCATGGAGATGCAGGCGGCATCCTGCCCGGATGCAGCAGCCGATTCTGCCGCGGCTGCCATCGGCACAAACTGAACCGATATCATCAAAAAAGAGAGCCGCAGCTCTCTTTTTTTGATGTATCCTTTCAACCGGGTTGAGCAGCCGTCATGCGCACCGGCGGCGCACAGCGGATTGCTCGTTCTGCGGCGACATGACTTTCACGCTGTTCCTTCAGTCCTCATAGGGCGTATTCGGAACGCCTTTTCGATTCAGATACGCGACAAAGCCATCCAATCTCTTTTTCCAATGGGTGCAGAACCATTGACTGCTCCCAAACCATTTAACAAGCGTAGGGCTGATAGCATAGTATATACGAATAAACATGCGCCCCGGTCCGCTTTTCTCCAGTTCCGAGTCACGGAAACGCCGCAGCGTCCAGACAGCCGGGCAATCATAAGAGCCGTAAACGCAGGTCGCAATGTAGCATCCCTTATGTCTTCTTCTATAGCGTCTGTATTTCTTCCTTTTGCGAAACAGGCGTAATTTCGGCAGCTTCATCCGCAATCTCGGCAGTTTTATCCGCAAACGCGGTAGTCGAAACCGGAATGTCTTTCGTTGACGTGTGGGATAGGGCGTATAGGACACGCATTGCGTGCTATCATCCTCTGATAAAGATTCTCCGCTCAGCGCATAGTGATGCACGCGTATAGGAGGCGGCGACTGCAAAATGTCAAATATCCGTTTCTGTATATACTCTGCATTTACACCTTGATCAGACCACAAGCTGAGCAGCGAAATACCCGCTTCTTCACAAATGCTTTTTACCTTTCGGTCGCGTTCCCGCCGGTCGGCATTCAAATGCGTAGAATCGTTGATTTCAATCGCGATTCTGGGATGGTATTCTGCATCGGTAATCAAAAAATCGAGGTTGCGAAACAGTTCATTGCGATACTTGCTTGTTTGGAACTTTTCTATTATAGCCGCCAGATTGATTTGCGGAAAGAGGCAACAGCCGACCGGCAAAACCGACAGAATCGCCTTATAATAGTTCTGCTCGTTCTGCGTCAGCAAGCGCCCCTTTAGTCTGTATAAAAATGTATCATCGCTCTGATTTGCTACATATGCCCTGCATTTTTCTCCGGCAGCGTGCCACTTTCCGCAGCAGGTACATTTATAGATTTCCAAATTTGAGCGTTTTTGATTGCATGTGTAGCACAACTTGTATGTACCACATTCTGCGCCGCAGATTTCGCAACTCATTCTATCACTCCTGAAAAGGACATTTGACCATATTTTAACACAAAATATACCATGTGTCAAGATATGACAAACAAAGCGCAGCAGCTGTTGCTCAGTCCTTGAACGTCGGCGAAAGACTCCTACATGCAAATCCGTCTACACTTTTCCGCCGTCGCATAAGTCGCATAATACGAAAGCGGTTGATTCTGTCGCACATAAAACCTCCTGTCAAAATTAAAGACATACGCGTCATTCGCTATCGCTTTCCCCAACAATATCGCCATGATAAAGTTCTTGTTCCGGTGCATCCACATCATAAACAAAAACCCATGTAATTGGAGTTTGTTCATGATAGAGAATGCCACTGTCATCATCGCTGTCATTTTCAGCAAGTTCGAATGCCAAACCCGGATATGCCTTTGGATACAGCAGCACATCCAGACCATCATATCTGACCGTATAGGCGCCCAGCGCATCCTGCGCTTGCCGAACAGTCGTGCCAACGCCAACAGAATGAAACCGCCCGGCTTTCGCCCCTGTCAAACCGATTTCCTGCAATGTACCCTTTGCCGCCGAAAATGCTAAGAAGCCGTCCGCAATATCCCACCGCAATTCGCTTTGATCAAAATGCAGATGCTCACTATCCAGTTGTGCCTCAACCTCATCCTGTGTCATACCGATTCTGTAATTGCCAATCCCGACTCCGGGTGTAATTGTTTTTATATTTGTTTCTTCAATATTTGTTACTGTAGGAAACCCCGCATACAATATCTCCGTAGTGCCGTCTTTAGAAGTTTTCCAGTACTCCCACGCATTTTTTTGCGCATGTATATAAAGCGCTTCTGTCAGGGGGGCATCGCCATTGTCTCTTATGGCATCCGATACTTCGGTAAACAAGTCCATATCATAATAATGCACCTTGACCGCATCCGCCTCGCTTAAAAAAATGCCGCCCTTACCATTACGATATTCTCTATTGAACGATATCGCGTCGTCAAAGTTCTTGAAAAAAAACGGATATACGAGTCTGGATGGACTGCCTGGGTACTCGTTTTCCCGTATGTACTCAAAAATGAGTTCGGCAACAATCCTATAAGGTTCCCACCCTGTCGCCGATAAAAGTTCAGAATTGTTATGTACATCGCGCAGCAAACGAATATTTCTCGCTTGCTGTACCTGCTCTAACATAGAATCCCTGGTTGGCTTGGCGGATTTAGAGAAATCAATGCTCGACTCATCTTTATGAAAACCACTTACATGATATAGTTTCATATATACCTCATCTCTGCGGTTCAAGTTATAATCTGATTCAACCAACTGCCCTTAGTCGTCTGCGCTTCGACGTACAGTCCGCCCGCACAGATTTCCCGCACCAATGCAGCCGGAATTTCCTCGCACGCCACATACATGTAATAATCGTATCCGAACCAAACAGCTGCACGCCCTTGCGGATCAACAAGTCTGCACCAAAAGCATTCGCGCAGTTGCAGCTGAAAGCATACTTCAAAATCCGACATGCTGATCTCAGATATATCGGTTACGCGTCGCAAAAAATCTGCCTGCGCAGCGGATAGCGACAGCCCTTTTTCCGCAAAATCATTTTGCAATACAGCAGATGAACGCACAGACGGTTCCAGTTCCTTGACACGCAAAGCATCTACATGCAGCGCCTGCAAAATGCATATCAGCGCGTCCGTATAGCGGCGCTCTGTTTCGAGATATGCCGCCGGACACAGTGCACAGCCATTCACCGCCCTTCCAATGTCGGAATAGGACGTCCATGTCCATGGAAGATACCGCCCCTCCGCGTCGCGCAAGGTCGGATCATATTTTGTGATTCGGTAAATCATGCGGTCTCCTTTACGTCTTTGCGCCTTTTTCAGCCATTGAATTCTCCTCTCCGGCGAATGCGCGACCGCTGTAAAACAGCTCCAAAGACATCACCGAAGTGGTCATTTCCATACCGCATGCTGCCATCTGCCGCAAAGTTTCCGCGGACAGCGAAACGTGCATCTGCACGCTTTCGGGGTAGACAGACAAGCAAAGCCGGACACGGTATTCCTGCGCCCATTGTGCAAACAGTTGTTGATTTCTGTAGCAGATCTGCGCAAGGTCGCGAACTGCTTTGTCAATCTCCGCATCCTGCGCGATCTCCTCACTGAAAGCGATGCCGTCCTCCGCATAGGTCACCTGCCCAAAGCGCGTATCTTTGGTTTCGCCCGCACGATACGCAAACTGCGCCGCGCGCCCGACCGCAGCCTCAATTTCTTGAAACGGAATTCCGTTTCCGGTTATTTTCAAAGTCAAAAAATGCACGAATTGTCCTTTCGTCTGCCATTTGCGACAGATTTATTTATAACCGCCTAAACGATCGTCCAACCTTCTGACGAAAGCGAAAGCGTCCGAACAGGCGCTGCCAAGATGTTTTTTCGATTCCACAGCGCGTCCATATCCTCCGTTTTGCCGACCTCAGTCAACCGAATGTGCGCACCGTCAACGGCGCGCACCAAAACACCTGTTTGCAGCAATTCCATAAGGGCATCCGCCGTTGGAGCCGGGAACGCCGACATCGGCGCTCCCCCACTTTGCGAAAGTGAGAATTGCACCAGCCGGAGCAGCACATCCCGCGCGGCGGCAGGGTTTGTGTAGAAGAGTTTCAGTGTGTGCGCATCATCGTGTGACAGATAGATAAACGCATTTCGCAGCGGTGGGAAATCAATGCCGCGCAGCGGCGACCACATGTGTGCCACATACAGCAGCTCCGCCACCTGCTCCGGCGTCAGCGCGTCCGGGTTTGCACCGTCCGCAAAATCTACAAAGCAAAAATCGCCGAAGCGCAGGTCTTCGCTTGCAAGAAAGGCTTTGATCTCATCCTGCCCGCAAAGCAGCTCAAAATTTTTGCAGCAATGCGCGCCAACATAATCGCTTTTCAGCAGCAGCATGTTGCGGATATATGGTTTCGCGCAGGCATAAAACGCCGCAAACGGAATACCGCCGAGCGTGACCGCCTGCGCGGTCGTGTCCAGCCAAATATACATATCATGCATCGTTGTTTCTCCCTGTGTTCAAGCTCGGAACTGCAAAAGCCGCCACCAAAGTGCGCCCTTTTGGCGCAGCAAAACCATCCGCCAGCGTTTCCGATCTTTCTTCCATCTCTTTTGAATCTGCTGCGCCTGCAAATGTTCCGGAATGGGTTCACCGTGGACATAATCCGGCGAAACGGAAATGCCCTCGCGTGCATTGTCCTCAAGCGCCGTCACCAAGCGTCTCGCAAGATCACAGCATGTACAGAATTCTTCACAATATGGCATCTTCTCAAGATACGCAAAGATAACTTCTGTCACACGCAGCATCGTAAATGTATCCATCTTTGGCGCAGCTGCCAGCACACACTGCAAAATCTGCGGCAAAGCGCCTGCGAAATGGCAGTCGCCCAAAATGGTGCAATAATTCTGCACCGCGCGGGAGAGCTTCTCACAGTTCGTCTCTGCGGGCAGTTGATCCAGGATACCGGTCAGCATTTCCCGCCGCCACACCATCTCGGTCTCTTCCGGCACTTGAAACGCTGCATATATATCGTATACACCGTTGAGATGCATGAAATAGGCGTTCCCGACACAGTTGAAAAAGATCTCCCTGGCGGTTGTCGGAATTTTTGAAAACGGCATCGCATTCGCCTCCTTATCCGTAGTTTTCAAAGTTTTCCTGTAATGTCTAAGTCATTCAACCACATTTTAACACAAGATGCTGCATGCGTCAAGATATGACAAAAAAAATACAACGTAATATATAGAATCGCGATCCAACCAGTCGGGGGCGGCGCCACGGCGACCCGCGCAAGCCATGCATAAAACGCATGCAAACCTGTAGGGACCATGGCGACCGGAACGCTTTGCCTCCGATTATCTTGACGGGATCTTGATTCTGTGATAAGATGGAAGCAATATGAGAAAGAACGGTTTGCCACGATGACAAAAAAAGAACTGAAAGAGCGCGTCTATGCAGAGATTGCTCCCCTTTGCAAGCAGGCGCATTATGTGCAGTTTGAGTATATGAAAGACATCTTTGCATTTTACAGACTCCGCGACAATCTGTTGTCCTTTATCTTATTTGATAATAAGCCGGGCGATTTTGAGTGCGGTGCCTATGTTCTGCCGTTGTACATGCCGACAGAGAGCTTGTATCTGGATTATGGCAATGCGCTGCGCTTCATGGACAGGCGACATGCTTCGAAATATGCATTGCACACGGATATGACCGAGAAAGAGGTCGCGGCGCATCTGCAGTATATTTACGTCTTCTTGAAGAAAAGAGTTCTTCCGGCATTGAATCGCGTCAGCACGCCGCGAGGCTTTGCCCGCCATGTTCTTCGCGACGGTTTTTCCGATATCCTTTTTACATCGCCGGTCAATCGATATACTGCGGCGGCTTTTACATGGTTCTACCTTGGCAATACAAGGAAGGGGCGCGCATACGGCGGAAAGGCATTGGCTGAAGCTCCTCTATTCGGACAGGACTTTCACCCGCAGCGCGAAGAAATACTGCGTCAAATGATGGAGAATCCGGCAGCCGCCCCCGAAATCCTGACGCAGGTTTACGAAGATTCAATGCGGAATTTGCAGATGATTTCCAAGTAAACCCGACAGAAGGGATAGATAGATGCAAAAAGGCACGGGCATATCGTGTCAGGGATTCAAAACCCACAGGCAAAGACTTTGAATCGGAAGCAACAAAGTGCACCCAAACAAAAGAGCACACCGAATGGTGTGCTCTTTTGTTTTAAGTCCGTCGCGCAAAAACGCGATCCGACGAATGAACTACATTATCGCCGCGGCTTTTAGTCTTTCAATGATTTTTTGCATACGGGGCGCATCCTTAAAGCAAGCGTATTTTTTTCCATTCAGCTGCTTCAGAAGCAGCCCCGAAGCGTTTTCGGTGTGATTCTTGTATGCATCGTCTACCGATAAGGCGACCTTGTTTACCATAAATGCGGTATACATGCCGTCTTTACGACGATCGTATTGAACAGCATGCTCTGCCGCTTTTTCAAGGCAAGTAAACATATTGTCTTCTGCATTGAGTTTCAGATAACTGTCTGCCATATCCTTATAACATTGCGAAATTCTTTCGTGATAAAATCCAAAATTCCCATCTGCATACAGCAAACTAAAGCAATCGATTGCAAACTGAAATGCTTTTATCCGATCCTCCGATGAATAATTTCCCTTCCGGCATAGAATGCAAGTGTTGTTCCAAATCATATCAACAAGGGCTTGCAAGTTTGTCTGGCAAAGCTCGACGGCATCATCACCTTCAAGAAATCGTGGCAACATTTGATTTGAAGTAGTGGCATAGCCGGGAGCCATGCGGGCATATTTCTTTGCCATCTCTGCGTCACCCTTCGCAGAATAATAGGTAAAACTCAAGCATTGAATCGCACCACTCCGCAGTGAATTATCGGTTGATTCAGCCAGAATTCTTTCTCCATATCCGATTATTTCGTCGGCGTTTTCCTTGCTGTTATCTGCATATAAAGCATACATCAAACTATAAAGAATGAAAAAATCATTCGGGAATTCTCTTTGCGCCTCTCTCCATAAAGCAACCCGTTCTGCATTTTTTCCTGCACGAAACAACTCTGCATTCTTGTCGCTATATTCTCTCAGTTTCTTTTCTTTGTATATTTTCCCTACGCCAAGAAGATCATCAATACTGACATCGTAATAGGATGCGATTGCGGGCAAAAGTGTAATATCGGGACATCCTTCATCGCGTTCCCATTTGGAAACCGCTTGAGTCGTAATTCCGAGATGCATTGCAAGCTCTTCCTGTGTGTTTCCCTTCTCCTTGCGCAGCTTTTTCAGTTGCTCACTCAGAAATATAGTCATTTGATTCCTCCGTAAGAAAGTAACAAGCGCTTGTTCTGTCTATATTATAGTAGAGGACAAATGAAATTACAACAACCGCGTTGTTGAGTTACGGTTGCTTTTATAAACGATTGGTTTAATCGGCTTTCCCAGGCGGGGAAGGCTTGGATAGAACGGCATTGCACCGAAACGGTAGGGGTCGGCGCCTATCTTCTGCTGAAAAGAAAGATAGATCTGGGAAAGAACGGGCATACAGTGTCAGGGATTCAGAACCCGCTTTGCGACGGGATGGAGTGCGGATGCGGAGCTGCGGTGGAGCGCAAAGCATATCCAAAGCCAAAAGGCTTTGGAGGGGTTCGAATCGGAAGCAACAAAAGGCACCAAAGAAAAAGGACGGCAAAAGCCGTCCTTTTTCTTTGGTGCACCTTCAGGGATTCGAACCCGGGACCCACTGATTAAGAGTCAGTTGCTCTACCAACTGAGCTAAAGGTGCATATACGAACCTGCGGTTCAAAGGGAGTTTCCCCTCGAACGGCTAAACACCGTTCGTTTGCTCCGCAAACCGGGAAAACGTCCAGCGCCTGCGAATCGCAACCGCAAATTCTTAAAGAATCTGCAAAAGCAGGCACTTG
>ERZ791905.1863-NODE-1863-length-12850-cov-6.057288_pt1 | contig 12850 bp, 7 predicted proteins | sample MGYA00510147_ERZ791905 | MGnify/ENA primary metagenome ERZ791905 (study PRJEB30046, sample SAMN00792084) | human gut metagenome | study: EMG produced TPA metagenomics assembly of the A metagenome-wide association study of gut microbiota in type 2...
AGGATGGGACGATCCTCTGGAGTCAGGAAGCCTATGCGTTCCTGGACGATTATGATAAAGCGCCTGACAGCGTAAATCCCAGCCTCTGGGAGAACACAAAGAACAACCACGCCTATGGTCTTTTTGAAGTGACGGATGGCATCTATCAGGTCCGCGGCTATGACATGGCAAACCTCACCGTTGTCAAGGGCGATACCGGCTGGATCGTCTTTGACACGCTGATGAGCGTGGAGTGCAGTCAGGCTGCCATGCAGCTGATCGAAAAGAATCTTGGTAAATTCCCGGTCAAGGCCGTCATCATCTCTCATTCCCACGCCGACCATTTTGGCGGCATCGCCGGCGTGATGGCGAAAGAGGATAAGGCAGACGAGACACTTTCTATTGAAGATCAGCTCGCCAGCGGCAAGATCCCCGTGATCACACCTGTGGGCTTCACGGAGCACTCTGTGAAGGAAAATGTCTACGCCGGTAAGGGTATGGGCCGCCGCAGCAATTATCAGTATGGCATCCTTCTGACCCCCGGCGTGACCGGCAAGCTGGCGCAGGGCATCGGCATGGGACAGTCCACCGGAACGGTCTCGTTCATGACGCCCAGCTATGAAATCACGCAGTCTGGCGAAAAGCTGACGATCGACGGTGTGGAGCTGGAGTTCCAGCTCACGCCGGGTACGGAAGCACCCGCCGAAATGAACACGTGGCTGCCCCAGTACAAGGCGCTGTGGATGGCGGAAAACTGCACCGGCACGCTCCACAATCTCTACACGCTGCGCGGCGCGGAGGTGCGCGACGGCGCGGCATGGGCAAGCTATATCACCGAGGCCATTTCCCTTTACGGCAAGGACGCGGAGGTCACCTTCCAGTCCCACAACTGGCCGCACTGGGGAAACAACGTGGTGAACGACTACATGGTCAACACGGCTGCCGTGTATAAGTTCATCAACGACCAGACTCTGACCTATATCAATCAGGGCTACACCAGCGACGAGATCTCCAACATGATCGAGCTGCCGGAGGCGCTCAATAAAATCTGGTACACCCGCCAGTACTACGGGACGGTCGCCCACAACGCCAAGGCGGTCTACCAGAAGTTCATGGGCTGGTATGACAGCAACCCTGTCAACCTGAACCCCCTCATGCCAAGCGACAGCGCAAAAAAATGGGTGGAGTACCTGGGGGATGTTGACAATGTCCTGCAAATGGCAAAGGCGGATTTTGACAAGGGTGAATATCAGTGGGTCGCCGAGGTCACAAACACCATCGTCTTTGCCGACCCGACGAACACCGATGCACGGCTTCTGTGCGCCGATGCACTGGAGCAGCTGGGGTATCAGGCGGAGTCCGGTCCGTGGCGCAACGAATATCTGACCGCCGCGCAGGAGCTGCGCTATGGAAACGCCAATTTCACCGCTTCCACCAAATCTACCGGCGACATGGTCAAGGCCCTCTCCGCACCCATGCTGTTTGACTACATGGCCATTGTCATGGACAAGCAGGCGCTGGCTGACCGCGACTTCACCATGAACGTGATCCTGCCTGACGTGGGCGAACAGCACATGCTCCGCGTGAAGAATGGTGTGCTGCTGGTCTATGCGGATACCCTGTCTGATGATGCGGACGTGTCTATTACCTGTCCGAAGAATGCGCTGTTTGCGATCCTGACCAACAATCAGGAAACGGTTGCAAAGGCCGTCAAGGTCGAGGGCAGCGCAGAGCTGCTGACGCTGATGATGGAGAATATGAACCAGCTCCCGATCACCGGGACCATCCCCTTCAACATCATCGAGCCGTAACGGCTTTGCGGGGCGGCCCGTGGGAAGACCGCCCCGCTCGAGAGAAAACAGCGAGATGCTTTCAACGCAAATCAAAAGCTGTCTGTTTCTGTTGGAAACAGACAGCTTTTGCAGCCTTACGGTTGCCCTGCACACCCGAATCTGTCAGCCAACAGTAAAAATTAGAATTACTTCCTTATCACTGTTAAGCCAATGCTTTCGTGAGCCTTTTTGCGATATTTACTGCTTGTCGCCGCCAAATATCGAAATTTGACTCTCATCGCTCTGGCTGTGCATCTCGGCGATGACGGCAAGACTTTCTTCGCTCGCGCCGCCGGGTTCGACCTGCGGCATCGCGAGGAAGAAGCCCTGCAGAAGGTCGACGCCGAGCGACAGCACGGTGCGTACCTCGTCCGCGGTCTCAAGGCCCTCAGCCACGACCTTCATGCCGCGCTGGTGCGCGTAGGACACGGTGTTCGACACGATCTGGCGCTTGTTGGCATCGGTGTCGATGCTGCGGATGATGGAAAGGTCGATCTTGATGTAGTTGGGCGAGAGCTCGAGAAGGCTGCGCTCGTTGCTGTAGCCGCTGCCGTAGTCGTCGAGCGCGAACGCACCAGAGCTGCCACGGATCGTCTGCTTGATGCGCAGCGCCTTGGGGTCGAGGCACTCTTCCTCCGTGATCTCAATGACGATGCGCGGCAGGATCGAGGCGTAGCGCGCGGAGTATTCCGAAAGCTCATCGGGCGTTAGATACTGGCTTGCAATCGAATTGACGAACAGCAGCGCGCTGGGCACGACCTTACCGGCGTTTTCGAGCGCGTGATATGCACTTGACGCACAGAAGAACGTGATGCGCTCGACCTCGTGCAGGCAGTTTTCCTCGCGCGCGAGGCGCAGCACGTCCGTCGGGGAGCGCAGCATGGGCAGGTCCACGCGCATGAGCGCTTCATAGGCGAAGACGCTGCCGTCTTTTGCGTCGATAATGGGCTGGAAGCGGTAGGTGACAAGCTCCTCGTTGATGAGACGGCGGAACTCCTCATGGCAGCGTCTTTCCTGCAGGCTGGTGCGGTAGACCTCAGGGTCGAATTCCAGCAGCTCGCCCTTGCGCGAGTGCTTGACCTGATACATGGCAAAGTCCGCGTATTTGCGCAGTGTGATGAGATTTGTGCTGCTCTCGGGATACCACGCGATACCGCCGGAGACGCTCACGCGCAGCTCACGTCCGCTGGGAAGCTGGACGACAGAATGCTCAAGGGCGGCTTTCAGCGCGCGGATGTCGGCGCGCAGCGTATCCTGATCGTTGTAGCCGTAGAAGAGTGCATTGAACTCATCGCCGCTGATGCGCGCGCAGACGGTACGCGCGGGAGCGTTCTTGACAAAGCATTCGCCTGTGCGGCGGATGTACTCGTCGCCCCAGTCATGGCCGAATGTGTCGTTTATTTGCTTGAGGTTGTCGAGGTCGAACATCAAAAGCGCCGCGTGGCCGAGCTTTTCAGGTGAGCAGAAGAACTCGGCGCAGATGCGGTGGAAGGCACGGCGGTTGTAGAGGTCTGTGAGCGTGTCATAGTCGCACTCGTGCTCAATGCGCAGCTTTTCAAGCGTGTTGGCGGTCGCATCCTCGGCAAGGCCGACCTGCGTGCCGTCCTCGCGCGTCGTCTCGATGCGAAGGTAGCGCTCTTTGCCGCTTGGCAGACAGATGTGGTAGAGCATCGCGCCGTCGGGCGCGGGGGAGTGGGGGCACGAGCGCTCAAAGCGCTGCAAAAGCTCGCGGAAACTCTGCGCTGTTAAGGCGTCTGCGTCAACGCCGGGCATGCCGAGAAGGTCAAAGAAATTGTCGGTGACATAGATGCTGTCGGGAGCGGAGCGCAGCTCATAGCCGCCGAGCTCCACGCTTGCCATGTCCATGATGCGCAGAAACTTGGTCGAAGTATCGAGTACCTCACGTCCGAGCTGCGTGAACGCGGAGGAGAACCGGTCGAGTTCGATGATGCCGGTGGCGGAGAGCATGGGGATGGAGCTGCGGCTTTCACGCGCGTGCGCGACCTCGTCGGAAAGGCGCGAAATCGGGCGCGAGAGCTTGCGCGCCAGCACAAGGCTGCTGAAAAGTCCTGCAGTGAGCACGACGAGGACCGCGATGATCAAAAACCGCAGCACATAGCCTGAAAAGGCGTAAAGCGCCGATACCGGCACCGAGCCGATAAGCAGCATCTGCTCATTGGAAAACGGCGCGTTGCGGTTGTAGAGCGTCAGCGGTGCCACGGCGGCATGACAAAGGCCGAGGGGGGAGTCACTCTGGTAGCCACCGCGCTTTGACGGCTTGAGCAGCAGCGTCTGGTCATAGGATTGCTGCGGCGCATTTGCAGCGGGGGAGGCGGAGATGACGCTGACGGTAAGGTCGTCCTTTCCGATGGCGGAATTCGATGCGACGCCGAGAAGATAGGTGCCCGAGCTGTCGTTCTGCAGCTCGCTGCCCGGCAGCAGGGCTTGGAGGTAGCTTTCAAGAATTTCGACGCCGAGCACGCCGTAGACCGTGCCGTCATCTAAAATAAGCGGGATGGTGTAGGCGATGGCGGAGTGATCGTCGCCGGAGAGCGTGTAGGGCGAGGACGTCCAGTGGCCGTAGTCCGCGGCGTCCAGTTCGCCGTTTCCGTGGTAGGCTGCCTGAAAGACGGGATAGAGAAAGCCACTGCTGCCGTTGGCCCCATAGTTGATCGAGGGCATCCAGCTCGTGTCGGTCGCAATGTAGAGTGACTGTACGACCTGTGCGGGTGCGCGCACGAGCATAAGATCAGAATTGCGCTGCGAGGGGGAGGAATTCGGGTCAAGGTCGCGCAGATAAAGGCAGGGCAGCGGCTCGCCCTTTTTGCGTGTGTCGAGATCGTGCGTGTTGAGCACGACAAAAATGCCGGGGACGGGGCGATGGCGCATCGAGGAGATCAGGCTGTCGCCGATCGAGAGCAGCAGGGGGGATGCGGCGTCGCTGCCGCTGTCGAGCGTGTCGAGGCTGATCTCGCCGTCGTCGAGCATGGCCTGCGTCACGGCGTTGATCTTGCCCGCAAGCGACGAGAGGTCCTGCGCGTCGAGCATCTGGCTTTGCAGATAGTTTTGGCGGTTTTCCGTCTGTATCTGCAAGATGTCGACAGCATTCTGCTCAAGGCTCGTGTTGATGCGGCAGAGATAGAGAATGCCGACAAGCATCGCGATCTCGATGAACAGGATCCAAAGCATGGAGCGCAGGATCGTATGGAAGATGGTGACATGCGGCACATGATCCGATGGTTTGCGAAAGAACATAAAACGGCCCCTTTTTTGTCATTGAACAGTCACTCAGCCCTGAAAGGCCTCAAGCGATGCAAGCGTATCCTGATACCAGGCTTCAAAGCATTCGTCGGAAAGGAACTGTGCCGAGGCCTCTTCAAAGCTCTGTCCCTGCGCCATTGCCTCTTTGACCGCGGCGCGGTCAGCGCTTGCCTTATCGCTCATGGAATATTCAAGAATGGCGCGGGCGTTCGTGCCGCCGGAGAAGGCGTGGGGCGTGTAGAGATGGTTTTCGTTGACCGTGTCGACTGCGGCGGAGAGGACTTCGTCCATCTCATCGCTGAGGGCAAGACCGCTTGCGCGGATCGCGTCGATGGAGTTGCCCTCGTGCGTGACGGGGAGGTAGCCTGAGTTGACAGAGAACGTGATGTTGTGCTCGGGTGAGGTGAACCATTTGAGGAACACGAGGCTTGCCTGAATCTCGGCATTGCTCGCCTTCGTCACGACCATGCCCGCGCCCTGCTGCACGGCGTAGTCCTCGCCGTTCGCAAACTTCGGGCTTTCAAGCGCCTTGCGCGTGATGTCGTGGCTGTCCATGTCGTCGGCGATGACCTGCGTGGGGAAGAACGTTGCGCTCGAAGACGAGCCGACGTAGGCGATGATATTGCCGGTCTTCACATCATCGCTGCGGAAGCGGCCGCTTGCGGAAAAGTAGCCCTTGATGAAGGGTACATAGTAGTTATCCCAGAGGGTGCGCACGGCGTCGTGGTCAAAGTTCAGCGTCATGCTGCCGTCCTGTGCGTCGAAGATCGTGCAGCCAAGCTGCTTGGCACCGATGAGCATGTAGTTCGCCATCGCGTCGCGGCCGAAGAACGCGCGTCCATCGTTCGGGATGTCGGGCGTCTGCGCGTCGGTCCACTCGTAGTAGCGTTCGGCGACGGAGACGAGGCCTTCGATCGTGGCCAAGTCGTCATAGGTTGCGCCTGTGGCGGCGGCGAACGGCTCCCAGTCCGTTTCATTGAGAAACAGCAGCTCCACCGACTTGGCGACGGGGAAGATCTTGATACTGCCCGAGCCGGAGAAGTCGCCTTCGCTCAGATAGTCCTCAATAAAGGCGGCGCGGTCCTCTTCGCTTAGATAATCGCTCAGATCGGCAATTTGACCCATCTCATCGAGCGCGTAGGCAGTGTCGGCGTAGGCGGAGAAGATGTTGGGCATCGCCTCGGCACCGACCTTGCCCTCGGCAGAAGCGAGCACGTTGTTCTCAAGATCGGTCACGCTGCCGTGGCTGGAGCTCTCAACCGTGATGCCCTGTTCCTTGCCGACGGTCGAGTTGAACTCGTCGACGAGCGCGTTGAACGCTTCGAGCTGTTCACCGTTGTAGTACGTCCAGATCGTGATATTGACAGGGTTCGCCGGGGAAAATCCGGGGTCTGCCTTGCTGCCGCAGCCTGCGAGCAGCATCATCGCCGCCGCTGCGGCGAGCACGCGAGGGAGAAATTTGTTGTGAGTCATGATGCTTCCTTTCTATTTTGCGCGCCGTTCCAAAGGAAGCGGCGTGATCGGTCAATGCCCGCCGCCTTCGGGCCTGAACTGTCCGAGCGCGTAGGAGATATCCGCCTGCGAGAGCGGGCAGCGGTTCGTCGCCGCCACGAGCTGGCGCAGCAGAATATCCGTGATGGCGCTGTTCGTCTTCTCGTGCTCGTAAACCTGCTCTTCGGCCAGGTGAACAAGGTGCTTCTGGCGCGCGTAGAGCGTGAGTGCGTTGCTCACGCGCCGCTGCGTGACCGTCAGGTTGAACGGGCGGCGGATGTAATCCGTTACGCCAAGCTTGTAGGCCTTCTGGATGAACGACTCGTCATCCTCAGACGAGGTGATGATGACGGGGATCTCCTGCAGCCAGTTGCGCTGCTTCATCACCTCGAGCACGCCGAAGCCGTCGAGGCGGGGCATGTTGATGTCGAGCAGCAGCAGGTCGATGTCGAACTCGGAGTGCAGCAGCTCGAGCGCCTGCATGCCGTCGTCGGCATAAGGTATTCGTAGCGGCCGCCGAGGATTTCGGAAAGGATCTGCTGGTTCATTTTCGAATCGCCCGCGATCAGGATTTTGGCTTCGACCATAGTGTAGATCTCATACGCATTTTAGGGCGCGTTCTTTTGTAGAAATGCCGCCGCGGGGCGGGCGGACAAGAAAATAGGCACCGGAAAAGCCAGTGCCAAACAAAAGCTGTTTATGCGTGTTTTTCAGAAACATTTGATACTTAATGTAAACTTAGCACAGAACCACGGAACATTCAAGGGAAATTTTCCCGGTTTTTCCTGCTGTTTTGCCAGAAAGGATTGAAAAAAGAGCGGAAAGGGCGAAGCGTTTCCGCAAAAAAACGGGAGAGCCGTCAGCGGACGGTAAAAAATGCACGATAAATTTGAGGAAAAAAGAAATATGGATTGTAAAATATGTGCGAAATGGGGAGAAATACTGAAGATTATTGACAATTTTTAGAAAAAAGTTTATAGCAATAGCGCATTTTTCCTGATATACAACGCCGGCTTTATCACGGAGCAGCAGCTCATCGAGGCGCTGGAGATGCAGCTCGGCGTCGAGTTCGTCGACCTGACGGCGGTGTCCATCCCCGTGGAGCTTGCAAGCTATGTGCCGAAGAATATCGCCAAGAAGTTCTGCGTCGTGCCGGTCAAGCTCGTCAAGGATACGCTGTACCTCGCTATGAGCGACCCGCTCGACTTCGTCGCGCAGGAGGAGGTCAAAGTTGCCTCGCGCAAGCGTGTGATCCCGATGATCGCGACCCGCCGCACGACCGAGCACGCCATCAGCCTGCTCTACGGCAGCGAGGGCACGGCCGGCGTCATCGAGGAGATGAAGCGCGAGGCGGGCTCTTCGACGCCGGACATCGTCCCCGTGCAGGTTTCACAGGAGGCGATGGACTCCGGCGACAGCGCGCTGACGATCCGCTTTGTCAGCAGCCTCATTGAACGCGCGTTTTCCGAGCGCGCGAGCGATATCCACTTGGAGCCGCAGGACGGCGAAATGGTCGTGCGTATGCGTATCGACGGTCTTTTGCGCCGCGTGCTTACGGTCCCCTCCGAATTGCAGAGCATCGTCATCTCGCGCCTCAAGATCATGGGCGCCATGAACATTGCCGAGCATATCGCCGCATCTTTGACATTGCGCGGCTGGTCGCCCCCGACGATCTGTGTGGAGCTGACGAAAACGGATGAGGGCTACACGCTTAAAAAGAGCGAGCACTGCTACGCGGTGTGGAAAAAGAAGCGCCGCTGTGAAAACTGCATTTCGCAGGAGGTGCTGCGCACGCACAAGCCACAGACGAAGATCGAAACGCGCGAGAGCGATATCTATTATGTGCTCGCGTCGTTCATCGAGGCGGACGGCAGGCCGTATTCGCTCGAGCTGGTCAAGCGCATCAAGAGCGACGACATGTTCGAGCGCGAAAATGTGCTCAACCAGCTGCTCGTGCGCAACCGGCAGGTGTATATGGACTCGGTCACCAAGGTCTACAACCGCCGCTATTACGGCGAGCGGCTCAAGAATCTGGAGGGCCAGTTCTCGTTCGCCATGATCGACATGGACAACTTCAAGCACATCAACGACCGCTTCGGCCATCAGGCGGGCGACACGACTACGGCGTTCCGCGCGGTGCACACGCTCAAGGGCGTGGCGCTGAACCTTGGCCTCGGCTCGCTCGCCCACGCCAGCTCTCAGATGACGGAAGCGCTGCGCGCGGTCAGGATTCGATGCCTGAAAGCGTACAGCCACTCTATGTGGCGATGCAGAAAGAGCACACTGCCGTGTGCAGCGCGCTCGAGCAGCTCGAAAAGTAATTGAGAATAAAAAAAGTCGAAACCTTTCGGTTTCGACTTTTTTACTTCTTACAGCAGCGGGGCGATGATGCGCATGCCGGGGCCGATGAGCTTTCGCATAAACGGGTCGTTTTTGAGAAGCTCTGCGTCCGCGCGGACGCACTTGGCGAGCGTCTGGTGGAAGTCTTGCTCAATTTTTGGGACTTCGGGGGACGCATAGAGGTACGTGCCGCATTCAAAGTGGTGGTACAGGCTGCGGTAGTCCAGATTGATCGTGCCGACGGTCGCCTTGCAGTCATCGCTGACGAAGACCTTCGCGTGAACGAAGCCCAGCTCGTACTCATAAATTTGTACACCGTTTTCAAGCAGCCTGCGGTAATACGTGTGCGCAAGCGAGAAGGCGATCTCCTTGTCAGGCACATGCGGCAGGATGAGCTGGACCTCCACGCCGCGGCGCGCGGCGTAGGTCAGCGCCGTGATCATCTCGTTGTCAATGATGAGATACGGCGTCATGATGTGTACGTAACGGTTGGCACGGTTGATGATATCCATATAGACCATCTCGCCGACGAGGTCGCGGTCGAGCGGGCTGTCGCCATAGGGGATGACATAGCCCACTTCCTTTTCATGCGCCGGCTGCGGCACGTCGAGATACTTGCTGTAGACTTCGGGCGTAAAGTGCACGGAGCTGACGTCCCACATCTGCAAAAACATCAGCGTCAGGCTGCGCACGGCGTCGCCGCGCAGGGCAATGGCTGTGTCCTTCCAGTGGCCGAGGCGCGAGGTGCGGTTGATGTACTCGTCGGAGAGGTTGATGCCGCCTGTGAAGCCGATCTTGCCGTCGATGACCATGATCTTGCGGTGGTCGCGGTAGTTGTAGTGCGTGGAGACGAACGGGCGCAGCGGCGCGAACATCTTGCAGGCAATGCCGAGCTTTTCGAGCTTTTCGGGGTAGGAATAGGGCAGCAGCGCGACCGCGCAGGTGCCGTCGTACAGCACGCGCACCTCAACGCCCGCGTTGACCTTTTCCTTGAGAATTTCAAGGATGCGGCCCCACATGTAGCCCTCCCTGACGATGAAATACTCGAGGAAGATGAAGTGCTCGGCCTTTTGGAGCTCATCGCACATGACCTCGAACGCATCGTCGCCGAGGGGGAAGTATTGCGCCTGCGTGTTTTGATAGCAGGGGAAGCCGCAGGAATTCAGGTAGGAGGCAAGGCTTTGGAGCTCCTCCGGTAATTCCTCCTTGGAACACGCGCTTTCCGAGGGGGCGAAGTGCTCCGTCTGCGACAGGATGTCGTTGTAGCGGCGGATCATCAGCCGGTGGCCGAGGTCGGTCTTGATGTAAACATACAGAATCAAGCCGAACACCGGCAGCACCGCGAGGATGAAAAACCACGTGAGCTTGATGGTCGGGTTGTCGTCGTTGCCGAACAGAAACAGCACGACTGCCGCCGACAGCAGCGTGTTGCCGCCCCAGAAGTAGGGCAGAAAACCCTCAAGCTTGTAAAAAGCGGCAAAGAGAAACAAGATCTGCATGATCAGCGAAACGATGATGATGCCCGTGCGGCCGAAGATGATCTGCACGAGGCCTCGCTTGCCCTTTTCTAAAAGAAGAATGTGATTGTCGTCGTCTTTCATAGATGTCCTTTCTCAAAGATGACCGTGCCCACGCGGGGCAAGGCACCTACATTTAATATATCTACTTTATCATAACATGACTTTGCCGAAAAGCCAACCCATTTCCGCAGCGAAGCGTGAAGCGCACGCAGACGGAGGAAACGGGACTTGGCGATTTGATTTTCCTGTGTTAAAATGGCGAAAAAGACAGAAAGGTGGGGAGAGGATGGAACGGCAAGAGCAGCTGCACAATATTCTGCCGCTGTATGACGAAAAGTCGCGCGTGCTGATCCTGGGCTCGTTCCCGTCGGTCAAGTCAAGGGAGGCGGCGTTTTTCTACGCGCACCCGCAGAACCGCTTCTGGCCGACGCTCGCCGCTGTTCTGGGCGAGGAAACGCCGAAGACGGTCAAAGAGAAGAAAGCGATGGTCCTGCGCCGCGGCGTCGCCATGTGGGACACCATCGGCTCATGCGAGATCGTGGGATCGTCGGATGCGAGCATCACGAACGTTGTGCCGAACGATCTGTCCGTCATTTTGGATGCGGCGGACATTCAGGCCATCTTCTGCAACGGCGGCACGTCCTACGCCTGCTATAAAAAATACTGCCGCGCGAAGCTCGGGCGCGAGGCCGTCCAGCTTCCCTCCACCTCGCCGGCCAACGCCAGATGGACGAAGGAAAAACTTGTCGAGGTCTGGGGCGCAGCGCTGAAACCGTATCTTTTTTGACGCGGCGTTGACAAAGAAAGGCAAATAGTTTATGATACAGGCTCAATCGATACAAGGAGTGTGGAACCATGGGCAAACTGGCAGCGCCGGTGCGCGCTGACAAGGAAATGATGTTTACGAACCGCCAGCTCGTCGCGCTGATGTGGCCGCTGCTGCTCGAGCAGCTTCTGGCCATTACAGTGGGTCTTGCCGACTCACTGATGGTTGCGACCGTCGGCGACGCGGCGATCAGCGCGGTGTCGCTCGTCGACTCGATCAGCAATCTGATGATCTACATTTTCTCGGCGATGGCGACCGGCGGCGCAGCCGTTGCGGGCCAGTACATCGGACAAAGACAGAAGGAGGACGCCTGCAACGCGGGCCAGCAGCTCATCGCGCTGCTCGGCGCGGTGTCGATCTTCTTCGTGGCGCTGCTGTACCTCTTCCGCACGCAGATTTTGACCGTAATGTTCGGCCATATCGAGCCCGACGTCATGGCGGCGACGAACACTTATTATTTATATGTGATGGCATCCATTCCGGGCATCGCGCTCTACAACGGCGGCGCGGCGCTGTTCCGCACGATGGGCCACAGCGACGTGTCGCTCAAAGTTTCGCTCCTGATGAACAGTATCAACGTGATCGGCAACGCCGTTTTGATCTTTGGCTTCGGTATGGACGTCGCGGGCGTCGCGATCCCGACGCTCGTGTCCCGCACGGTCGCGGCAGTCGTGATCCTCTCGCTGCTTTTCAACCGCGACTTGATGCTGCACCTGTCCGATATTCGCGGCTTCCACCTCAATATGCGCCTAATGAAGAATATCTTCTACATCGGCGTGCCAAGCGGTGTCGAAAACGGCATGTTCCAGCTGGGGCGTCTCGTGCTTTTCAGCCTGATTTCGACGTTCGGCACGGCATCGATGGTGGCGAACGCCATCGGCAACACCATCTCAAACTTCAACTGCTTTGCCGGTCAGGCCATCAACTTGGGCCTTGCCGCGGTCGTGAGCCAGTGCGTCGGCGCGGGCGAATTCGATCAGGCACGCGCGTATCTCAGAAAAATTGTCAAGTGGACCTACGGCATCATGGCGGCCGTCAACCTGACGATCATCGCATTGCTGCCGCTCATCATGCGCGTCTACAACGTTTCTCCCGAGGCGGAGAAGCTCGCCGTCACGGTCACGCTGATCCACGGCATCTCATCCATCTTCATCTGGGTACCGGCGTTTATGGTGCCGGGCTTCCTGCGTGCGGCGGGCGACGCGAAGTTCACGATGCTCGCCAGTATGCTGACGATGTGGGTCGTGCGCGTGATGCTTGCGTATGTGCTGGGCAAGTACATGGGCTACGGCGTTATCGGCGTATGGTTCGCACACGCGATCGTGGACTGGTCGGTGCGCGGCGCCATCTTCTTCCTGCGCTACCGCAGCGGCAAGTGGGAGACGATGGGGATCAAGACGTGATTATTTTTTAAGGATGCCGTTGGCATCCTTAAAAAATAGGGGATGCGCTCCGCTTCGTGCCTCGCCGCCCGCAGGGCGGCTCGACACGCGCTCCGCGTAAAGTATTTTTCCGACGCGCCGGTCGTCGGAAAAATGATTTGAGATCATTTCGCGGCTGCGGCCGCGAAGATAAAGAGGTCTCCGCTTTTTAAGCGGAGA
>ERZ791905.1866-NODE-1866-length-12829-cov-6.346798_pt1 | contig 12829 bp, 27 predicted proteins | sample MGYA00510147_ERZ791905 | MGnify/ENA primary metagenome ERZ791905 (study PRJEB30046, sample SAMN00792084) | human gut metagenome | study: EMG produced TPA metagenomics assembly of the A metagenome-wide association study of gut microbiota in type 2...
CACTTGGTGTCGGCCGCCCGCAGCTCTTCCGGCAGCGTCAGGTTCCGCGTCTCCACGCACCGGCGCTCACTGTGGCCGTAGATGTACCCTACCGTGCCGTTTTTGCCATCCCCGTCTATGCCCAGGATCTTTTTCATGTCGATCCGGTCCGCGTTGCAGGTCCCCAGCGGCTCATACTCGCCCGTGCCCGGCACCCGCCGCCGCCACAGTTCTTCCAGCATCTGGCGGAATTCCCTCCGCTCGGCCGCCGTCAGGCCCTTGCACTCGGCAAAGCCGTGCATGTGCAGCTTCCCTTTCTCTCCGTTCCGCACCGCGTGCAGGCTCAGCTTCAGCTGCCTGGCTCTCTGCTCCCCGAACCGCCGGATCACCGCCGCCTTTACCCGCCGCACATAGTTCCGCACGTCCTGCACGCAGTCCTCAAAGCTCTCCGGCCGGTATGCATCCTCGTAGGTCCCGGTCACATAAAAGCCGTCCTTGTCAAAGTTCGCCAGCACCTTGCGCTGGTATCTGCGCATGCTGGCGTTTTTATTGCGTGCCTTCTGGCCCCGGCTGCTCTCCTTTTGCTTCCTGCCCCGCTGCCTGTGCTCCTGATCCGTCACCGCATAGATGCCCACGGTCCTGTACTCTCCGCACTCGTACTTTTTCTCCCGGATCCAGCTCTTCATGGCTCACCTCTTCTTTCGGGCAGCGCCCTTGTCCTTTTCTTTTCCCGGTCCTCACCGTCGTAGAAATAACGGGTATACAAGCTCCCTCAAGCGCCCGCCCGGACGCTTATAAAAATAAAAGGTATATTATATACTTTGATAAAGGCTCCCGCCTGCCGCCAGCGTCTGGCAGCACCCGGCAAACTTTATGCCCGTCCCGTCGCCAAAGCCCTCCGGCGTAATTGCCGGAGGGCTTTTCCTGTTCATTTTCTTCTTCTGCTCCGCTGTCCCTTGTGGGCCATCCAGCCTTCTTTTTCGTAATCGCCCCGGTTCACCTTGTCCCGGTAGATTGCGTTTTGGGTGTACTCCTTCTCGGTTTTTAGCCGTCCCTTCCACTCCCGGTACTTTTCGCACTGGTCATGGCACGCCGGGGATCTTCCTGGGCAGTCCGGCTTGCAGCACCACTCGGTCATACCGGCACCTCCGGTTTCCCGGCCGCCGCCCAGTAGCCGTAGCTCAGCTCTTTGCGGCCCCATTTCCGTGCCGCCGCATTGTAGCGGCACAGCGCATGTACATCTTCCTGCAGCGCGTCCATCTCCGTCTTTTCCGGCTCTTTCGCACTCACGTTCTTCCGCTCCGAAAAGCCTTCCCGCTTCTTCCGGTCCTCCCCTTTCGGGATCCGGATGGGCCGCTCCTCTTTCCGGCGCTCCACACATGTCACGCCCAGGCGCTTATTGTGCCCGGCTCGGTGGGCATTCGGTGCGTCCTCTGCCCGGATAAAAAAGCCTTTTTCCACCAGCTCCACCGCGGTGCCTTCGCACACCACCCGGCCGTCGGCGTCCGTCATCCGGTACACCCACACCTTCCGGGTCGTCCCGCCGGGCGGCGCTATCTTTTTTGCCACCGGCCGGATCTCTTCCCGCTCCACCTTCCATTTTCGGGGCCGGATGCCCTTCAGGTGCTGCTTGGCCCACAGTCGGCTCAGGTCATCGCTCCGTGAAAAAACGCCATCCGCTACCAGCTGTCCCGCCTTGCCTTTGTAGGCCAGCTCCCCGGTCTTTGCGTCGTACAGGCTGTAGATGTACTTCATCTGTCCCGCACCTCTCGCAGCTCTTCCCACGCATCCTTCCAGCACAGCCGCCCGAATACCTGCTCCGCTTTCCGCCGGGCTTCCGGGCCGTCCATCTCTCGCATCTGCTGGTTCTTGTACTGCTCAAACCCGACGCAGCATGCAGCAAAGTCCCGCACCTCCGGTACCTGCGAGCCGATTTTTGCTGCCAGCAGCCTGCAAAACCGCTTGCGCGTGATCTTTCTCTTGTCCTTGCTCATACTTTTCCTCCGTACAGTTCAAACTCCACGCCGTCCTCGGTGATCAGCGCCCCGCCGTCCAGGATCTCCGTGATCTGCCGCAGCCGCTCCACCGTGATTTTCCGTGTCCCGCCGGGCTCCGTCCACTTCTTCGCCGTCTGCGTTTTCACGCCCGTCCGCTCCGCCAGCTTCCACGCCGTCAGGCCCCGGTACTGCATTGCTTCCGTCAGTGTCATCTCGTCCGTCTCCTTTGCCAGCTGTCCGGTGTGCCGTACTGCAGCGCGGTCTGGATGCGCTTTTCCACCTCGGCCGGTGCCAGCGGCAGCGCTTTCGGCGCGCACATCCGTCGCACCTCGTTCCGCACCTGCCGGGTGCGCATCTCCCGCATGGCCTGCTCCTCGTGCATCCGGTAGCCCCAGATCTCTTTCTGGTCCGGCCGGTCCAGCACCTCCACGTCAGTCTTGTACGCGCTGGTGCACGACCGCCGGAACCACTCCATGGCCACGTCCACACCTTCCTCCAGCACCCACTGGTTCAGCTGCCGGTAATTCGCCAGCACTTCTTCGTGCAGGCGGTTCAGCCGCTCCGCACCAAACCCCAGCACCTGGGCACAGGCAATGGCGCACACCCGCCACTCCAGCGTGGCCGCGCTGTCCACGGCTCCCTGCATCTTCCACTCTTTGTGCGATCTTGCCCGGCCTTTGGCCATCGGGATGTGCAGCTCCCACACAGTGCCCTCCGGCAGCTGGCTGTGCATCCAGGCTTCCGCTTTCCGCAGCGGCTCATGCTTCCGGCTTGCCGGTCGGGTCATGATCTCCAGCACCTTGCCGTTCACTTCGTCCCGCACCGCGTTCACTTTTTTCTGCCGTTCTTTGCCAATGCCAAATTTTTCGTTCAGGGCAATGGTCACGCATGCGTGGGTAAAATCAATGGCGTTGTTCTGCGCCAGCGTGATGCTGTCCTCCAGGCTCAACTTGCTTTTGCTCACAGCTTCTTCACCGCCTTCCAATACCGGTCATGCAGCTGCATCCACTCGTCCAGGCTCAGGCTCTTGTCCGCCGAGGCAGCCGCCAGCACCTTGTATGCACTGCTCTCCTTGCTGCGCGGGTCGTGCCAGTCCAGCTCTTCCAGCGCCGCGTCCAGCTTCTGCTCGTACTCATCCCGTGTCATTGGTCCTGTACCTCTCCCTGCCGCTTCATCAGCGCGCTCAGAAATTCGGCCTCTTTGCCTTCATACACCTTCTGCTTGACCGTTTCTTTTTTCAGCATGCGAAACATCATGCTCGCCATCAGGCCCCCAAAGGCTTTCGCAGCCTCTTTTTTGGCCGCTTCCGACATATCCTTGTCCATGTCGTTCACTACAAGGGCCATCGCTCCCATCAGCCCGGCAAAGGTGACGTCCTTGCGCTTACATCCCCGCGCGGTCACTTCAGTGTAGAATGTCCCACCCTCATTTTTGCGGATGATGATCTCGATTGTACTCTTCATAGTTCTGCTCCTTTTCTCTTCACGGTTCCCCGTGGTCGTTCGCCCAGGCAAACACCAGTGCTTTTGCCTCTTCCAGCTTTTCGCACAGGCCCTTCACGGCAGCTTCCTGCTCCCCGCCGGGCAGCTCCTCTACCGCTTTCAGCGCGTCCCGCGTGTCCCGTACGATTTCTTCTTTGTGATAGTGCACGGCTGCCAGCAGTGTCACCACCGACGTCTTTACAGTGTCTTTTTGCATTTGCCAAGCTCCTCCACATGGTACACCCGGAAGTCGTCGCACTCCGGGTGCTGCTCCCGTGCCAGCTCCTGCGCTCTGGCTTTGGCCACGCCCTGGCTGCTGCCGCCCACCAGCAAGGCCGTCTGCAGCCGCAGCGGGTAGCCGTCCCGGCTCATCTCAATGTGCACACGGTAACGCATCCTGCTCACCCCACCTTCCGCTTTCCGGCTTTCACGGTGTTCTCCGGCTGCCGGTGCGCCCGGTGTTTGGCCTTTTCCTCCTGCTCCTGGGCCGCAAAGCCCAGCCGCATAAAAAGCACGGCCGCCAGCACCAGCACCATGGCCGTCACAAACTGCCCGTCCGTGATGGGTGCCCCCACCTGGGCGTTGCCCTCCAGCCCCATGCCGCACAGCAGCCCTGCGCAAAGGCTCCCGGCCGCCAGCCAGTGCCATACCGTCGATTTGATTTTCATTGCAAAATACCTCCGTTTGCGTTATACTTCTGGTGATAGCGGCCCTTGTCAGATCGCTTTCACTCGGAGCCCACCGGTGTTCTCAGCACCGGCGGGCTTTTTCATTTTCTCCAGCGCGGCGTTCTTGTCAATGCGCCAGAGCTTGGGGCCCACCTTGGTGGCGGGCAGCATTCCCATCCGGCACATGCGCTGCACCGTCTTGGGGCACACGCCGATCAGTGCGGCGTACTCGGCCGGGGTCAGGTACGCGGGCAGCTGCCGCGCGTCCCAGACCTTTGCCCTTGTGGCTGTCCTTTTCATGGCTTTTGTCACTCCTCCTGTTCTTCCGCGATCTGCAGCACCCGCTGCAGCCACTCGGTCTTGCTTTTCACGTCCATTGCCAGATACGCATCCTCGTGGTCCGTCTCGTCCAGGTCGTGCACCAGCTGCTTGCACACCGCAAGCAGCTCGTCGCACATCGCCAGCCCGGCTTTTACCATCCATTTGCTGCTCAACAGCATCGGCCGTCCGGTCTCGGTGGGCTTCTCCCCGGTCGGCACCAGCCGCCCCGCCGGGGCATTGTTCCGGTCGGTCATGCGTCCTCACCTCCCAGTCGGATGCCCCACTCTGCGCAGATGGTCTCGCACACCGGCTTTGCGAAGCCGATCAGCTCATCCCCGCGTGCAGCCGCCAGCACTGCCGTGCCCACGATGCCGCTCATATAGCCGTACTGACACAGCTCCATCGCATTCCAGTTTATCGGCCCCTCCTGCAGCAGGCCTTCCTCGTTCACGATCAGCCGGATGCTGTCCACCGGCTCCCGTGCCCAGTCCGGTTCTAGGCAGCTGTCTGCCGTCTCGATCAGCCCGCCCACCAGCTGCTGGAGCGTCTCCAGCTTGCAGGTGTCTCCGTCATCGCACCGGATCAGGCGGCCCGTGCCGTCCGTCCGGATCAGGATCATGTATCGTTCCATCTTCATACGCTCCTTGTTCTGTCTCCCTTCTTTGTGCTACAATCAGCAAAAAGAAAGGATGTGTTTTGCTTGCTTTCCTTTGATTCTCAGACCATCGCCGCTATCACTTCGATCACCGCTCTGGTCTCCTGCCTTGCCGCCCTGCTCAACGTGGTCATCACATGGCTCGCAGCGCGTTTCAACAGCCGTGCAGCTTATCGGCTGGAAGCCTCCAAACTTTACTTCAGCGCCCAGTCCGACGCTTTTGCAAAATTCATGGCGGCCGCTGCAGCTTTCCGCACTGAGCCTTCTGCCGAAAACTCTCTGCTTCTCAACAGCGCCCTGTCTTGCGCTGTTCTCTATTGCACCGAACCTTCCCGCGAGGCTCTCAGCCTTTACGGTCAGGCTCTTGTCGAACTTGCGCACGACCGTTCGGATTCGTCTGTCACCCGGCTCACCCATGCGCAGGTCTCCGCCCAGATCGCTATGCAGCAGGAGTTGTCAGCGCTGCGAACCATAAAGCTGAAATAATGGCCGCTGCCAGAGCGCACAGCACATAAGCGATCATCGCCATGTTCCAGCTCTTTTCAACGCAGCTTGCCAGCATCAGCCCCATGCTCACCAGCAGCAGCAAAAATTCCAGAATGAACCCTGCCACCATCTTCTTCACCTCCTTGTTCCGTCTCCCATCCGGCCATCTCTTTCGCGCTACGATTCCTTACCCGGTTCGTCCGCGATGATCTCCCGCAGTTTGCTGCGTAAGTTCTCTGCCAGCATTTTCCGGTATGCCCTGTCCTCCCGCTGCCACGGGTTGTGCATGGTTCCATACCAGTCGTTCAATGTTGCACACAGTTCATCCAGCGCCGCACACAGCGGGTCATCCTCCACAAAAACTGTGGTTTCGTCCCTGCTCTGCCCTTCTGGCAGCAGGCAATCTCGGTATGCTGCAGTAAAGCTCCGGTTTCCTTCGTAGTTCACAAGCGCTTTTCTCTGTGCCCGCTTCATGCGGGCTTTTTCATGTTCCATCTTCTTCACCTCCTTGTTCCGTCTCCCTTCTTTGTGCTACAATCAGCAAAAAGAAAGGATGTGTTTCATTTGGACACCACACAGCTCACTTTAGTTCTGTCTTCACTCACCGCGCTTTTCGCTTTGATTGCACCGTGGATCACAGCAGCCATCAACAACCGCGCCGAGTATAGAAAATCATCTGCTCAACTGTTTTTTCATGCCCGGACAGATGCCTACCAGAATTTTCTCTCTGTCTGTGCGTCTGTTTCTTATCCGCTCAATTTGCAGGACACTCAAAAACTGCTCGATGCTTCTTCCCGGGCGCTGGTCTTGTCTGATACGCCGTTGCAAACTGCTATCAGCAGCTATATATCCGCTTTGCTTTCCTGTCCCGCAAAGCCTTCTGAAGCTGAGCTTCAGGCACTGATCGATGCAAAATCAGAACTCATTTTTGCCATGCAGGCCGATCTCAACTCATTTCGCTGATCCCGCGATCAGCAGCATTTCTGCTGTTGCAGCCACACTCACCGCCAGCGCGTACCACACATACCAGCGCAGCTGTTCTTTTGCCGTCAGTCCCATCAGCACCGTGCCTGTCACCATCCCGATCCAGACCACTGCAATGCAAACCGCCACCATCTTCTTCACCTCCTTGTTCCGTCTCCCATCCGGCCATCTCTTTCGCTGCTTTCAGAATGATTTCTGCGTTCTCCGCGATCACGCCGGAAAGCTGCTTGTTGTAGGCGCGGTCAACCGCAGCCATATCTCTTGCCGCCATCCATGCCGGCAAAAACGCCCACAGAAGCTGTGCTGCTTCCAGTGTCCGGTTCCCGTCCTTGTGTCTGTAAATTCCAAGTTCGTTGTAGTCCCTGCTCTGCCCTTCACCGGCAGTGCAGGGGCTTTTTTCGTCCGCCATCCTCTTCACCTCCTTCCGTCCCCCAAAGCTCCCCCTCTCGGGGGAGCTGTCGCCCTCGGGGCGACTGAGAGGGTTCATGCGCTCTTCTCCGGGGTTACAGAGCGGTGAAAAAGATATTCCATCCTCAGTCCCGGAAAAAGGTCATTGCGAACTTTCTCTGCTTCCGGGTATGTAAAATCCGTGTCGCCGTTGATCTTGTTCCGTGCAGTCTTTTCTGAGCACCCAATGGTTTCCATGATGTCCTTCACGGTCATCCCGTTGCGTTGCATCTCTGCCTTCAGGTTGTCCATAGTCTAACCTCCATCTTTTAGATTTTACCTTAAACGGTAATCGTAACATTATGATATATCCATTTACGGTAAAAGTCAACCCTATCCGAGAAACATTTTATACAATTCGGTAATTTATTATTGACTTGTCTATCTTGCTCTTTTATAATAAAGCCAATAAACATGTTAAAGGAGAATCTTGCCATGTGGCTCGACCATCTGAACCGTCTAAAAAAAGACAGCGGTATGACGCTTGAGCAGATTTCTGTCGCATCTGGCGTACCTAAAGGAACCTTGAATAAGCTTTTTTCCGGGCAGACCAAAGACCCCCAGCTGTCCACAGTATCCGCCGTTGTCCATTGTATGGGTTACACTCTCGACGACATTTCGGATGGTACCGTAAACGGTAAAAAGCATCTCACCCCTGCGCAGTCCTCACTGCTCACCGCCTTTGACCAGCTCAACGAGGAGGGCCAGAGTAAGGTCATCGGCTACGTCGAAGATTTGAACCGCACTGGTTACTATAAAAAAGACAGCACGCCTTGCGTGGCTGCAAAAGAGGCATAAAAAATAAAGCCGCCAAACGGCGGCTATAATAAAATGGAGGAAATCTGTGTGAAAAAGAAACTTGTCTCTCTGGTACTTGTGGTCGCACTTCTTGTTTCTATCCCTTTGTCAGCTTTCGCATCTGTAAATTTCAACAGCAGCATCCTTAATGGACGAGATGATATTATCGTATCCACAGATGATATGGCAGGCATAACCTACATACGCCCTGCAGCTGTTGCTGATGGTACTATGTTAGTACAGCCTGCTCCGTCTACCACCATCTTGGTATTTCCCAATATCGGCTTAACAGATTCTGGCGACTTTTTTACGCTTCAATTTGGTTATCATGGCTATGAATGGGCATTTTTCGATTCTATCATTATTAAAATTGGAGATAATCGGTACATTTTTTCTGATTGTCCTACCTCTGCTTCAGTAGATAGCGATGGTACAGTTTTTGAAAACATCCGTTTTACAGCAAAAAATGAAATTTTGCCATTTATGAACGATTTCGCAACAAATAAAGACAGTGAAATCAAAGTTCGGCTCCATGGTGCATCATCCAGTTTTGACTTTACGCTTACGGACGATATGAAAGACAGCATCTGCTCTTTGTACGCTCTTTACATCGCTGGCGGCGGACTTTCTCAGCCTAATTTTGATCTCATGAGTTATGTTGATAAAACTACGGTAACAAGAAATGGCGTAATTCTCAGGTAATAAAATGTTCCCGAGCACCTGCCGGGTGCTCCTTTTTTGCAAAGCACAGACCCCTCCAGCCGTTTCCAGCCGGAGGGCAAAGCAAAAGCCCGCCGGGCGCAAAAGAAGCATAAAAAATAAAGCCCCTGACACAACGTGTCAGAGACTTGAAAGGATCTTATGTTTGGTTTCAGGCATTCAAAAGAGCCGCCGTATCTTCCCAGGGAAGTCGAGCCCGGCAACATCGAAAGCTATATCCAAAACCGTCTGGATGACCAGATCATATGGTACGATCAGAAGGCGCAGCAGGCGCAGAATACTTATAAGCGGATGCAGTTTTTTGAGCTGATCGTTGCCGCTGCCATTCCTCTGCTGGCCAATTATACCGTCAGCTGTCCCGCCATTGCCTTCATCGTCGGGCTTCTGGGTGCCATCGTCACCGTGATCGAGGGCACCGAACGCCTTGGCCGCTATCACGAAAACTGGATTGAGTACCGTTCCGCCTGCGAAACGCTCAAGCACGAGAAAAATCTTTACCTCATGGGCGCGTTCCCCTACGGCACCGACGAAACCGCCGAGCAGCTCTTCGTGCACAACATCGAAAATCTGCTTTCTTCTGAGGGCAACAAGTGGAAGTCCTCAAATTCCGCAGTGCTTTCCCCAAAGGAAAAATCTCAGTCCGGCACCGGCTCATAGGTTTTTTCAAAGATATCCGGCTTGCACGGATAACGTTCTCCGTTTACGCCCGTGATGATCCAGTCTCCCGGTTCCGCATGCATCACACCTTCCAGTGTTTCAATGTTCATTTCCCGGTCGGTTTGGTATGCATCTACGACCACCGGCTTTTTTCTGAATTTCATAAGCTTCTCCCCATCAGAAAGGACGTTTCAATGCCTGCTTTATACCCTTATCGCATTTTCATCAGCCACGCATGGAAATACGGCGATGAATACAGCCGCATCGTCTCCATGCTGGACAATGCGCCTTACTTTTCTTACTACAATTACTCTGCCCCGCAGGAAAAGCCCCTGCAGCTTTCCTCTGCCTGCGCCACCGATGCCGAGATCGGCCGTGCCATCACCGCAAAGATCAAAAACGCGCAGGTCGTTCTCGTGATCGGCGGTATGTACAACTTGTATCACAAATGGATGCAGTACGAAGCAGACGAAGCCCTGCGCATGGGCAAGCCCATCATCGCTATCATGCCCCGCGGCGGAGTTTATATGCCCGTCGAGCTTCAGGCAAAGGCGACCACACAGGTCGGCTGGAGCTCCGTTTCTATTGTAAATGCAATTCGTACTCTTGCCTGATCTCATTTTATCATTTTCAGATTTCTCCTGCAAGCAGCACGGCGCTTAGCCAAAACAAAAGCCCGCCGGGCGTTTCCGGTGGGCTTTATCTGAAGCTCTTATTTCAAAACGAACTGTACTGCAACCGACAATGCAAAGGCAATGCCGGACGCCCACCAGATCATTTTGTGGTTCTTTCCTTCCGGCAGGATCGCGTTGATCAGGCCGATCAGAAATGCAATGGCACCCACCGTTGCAAAGTTGAAGGTCAGCAGTGTTGCCATCGCTGCATTTGCTACGGTCAGCGAGAGGTTGACGTTGATCAGGCTGAAGATACCAATAAAGATGCCCATGATGGAAAGCACATTTCCATACACGTTCTTCTCAATATTCTTCACCGTGTCCACTTTCTTTTCCAGATCCGTCACATCATCCGCCAGCGTGCCGCGGTATGTGCTCATGCCCACAAAGGCATCCTCATTCTGGAATGCGCCGTTGTACGGTTTCTCCACCGGCTCTTCCAACTGGATGAACACCAGATAACCGATGCCCTTCTCACTGTCCAGATGGATCACCTGTTTCGTGGCATTCGTTACCCGGAAAAACACCTTTGATTTGTGTCCCGGCTGATAGATCGGCGCGGTCAGGCTCAGCCCCTGCCGGATGCGGCTGTTGCGCAGCTGCACGGCTGCTGCCATGTCATTCGGCAGATCAAGCGTCTCTGTCGTTCTTACAAACACGGTATCGCCCGGTGCCAGATCCACTTCTTTCTTGGACGTATTGGTGTCCAGAAAAAAGCAGTCGGTTCTCAGGTCGTAACCAATGTTTGTCACCTGTTCTTCATCAAACGGTTCGATCATGGAAGCGCCCTGCTTGAAAAGCTTCTTGTCGATCAAAAGCATAGAACCACCTCCTTGTTGTATGCTACTAATAAAGCACAGTTCCGGCCTGATTTCAAGGGGTTGCTGTAAAAAAGCAAAAGCCCCCTCAGCTGTTCCCAGCCGAGGGGGCCTCTGCCAACCGTCAAATCTGCCCAAAAGAAAAGTAGGAGGTATCATGCAGAGCACGGGGCTGCACCCGCCGCTCCGTTTGTAGTATAAGCTGTTTTGGCGTTTCGCGCAACCCGTCAAAAAAAGAGTGCCCGGCAGTGGTACGATGCACCGCCGGGCTGTAACAAGGAGTAAAATACGAATTCCACTCGTCGCGCCTGCCTCTGTATTGTAGCATGCTTTAGGCAGACGCGCAACCTGTATACCTGGAAGTGTGCAAAGCATAAAAAACCGGACAAATACCGCCGTCCGGATCAAAAAACTCAAGCAGACGAACCGCCGAGGAATCCTCGGCGGTTGAATAAACAAAAACGCCCCGGTGCTGCCAACACCGAGGGCAGAAGGGAAGTGCACAGAATGGCAGCCAACAAAAAAGGAACAGACGGCCGCTACCGCTACCGGGTCAACATCGGCAAGGATGCCGACGGGAAGCCAAAATATAAGAACTTCTACGGCACGACGGCCCGCGAGGCCCGTGCCGCTGCGGAAGCCTACCGTATCTCCCTCGGCAAGGGCGCAGATCCGTCCCAGATGGACGCCACCCTTGCCACCCTGTATGACAACCTTATTGCGGCCAAGCGGGCAAAGGGCATCGGCCAGAAGAGCCTTGACCGCTACGAGGACAACAAAAATCACTGGGGCCCATTGCTGAACCGGCCTGCTGCATCCCTGCGCAGTGCTGACTTCCAACAGGTGCTCAATGCCCTGGCCGACTGGCACGATGGCCAGCCCCCGCTGTCCCACTATACGCTGTCCAACCTGCGCAGCAGTGCAAAGGCCGTCTACGACCTTGCGATCCCGGAGGTGGTACAGTACAACCCCATCCCTAAGACCACCTGCCCGGCAGGCACACCGCCGGAAGTCCGCGAGCCCATCACCGAGGAACAGCAGCGCTGGATCCGTGAGACACCCCACAAGGCCCAGCGCGCCGCCATGCTGATGCTTTACTCTGGCCTGCGCCGCAGTGAGGCCACAGCCCTGACCTGGGCAGACGTAGACCTGCAGGACGCAACGATCACGGTAAACAACGGCTATGACTTCCGTGCTAAGCGCAGCAAGGCCCCCAAGACCGCCGCCGGTGTCCGTGTGGTCAACATCCCGAAGGTGCTGGTGGACTATCTCCGGACGCAGCAGGACGGCTGCCTGTATGTGCTGCACAACGACAAAGGCAAGCGCATGACCGAGCAGGGCTGGAAGCGGCTGTGGCAAAGCTATATGTGTGACCTGAACATCAAGTACGGGCATCAGGGGGCCGTAAACAAGCACGACCCCGCCGGTGTGCCGATGGTCATCGACACCTTCACCCCGCACCAGCTGCGCCACACCTTCTGCACCCTGATGTACTTTGCCGGTGTGGACGTCATGACCGCCCGCGATCAGATGGGCCACAAGGACATCAGTGTCACCCTCGGCATCTATACGTCGCTGGATAAAAAGTTCAAGAAAAAGAAAATCAACCGGCTGGATTCCTACCTGAAAAAGACATGCTGAATTCCTGATTTTTGAGGGCAGGTGGCTCAAAAGTGGCGCAAGCGGTTAGTGAGATAACGTGTTTACGTTAAAAACATGTATATTAACTGCACCCTCGTAATGAGCAGGTCGCCTGTTCGAATCAGGTCAGTAGCTCCAACATGAAAGACCCGGAAAAGTGGCTTGCAGCCTGGCTTTTCCGGGTCTTTTTGCATCGTTTTTATAAGGCACTTCTGCGCGGAAAAGTGCGCTTATTTCTCCATTTTTCCCGCTGGAGCAGACCTTTGTTCAGCTCACAGGCCGCCATGCAGCACACGGCAAAGGCCAGCAGCGCACAGTCCGGCGGCACCCGCTGCATGGGGATCACCCGTTCGCACAGGTTGCCAAAGGTCTCCATGGCCTGCTCTGGCCATGTCAGACAGAACAATGCCAGCGACAGCGGCAGGTGCAGCAGTCGGCCTGCCAGCAGCGGACGGAAGGACACTTCTCCGGGGCAGAGGGTGCGCACCTGCAGCAGCACCGAC
>ERZ791905.1874-NODE-1874-length-12795-cov-9.777080_pt1 | contig 12795 bp, 10 predicted proteins | sample MGYA00510147_ERZ791905 | MGnify/ENA primary metagenome ERZ791905 (study PRJEB30046, sample SAMN00792084) | human gut metagenome | study: EMG produced TPA metagenomics assembly of the A metagenome-wide association study of gut microbiota in type 2...
GGTGTACCGATGCACTCTCCATCAGCGTATGAAAGAACCGTGGAATCCATAGCGGTGCCGTTGGTCAGCAGCAGGAGCCGCCCCACGGGGTCGCCTTCGTGCAGCAGCGTGGCGGCCCGTGGCAGCTTTATGAAGTCGAGCCTCGTGCCGGCCACAAGCTGTTCGAGCTCGTCGTGGCCCATGCCTTGGAAGAGCGTGAAGCGCAGCAGCGTGTCGTACAGTTGCAGGGCAGGCATTGGCTTACTTTTGAATCTTGTCTCTCATCGATGGCGAGTACCACACGTGGTTGTTGCCTTCGGCGTCGGCCCAGATGAAGTATGCCATCAGTTCGGGGTGTTTCTCCAGTATTTGCTTTGCCCCGTCGAGGCCCATCACCATGAATGCCGTGGCATAGGCGTCGGCAATGGCGCACTTGTCGGCGAGTACCGTCGACGACAGTATGTTGTGCTGCACGGGGTATCCAGTGTGCGGGTCGATGGTGTGGGCATACTTCCGCCCGTTTTTGTAGTAGAAGTTGCGGTAGTTGCCGCTTGTGGCCATGGCCTTGTCGGTGACGTTGATGATGGTCTGTATCTCTTCGTTGGTGCTCAGCGAGTCGTCGGTAGGCTTGGTCACGCCAATGCGCCATGGCACCCTGCGCTCGCTGATGCCGCTCGTGACGATTTCTCCGCCTATCTCGACCATGAAGTTTTCTACACCCCGGCTGCGCAGGTAGCCGGCCACCACATCGCTGCCGTAGCCCTTGGCTATGGCGCTGCAGTCGAGCATCAGCCGCGGGTCGGCCTTGACCACCCTGCCTTCCACCATCTTCACCTTGCCGTAGCCTATGAGCCGGCGCAGGCTGTCGATGGTGTGCGCCGTGGGGAATGTGCCTTTCTTGAAGCCGAAGCCCCAGGCGTTGACCAGCGGTGCCACCGTTATGTCGAAGGCGCCGCCCGTCTCGCGTGCCACGTCCTGCGCCATGTTGAACACCTCGGTGAACATGGCGTCGGGCTTGTGGGGGGCGTTCCTGTTGACTGCCGAGATGGTTGAATTCTCGTTGAAGGCCGACAGCGATGCGTCGACGCGTTGCAGCTGCGCCCTGATGCCGGCGTGCAGGTCGGAGTCGCATTGGTAGGTGATGTTGTAAACCGTGCCGAACACCACGCCTGAGTTGTGCATGTAGGGTGTCGGGGTCTGGTTTCTCACTATCAGCATTATGCCTACAACGAGCACGGCCAGCACCGCGAGCCTCCATGCCATGCGGCGCTTGCCTCTGTCGTTGCCTGATGTATGGTTGTTGGGCATGGTCGTTGTCAGATGTCTATTATAACGTTGAAGTTTGCGCCGATGCGCGTGTCGCCGTATTTTCCGTATCCCGGCACATACCACGTGTTGCCTGCGCTGCTGTCCTTATGGGCCAGCCGGAGCTTGTACCTGACGCTCCAGCCGAGGTGGAGCGGCCCCCACAGGCGTGTGTCGAGGCCCAGCACCACTTCGGCCCAGTGCTGGTTGCACTGGTCGCCGCTGACGCTGAAGCCCGTGTCCCATCCCCATACGGGGTCTTGGAAGGTTGGCCTTGATATGTCGACCTTGTAGTATGTGAAGGCATATCTGACCCCTGCGTACAGCCTGTTGGCCGAATGCTTGTTCTTGAGCAGGTTGAGGTCGCAGCCTACGCGGAAGTAGGGGGCTTCCGTCTTGTAGTACATCGACGTCACCTCGTCGTCGTGTTCGGCCATTCCGTAGCCCACCTCGACTGTGGGGAAGTACTGGTTGTGCAGGTTGAGTCGCACAGCCGCCTCATATTCGCCGTAGTCGCTGAGGGCCAGCACCACCGGCCCGGCAACGTCGAACGACACGGCGAAGCCGTTGAGCAGCGGCACCGAGTCTTTCGCTATGGCGAACAGCTTGCCCTGGCCATGCGCCGACAGGGCCGCCACCAAGAGCACTGCGCTAACGGCGAGCCTTGAAATAGATGTGGAAATGTTCTGTCGAAGCGTCATAGTCAACGTGTTGTTTGTTTACCACTATGGAGTCGATGGATTGGCGGGTCCACCTCACGGCCGTGATGTTGTGGAAGAACGAGATGTTGCAGTCTACCGACTCGAAGTGCGGGTAGTTGTCTTTCTTGATGTAAACCGTGTCGATGCGCACATTGCCCAGCGTGTCGTCTACGGTGAAGAAAAGCGTGTCTTCCGGGTCGGTATAGCTGATGGGCAGTTCGAAGGCTGTGGTGTTTACGCTTCGGTTGAGCAGCACGCTGTCGGTGCCGTCGCGCCTTGTGGTGGCTATTGTCAGCGTGTCGCGCAGCGTGTCGCGCTCGCCGCCTGCCTTGTACAGGCCGTATGACGTGTAGACCGTGTTCTGCACGGGGCAGTCTACCGACGAGCAGGCGGCTGCCGCGAGCGTCATCGCAGCCATGGCGGCAGCCTGCAGCCGCCCCGCCCCGGGCTTGTGGCCGTTGGCTTTGTGGCGTTTCATGTGGCTTAGTTGTTTTTCCTGTTGTCTTCGCACCTTATTTCCTCTTCAATCTGGTATTCGTTTCGGTTGGTTGAGTTGCGGCTGATGAGGTCGCCGAGAAATCCCGCAAGAAACAGTTGGGTGCCAATCATCATCATTGTCAGTGAGATGTAGAAATACGGCGAGTCGGTCACCAGGCGCTGCTGCACGCCGTTGGCCAGGGCGCATAGCTTGTCGATGCCGAGTATTGCGGCCGAGACAAAGCCTATCATGAACATTATCGAGCCGAGAAACCCGAACACGTGCATGGGCTTGCGGCCGAAGCTGCTCAGGAACCACAGCGTGATGAGGTCGAGATAGCCGTTGAAGAAGCGGTTGAGGCCGAACTTTGTCTTGCCGTACTTGCGGGCCCTGTGCTTCACCACCTTCTCTCCAATCTTGTTGAACCCGGCGTTCTTGGCCAGATAGGGTATGTAACGGTGCATCTCGCCGTACACCTCGATGTTCTTGACCACGTCTTTCCTGTAAGCCTTGAGCCCGCAGTTGAAGTCGTGAAGGTTCTTTATGCCGCTTATCTTGCGCGCCGTTGCGTTGAACAGCTTTGTGGGGATGGTCTTCGACAGCGGGTCGTAGCGTTTCTTCTTGTACCCCGACACGAGGTCGTAGCCGTCGGTCTTGATCATCTTGTACAGCCCGGGTATCTCGTCGGGCGAGTCTTGCATGTCGGCGTCCATGGTGATGACCACGTCTCCCTGGGCCTGTGCGAACCCGCAGTGCAGTGCCGGGCTCTTGCCGTAGTTGCGCCTGAATTTGATTCCCTTGACGCATTCCGACTGGCGGCTGAGCCGTTCTATCACCTCCCAGGAGTGGTCGGTGGAGCCGTCGTTGACAAATATCACCTCGTAGGTGAAGTTGTTTGCCTTCATCACCCTCTCAATCCAGGCGAAGAGTTCAGGAAGCGATTCTTCCTCGTTGAATAATGGTACTACGACAGATATGTCCATGTTGTTTCGTTGTTAGCTGTTTGTTTGTTGCCCGTGGCTGCCCGGGCGCACGGCCCTTCTCATGATGGCTGCGGCCGGCAGGCTCAGAATGATGCCCACTGTCACGTTCATGCTGAGTATGTTGAGCACTATGTAGATGGGTTCTGTTTGTGCGAGCGCGCTGATGCTTTCCTGCATTTGCTGCGTGCTTATGCCGTAAGCCTTGAGCATTGCCTCGGCTTCGGGCGTGGCCATGACGGCCGAGTATGTGCTTACGAGGTAGCCGCCGTCGATGTAGGCGAAGTAGACAAACTGCGCCAGGGCAAGTAGCAGCGAGGCATAGAGGAACATCAGTATGTAGTAAGCCATGGCCCTGCGGAACGATATGATGCCGTCGCGGGCGTTGTCGCGGAATTTTCCGAGGCGTATGGCCGCGAACACGGGCGACAGCACGGCAATGAGCGTGCCGAGGAGCCCGAGCAATGGCGACGAGAGCCCGCAGATGTAAAATGCGAAACTGATTATCCATGCCACGCCGAGGTAGGCCCCGTCGACGCGGGCGAATGCCTTCAGCTGTGTGTATTCTTCGGGAGTCATATTCTTGGTTCTTAATCTTTATCGGGTGCAAAAGTACTCATTTTATCACAGATAAGACGGTGTGGTGAGGCCTTTTTTGATTTTTTTTGTGATAAAAGTTTGTATAATGCCAAAAAATGCGTACCTTTGTACCCGCTTTTAAATGGGCAAGTCTTGCACGGCCAGCTCCCTTCGAATCCTCCAGGACGGGAACGTAGCAAAGGTAGTTGGTTGTAGCGGCGCGATGCAAGTAGCTTGCCCACCCGCCTCTTTAGCTCAGTTGGCCAGAGCACGTGATTTGTAATCTCGGGGTCGTTGGTTCGAATCCGACAAGAGGCTCAACCGTTTTTTATACCACCCGCAGCTTTGTGGCAGCCTGCCACAGTTGCGGGTGGTTTTTTTGTGCCTGTTTTTGAGTCGCAAAACTACCGCCGACGCAATGTGTCGGCAGCCAGGCAGTTGCCGTGGATGGCTATGGCGGCGAAAGCCTTTCACACTTTTTGTGCATGGAGGTTGCCGTTGTTATCCGGATATTTCGTACCTTTGCAGATGGCCCTTGCCGGTGGTGCTGTTACGCCGGGGGCGGCTGTTGCCGGCTACCATTGTTTGATGGCATTGGGGCAGCAGTGACGGCAAAGTGTTTATGTGCATGTTTTATACATTATTTATAATAAAATGATATTTGGAAATTATTTTCGTATTGCAGCTTTTCTGCTTTTCACGGCAGTGGCGTGCCCACAGGTGTCGTCGCAGCCACGGCTTTTCGTAGGCCCCAACGAGCCGCTTGGCCGTGGCGTTGGCATCCATCCGGGGCGCGTGGCATGGATTCACAGCCCCGGAGTGGCCTCGTGGGACGGCGAGACAGGGCTGTGGGTGGAAGACCGGTGGAACGACCAGGCCAAGGCCGACGCCATGGTGCGCGAGGCCCTGGTGCAGCTCACAGGTGAGAAGTCTGCCAAGAAAGCGTGGCAGGCCCTGTTTTCAAACTTCAACAAAACCCGAGGGCGCGGGGCTCACGGCTACCGCGAGGGCGAGAAGATAGCCATAAAGCTTAACATGAACAACGCCACCGGCCACCGTGACACCATCGAGCTCAACTCGTCGCCCTTTGTCACGCTCGCCCTGTTGCGCAGCCTTGTGGGCGACGCCGGCGTCAGGCCGTCGGACATAACGGTGTGCGAGCCGAGCCGGGCCATCACCGACAGCATTTACGACAAGTGCCACAGGGAGTTTCCCGGCGTGGCTTTCGTCGACAACATCGGGGGCGACGGCCGCGTGAAGTGCGAGTATTACAGCGACAGGATAAGGTATTCGGCAGACAACGGGCGGCTGGCCCGGGGATTGGCCAAGTGCATCGTTGACGCCGACTACCTCATCAACAGCGCGCTGCTGAAGACCCACAAGGGCCCGGGCGTGACGCTGACGGCCAAGAACTGGTATGGGGCCACCGACATAAACCTGCAGTGGCGGAAGAACGCTCACAACAATTTCAGTGCCGACAAGAAGCATGGCAAGCCGGGCTACAAGACGTTTGTAGACTTCATAGGGCACAAGGACCTGGGCCAGAAGTGCCTGCTCTACATCATTGACGGCACTTACGGCTCGCGCGACGTGAACGGGAAGCCCAACCCGAAGTGGCAGAAGCCACCGTTCAACGGCGACTGGTGCTGCTCTATCATAGCCTCGCAAGACCCGCTGGCGTGTGACGCCGTGGGCATGGACATGCTAATCGGTGAGTGGCCGGAGTTCGGCAGCTTCAACTACTGCGACGAATACCTGCGTGAGGCGGCCACCATACCGGCACCGGTGAGCGGCACCAAGTATGACCCGGAGCAAGACGGCAAGCCGCTCGACGGCCCCCTGGGGCTGATGGAGCACTGGAACAACCCCCAGGAGCGCAAGTACACGAAGCTCGACCTGGTGTATAAGAAACTTTGACGCTACTGACATGCAGATAATGATAGGATGCGCCAAGGATATGCGCAGCACATGCCCGACGGAGCTCCCGTTGCGCTCCGAGCCGCTGTTTGCCGACAGGGCCGCCGCCAACGTGATGCAGCTGATGGGGTATACGGAGGAAGAACTGTGTGGGGTGTTGGGATGCAACGCGCAGATAGCGCGCGAAAACCGACTGCGCTATATTAGGTTTGCCGATGGCGACGGCGGTCTGCAGGCTGTGATGGCATACTCGGGCATTGTCTTCAAGTATCTCGATGCCGGCAGCTTCAGCCCGGCCGACTGCGACTTTGCGCAGCGACACCTGTGGATAACGTCGTTTCTCTACGGGCTTCTGAGGCCCATGGACGTGATAAAGCCATACAGGCTGGAGGGCGGGGTGGTGCTGCCGGCCAACGGGGTGAGCATGTTTGACTATTGGAAACCGCTGCTCACCGATGTGCTCATCGACTCGGTAAAGGCCGACGACGGTGTGTTGGTCGACTTGGCGAGCAGCGAGATGCGCCGCCTTTTCGACTGGCGCAGGGTGGCGCGCGAGCTCACTGTGGTGCGCCCGGAGTTTTTTGTGCAGCGCGAGGGGCGGCTCAAGACGGTGGTGGTGTATGCCAAGATGTGCCGCGGAGCCATGACCCGCTATGCCTTATGCAACCGTCTGGACGGCGCCGAAGGGCTTCGTGGATTTGATTTCGAGGGGTTCGGTTGGCTTGAGTCGGAAAGCACGCCAGGCAGCCCGGTTTTCGCCTTGGTTTAGACGCGCCCGCCAGGACCGGCGTTTGTAGGACAACAAAGCCGCCGCCCGAGGTTCACTCACCCACGGTATGCGCTCTTGCATTGCGTGAGGGGTGTGCCCCAGGCGGCGGCTTTGTTGCATTTCCGTAGACCGTTCAACCTATGTCGACCACCGTTATGCCGGCTCCGCCAAACTGTACGTGCTCATCCCTGAAGGCGGTGACGTTGGGCACGGTGGCCAGATACTGGCGTATGAGTTGCCTCAATATGCCCGACCCGGTGCCGTGGAGAATCCTTACGCGGCTCATGCCCACAAGTATCGCGTCGTCGATGAAGTAGGTCACGGCGTTGAGGGCCTCGTCGCCGCGCATCCCTCTCACGTCAAGGTCTTGCCTGAAGTTGAGCTTACGCTGGTCGATGGCTTCGCGCGTGCTGCGGCTGGCGTTGGCCGCCGGGGTGTACTGGGCGCTGTCTTGCTTTGGCGCATCGGCGTGCTCAAGCCTGTCGGCACGCATCTTGGTGCGCATGTCGCCGAATATCACAGTGGCCATCTTGCCGTCGACTGCCTCGACCTTGCCCACAGACGTGAGCCCTTTTATCCTTACCGTGTCGCCTTTCGATATGGTTGCCGCATCCGAGGCAGCCTTGGCAGCGGCAGCCTTGGCAGCCTCGGCGTCTTTCTTGCGCTGCTCCTCGCCGGCCGCCTTGTCGCGTTTGCGCTTTTCCTTTCGCTCCTTCCGCTCCTGTATCTGGCGTATCTTCTTGGCTATCAGCTCGTCGTTGGCCTTGGTGTCTATGTCGTTCACTTCCTGTTTAAACGCATTCAGCTCTTCGCGTATGCGTTTCGTCTCCTCCTTCTCGGCCTGGCTCTCGCGTATTTCGCGTATGGTGTTCTCAATCTTCTTGTTGCTTTCGCGCAGCAACTCCTCGGCCTGCTCTTTTGCCCGGCGCAGTATGTCCTTGCGGCTTTGCTCAAGTTCCTTTATGTCGGCTTCGTAACGGGCAATGCGTTGCTCAAGTGTCTTCTCGTGCTGGTGTATGGTCTGGCGCTTGCCTTCCCAGTAACGCTTGTCGCGAACGATGTCTTGCAGGTACTTGTCGCTTTGGATGTAGTCGGAGCCCACTATCTCGGAGGCGTCGCGTATCACCTCTTCGGGTATGCCCGTCTTGCGAGCTATCTCTATGGCAAACGAGCTTCCGGGTTGCCCTATGGCCAGTTGGAACAGGGCGCGCATCTCGTGGCGGTCGTAGAGCATGGCCCCGTTGGCCACCCCTTCGTGAGAGTCGGCAAAGTGCTTCAGGTTCTGGTAGTGGGTGGTTATCACCCCGTAGGCTCCTTTTGCGCAGAATTGCTTGAGCACGGCTTCGGCTATCGCCCCGCCGATTTGTGGCTCCGTGCCGCTGCCGAACTCGTCGATAAGCAGCAGCGTGCGCCCGTTGGCCTGGCGCATCATGTGCTTCATGTTGGTGAGGTGGCTCGAATAGGTGCTGAGGTCGTTCTCTATGCTCTGTTCGTCGCCAATGTCTATCATGATGTTTTGGAACAGCCCGACCTTGGAACGGCCGTCGACAGGTATTGGCAGGCCGCATTGCAGCATGTACTGCAACAGGCCTACAGTCTTAAGGCACACCGACTTTCCGCCTGCATTGGGGCCCGATATGAGCAGTATGCGCTTGTCGTGGGTGAGCATGATGTCGAGCGGAACCACCTGTTTGCCCTGTTTGGCCAGCGACAGCGCCAGCAACGGGTGTATGGCCCTTATCCAGTCGATGTGAGGTTGGCTGCCGGCTTCAGGCTCGATGGCGTTGGTCATGTCGGCCAGTGCGGCCTTGGCGTTGATGAGGTCGATGGCCGCAAGAAACATGTAGGAGTCGATGAGCTCGGGTACATGGGGCCTGACAAGCTTGGCGAAGTCGGTAAGGATGCGTATTATCTCGCGTCTCTCTTCGGCTTCGAGCTCCCTCACCCGGTTGTTGGCCTCCACCACTTCGGCCGGTTCGATGTAGACTGTCTTTCCGGTGGCCGACTCGTCGTGCACAATACCGCGTATCTTGCGTTTCAGGCCGGGCGCAACAGGTATGACCAGGCGTCCGTCGCGCATGGTGGCGCTGGCGTCGCGGTCGACGAGGCCCTCGCTCTGGGCTGCCCGCAGGATGCTGTTGAGTGTGCGCGAAATGCTGCCTTCGGTCCTGGCCAGTTCGCGGCGTATCTCGAGAAGCGCCGGCGATGCGCTGTCTTTTATCTTCCCGAACTTGTCGAGAATCTGGTCGATGCGCTGCACTAGTTGCGGAAACGTGGCCACACCGTCGGCCAGCCGGTGCAGGGCGGGGTAGGCGTATGCAGGCTCTCCGTCGCCGTCGGTTCCATCGGGGCGGTTGAGGAAACTCACAATGGCGCAGATGGTCTCTAACGACCGGCGCAGGTCGAACAGTTCGTCTTCTTCAATGTGTGTGCCTTCGAGCCGCAAGCGGGCCACGCATTCCCTTACGTCAAAGAAATATTGCAGTGGCATCTGTTCGGCTCCGGCCTGTATTCGCCTGAACTCTTTCACCTGCAGCAGCCACTCGTTTATGGTGGCAGCGTCGTCGGTGGCTTGCATGTTGTCTACCATTTCGCGTCCGAGCTGGCAGAGGCAACGCTGTTTTAGCAGCGTCCTTATTTCGTCGAAGCCTATCTTCGTTTCAAAGTTCTTGGGGTAAATCATGGTGCAAAGGTAGTGCAAACGGCAGACACTGCAAAACAAACTTGTCGGTTTTTTGTGTTTGGACTGCTGCTCAAGCCTGCTCCGCACGGGGGAGACGCATGTGGCAGTGGGCTATATATTTGCCGATAAAACGGTAGTTGCTTTCGGCATTGCATCGTTACCGTAGGGCTGTGAGCCAGTGACATTAAGGTTGGACATGGCTTTGATGATCGTTTTATGGTTAAGGACAATCCCTGCGGATTAACGATTTACATCCGCAGGGATTGCATGAGCCGGTGCTGTCAAGCTGTTACTTGACCATTATCTTCTTGGTCGTAGTGCCTATCCTCACGGCGTAGATGCCTGCAGGCAGGCTGACCGCATACTTGCCGGCGACCTTGCCGCAGAACACTTGTGAGCCGTCGAGGGTGTAGATGGCTGCCTCGGTCTCGGTGGCGGCGATGAATATCAGTTCATGGTTGCCGCTCTCTACCGTGACATTGTCGCCGGCCACTCCGCTTACAGAGGTGGTAACGGTGAATTTTACCATCACGTCGGTGGCCCTGATTACAGTGAACTTGTTGTCGGCAATGCTTCTGCCGTTGGCCTTTGCAGTCGACAGCTCATATCCTTCGTCGGGAGTTGCCTGGAGCGTAAGCACGCTGTTCTTCTCTACCTTGTCGCCGCTTCTCACCTCGTTGTTGTCGTTCGTGAACAGCCTTACGGTTCCGTTTTCGGTGTCGAGTATGGTTACGTAAGCCTGGTTGCAGCCGCTTCCGTCGCCGTCGCTGTTCACTCGCCATCCCTTTGCCGTGGCAATGGTCGTTTCAGAATGCTCGGCGTCGTTGTTGTTGGTTGCATTGTTGTCGGCCACCCATAGCGCGTTGCCAGTGCCATAGCTGCTCTGCACATCTTTCCATTCGTTGAGAGAATAGTAGAAATCGTTGAGGGTGCATGCGTCCCAACCGTTGTCGCTGACATAGATAAGCGACAGTTCTTTCTGGTTTGAGAGGTCGATGGACGAGATATAGTTGCCGTAGGCGTTGAGGGTAGTCAGCTTTGGGCAATCGGCCACGTTGAGCTCTTCGAGGTCGCAATAGGAGCAGTCGAGGAACTCCAAGTCGGGCTGGTTGCTCACGTCAAGCGTGCCAATCTCGTTCATGTAGGTCTTTAGAGTGCGCAGGGAGCCATTGTTGCTGACGTCTATTCCTGTGATTCCGTTTTCGTTTCCAACAAACGGATAGCTTGAGAAGTCGGCATAAGTCACGTTGCCGCTGATGGTCACTGTTTCCCCCGAAGTGCCGTCTTCGTTGGCTATCGACGTCGCACTCTTTCCTATTGTATATGCAACGGGTTGCCCGTCGCCCCAGTCTATGGTAATTTGCGTGCCGTCTTCGTCGGCCGCCAGGAAATACTGCTGAGGCTCGCCCCATAGAACTTCGAGTGTGATGGTGGGGGCGGATGCCCTAACAAACACCGGCCTGACGGTTGATGCGGCTGACACAACGAAGATGGTGTCTTCTACAAGTGTGCCGTTCACCTCAATTCCGCCGAGCTTGTAGCCGGCAGCCGGGGTTGCTGCTGCAGAGATGGGGTAGCCGGGTTTGGCCGTCGTTGTGACAGTATTCCATGTCTGGAAGTCTTCGCCCATTTGCTTAAGGGCCACGCTGCCATTGTCGGCCGTGGCAATCGTGAGTGCTACCGGCGCCATAGAGGCCGTGTTGTCGCCCGTTACGTCGACCATGTAATTGTTGTCTGTGTCTTCTGTTATTAATGCCGTGTTTGATGTTTCGGCTCCGGGTATGCCCTCTATGAACACGTTTGTCCAGCGCGAACCGCCCACATGCGACGGCATTGCGGCAAAGGTGAAGTTCAGAGTCTGTGCGGTCATCCTTGCGTTGTTGCGCAGGTCGAGTCTTTTCAGGCCGTTGTAGCCTATCTCGTCGTGCATGTCGAGGAACTCTATTTTGGTGTTCTTGGCGCTCACATTGGCAAGGTAAATCTTGCCTGTCAGGTCAAGGCGGGCTATGTCAGTGCTGTCTATGGTGATGTTTCTCAGCATTTTTATTTTGCTAACGTCGAGTTTCTTTATTGCCGTGTTGCTCACATTGACGTTTTGCAGGGCGGTGTTGTTCTCAAGCGACAGCTTAGTGAGCCGTGTGTGGTCAACCGACAGAGAGCGCAGCCGTGGGTTTTTGACGAGGTTCAGGCTTTCCACCATAGTGTAAGACATGTGCAACTCTTCGAGTTCGGGGCATCCCGATACATCTATTTCGGCTATGCCGGTGTTCCCGCTGAGGTCAAGGTTGTTGAGCTTCGGGTAGTAGTCGCCTATGGTTATGTCCATCATGTCGCCGTTCTGTATGCTCAGGTAGTTTAGCTTTGGCATGCTCTTCTCGTAGAAATGCACAATGTCGCAGTTGTCCATGTGTATTGAGCTGAGCACATTATTGTCGGCAAAGACCACCGTAGACAGGGTGGGGTTGTTGTTTATGGAAAAGCTCTCAAGCTGTTCGAAGGCCATCAGGTTGAGCATGCTAATCTGGTTGTCGCTCAGGTCGAGGTGCGTCAGGCTGTCAAGGCCTCAGAGGTCGGTGCCCTCATAGGTGAGTTCGTTTTTTGAGGCGTTCAGTCTTTTCAGTGTTTTCTGGCCGTAGAAAGCCATCGAATTGGCTGCGTCTTCGTTTACCTCAAGGCTTTTCAGCGCCCCGTAGATGCGCACTGTGTCGCCGAGGAGCTTGCCCTGGATGTTTGCGTTGGCGCCCCAATAGGTTTTAGTGCCCTTTTTCACTTGGTTGCCATCGCCGAAGTCTACCAGCAACGTGTCCCCTACGCATGGCTCGGCACTGAAAGTGAACGACTCTCCGTACTGCATGTTTGTGCCAATCTTGACCCAACTGTCTTGCGCCATGGTGCCGACTGCGGGAAGCAAAAGGCTTAGTAATGATAAAATCTTTTTTATATAAAAATATTAAAATGGTAATGAATAGTCTTGAAAATTGCGATAAAGATACTAAAAAACAATATAAAACAAGTGGTTTTGATATAATTTATGACGATGAATGCTGCGTTTGCCGTTTGCCAAAAACATGGGTTTGAGGGCTTGATTTGTTAATCTTGCAGAATGGCTGGGCACTGCCCAACCTCTGCAGTCTCGCAATCGTGATTGAAGAAGCGGCGATATTTGTCTTTTTGTTTGGGCAAATTAAAAAACACAACGAAAAATTTGGCCGTTTCAAAAAAATGCCGTACCTTTGCACTCGCTTTCAGAGGAAAGTGTTAAAGGTGACAATTGGAGAGATGGTAGAGTGGTCGATTACAGTAGTCTTGAAAACTACCGTACCGAGAGGTACCGGGGGTTCGAATCCCTCTCTCTCCGCAACAAACGCTGAAAATCAGCAGATTGCAAAACAAACACCCAGTTT
>ERZ791905.1877-NODE-1877-length-12793-cov-4.968441_pt1 | contig 12793 bp, 10 predicted proteins | sample MGYA00510147_ERZ791905 | MGnify/ENA primary metagenome ERZ791905 (study PRJEB30046, sample SAMN00792084) | human gut metagenome | study: EMG produced TPA metagenomics assembly of the A metagenome-wide association study of gut microbiota in type 2...
CTCCGCTGACGGAGTACACATCTTCTATCAGCTCCAGCAGGAGATCCCGCTGCTCCAGCAGCTCCGCCAGCGCCGCAACCTGATTGCGACTGAAATGATAGACTGTTTTCATTTCTTCCGCCGTTTTCGCTGCAATAGTGATATGGAGGTTTCTTTCCGTCCAGCCGTCATCGCTCTCGCCGCTGCCAGGGTGATGAATAACCTCAACGCGGTGGGCTATGATGGTCATATCCCAAAACACGGCTTTCAGGCGAGCGATGCGGTCGGCGTCCATCGTGGCCACATCCGCGGCGTCCACATCATCGCTGCCTGCTACCTTGACCGCGAATACCGCCAGCACCTCTACCCAATCGGCGGCTTGTCCGTCAACGGAGATGGAATCATAGTCATCTGCCGTTTGCAGGGTTTCCAGCTTGGCATTGAAGTCATAGTTGATCTGCGCCACCGCGGCAGAGATCGGTACGACGCCTGCTTCCCGGCTCTCGTTGGAAAGGAGGATTCCAAAAGGTGAAGCAACAATGGCAGCCACAAGGATCACCATCAGGAGCAGCACCAGTACCGCCGCGCCGCCGCCTGCTGTCAGGATCGAATTGCCAGCAGACGCTACGCCTTTGCCCACAGTCTTTACCGCCTGCACCGCTGTTCTGCTCAGCTTTTTTGCAGTATTGCCGTTGTCCTTCGTGGCATCCCGAAGCATGGCCCACTGCGCTTTTCTCTGCGCCGCTGCCCGCGCTCGGCGCGCAATAATCGTTTCAGATTGTGTTGTGCGTGCGACTTGCCTTACACGCATGGTGCGTGAGGCCCCAGCCAAGGGTCTTCCATTCTTTGGGACAGGGTCACTCTTAACCGACGTCCCCTGATTGCCTCTTTGCGGAGTGGCCATCGCACCGCTACAGTTAGGCTGCGGTGGTGCAATGCACCGCTCTGCCGTTCTTTTTTCGGCAAGATGCCGCCGATAAGCGGTCTTTGCGTCTTGCACAGCTTTTTGCCGCCCCCGCTCCCGCGGGGGCGTGGCCTCTGCATCTTGTGAACTCTCGAGAGGGTATGAGCCCGCTTCACTTCGTACAGAGGTTGACGGCGATAAATTATCGTATTGTGCTGCGGGATTGTGCGGATCACTCTCTACCGTCGCAGCACCGCCCGTTTTATAGATCTGTTTCACATATTCTTTGCCTTGCCGCTGTTTCTCCCGATAGCGTTTTATCATACGCCGGGAGCTATTGGCGGCTGCGGCTGCGCCGCGGCGCATATTACCCTCCACACGGTCGGTAGCATAATGTACAGGATCGCGGTTTTCCGGTTCTTTCTCTGTCTGCCGCTCGTCCATGTGCTTTTTCAGGATGGATTCCGCATCCTTCGGCGCAGGATTCTTCTGCTTGGCCTTGGGGGTATCCATGCCGGGTTTAATTTTCAAGTCCCGCATGATGTCACTCCTCACCAGGCTTGGTAGACATTAGGCGGTAAAGCTCCGTATTTTGGGGCAGCTCGTTAGAAAAAGGCACGATGGCCCCGCCCACCTTGATCAGCCCGTGACCGGCAAGCGCATTGTCCACATAGCTCATCTGCGTATCGGATGCCCCCAGCAGGCGGGCAAGCTGTTCCCGATCCGTCGTCGCCTGATTGAGCATCAGCAGGAATTCACTGTTTGCAAACATCATCCGCGCCGTGTTGGACAGCAGACATTCCTCTACATTCTGCGTGATTCCGGTCAGCGTTGCGCCGTATTTTCGGAACCGCTTCCAGCATTTATACAAAAATTCGCTGCTGTAATTATTGATGCCGTGCCCACTTCCGTTGCCATTTGCAAAGAACAGGTAAATCTCGTCGATATAGACATGGGTGTACTTACCCTCTCTGCGGTTCTGAATGACACGGTTATAGATGGCGTCCAGCATCACCAGCAGCCCCACCGATTTCAGATTTTCGCCCAAATCCTGAATGTCAAAGCAGAGAATGCGGCTTTTTGTGTTGATGTTCGTCTGATGAGAGAACACATTCAGGCTGCCCACCGTGAACAGCTCCAGGGCCAGGGCGATGCGGTGGGCCTCCGGGTTGACCTGCTTCATCAGGTCGTCGTAGAGATTTTTCAGCGTAGGCGGCTGTCCCTGATAGTTCTTCAGATACTCCCTGTAGATGTTTCCTACGCTGCGGTCAATGATGGACTTTTCCTGCGGCTCGATCTTATCCGAACCCATAAGCTGCTCATAAAGCGACATGATGAACTCGGACTTCATGACCAAGGGCTCTTTCCCGTCGCCGTAGCCTTCGGACAAGTCCAGCGCATTGATATGACAGCCGTGGGGATCGGATGCAGAAATGGTGATGACCTCACCACCCAGCGCCCGCACCAGTTCGCCGTATTCGCGTTCAGGGTCCACGATAATGATGTCGTGGTCGGTAGAAAGAGCCAGGGCCGTCATTTCCTGCTTTGCCGCCATAGACTTGCCAGAGCCGGACACGCCGGTGATGAAGCCATTGCCGTTCAGCAGGTTTCCGCGATTGCAGATGATAAGGTTATGGGAAACAGCATTGACGCCGTAGTAGATGCCGCCAGCGTCCTGAATTTCCTGTGATTTGAATGGCATGAGAACGGCAGTACACTCCGTTGTCAGGGTCCGCGTCGCGTCAATGCGTTTCAGGCCAAGGGGCAGCACCGTGTTTAGCGCGTCCTCTTGCTGATAGCGCAGAATATTGAATTGGCAGCCGCGCGCCCGCCCGATGGCTTGCAGCGCTTCGGTGTCCTGGTCGAGCTGCTCAATATCGTCCGCCAAGTGCGTCAGCGTGACAAGTGCCAGCATCATGCGCTGGTCGCGGCTCATGAGGTCGTCCATAAACTCTTTCGTTTCGCTTCGCATCTGCTCCAAATCATAGGGAATGTTGGCGGTGAAATTGTTACTCTGATTTTGCCGCTGCTGCCATCTGGTAATATCCGATTCCACCGACATGATCCGCTTGCGGATGTCACTCACTGCTTCATCCATTGCCACAGGAATAATGTCGATGGAGAGCATCATGTTTCGGGGATAGTCCGTCAGTTCGGTGATCATGCTGTCAGAAATAAAGCTGGCGTATTCCCGCAAAAACAGGGTGCGGCCAACATGATTGCCCAGCTCATAGTGATTTTTTTGAAAGGAGATACAGTCCGGGGCGATGCTGTCCCGAAAGTCATGCCCTTTTCGTGTAGCATCTTCCAAGTCAAAGCGGAAAAACTGCTCTTCACCGGGACGGTAAAAGTCGTGCAGAAGCCGCAGCCTGTCATTGACCGTGATCTCGCGGACGCTCGACGCCATGCGGGACAGGCCGGTGGTGAGATCGGTACTGACTCGAGAGAAGAATGTCCGTGCCTCTTCAATATTTTTCTTCTCTACAGAGATCGTGATGTACTTCTCTTGGATCAAGTTGTTGCTCTCTGCCGCCTTATCCAGCAGCAAATCATTGTACTCACCGCGGTACTGGTCCTGTCCGTCGCCCTTCATGGGCATAAGCAGCGTCCGCCCAAAGTTCTTCTGGTTGAGTTGCCTGTTGAATAGCGTGATCTTCGCCGTGGCTCCGATGGGAAGTGAATTGAGAAAGGAGCAGTAGGTCATAAAGAGTTCCCGCTGCTTCTCAGGGGATGCCACGGCATAATTCACATCAAAAAAGCGCCAAGTCTTAGAAAACTTGCCGCTCACTTGAAATATACCGTCTTTGTAAATGCGCTTAATGGGAATAGATTTTTGTACACTGCGAGGAACGGAAAAGGCATCCCGCTCCGCACTGCGCCGATGCTTGAAAAAGATCAATGTTTCTTCACCTCGCGTTTCATCGCTTCTTCATAGTAGTTTTCTGACTTCCAGACACGCCTGCCCGCCATGATGCCCTCCGATTTCAGCCACGCCCATAAAAACTGTTCCAGCGTGAGGCCGTTATACTGAAAGAATCCGGCAGCGGCCACGGGAGCCGCGCCAACGATGCACACCCAGCTCACCGTTTCACGATTCAGCACGCGGCTCAAGCTAAAATACAGCGTCACAGCAACGCCCACCGCCAAAGCGGAACATACAAACTGCCGCATGGACAGCCCGAAAAAGAGCGTTTCGCGGTAGGCGCGAATTTCCTTGTTGATTTTGATTTCCATTAATTACCCCCCTTATTTCTTGTGTTATAATTTCCATGAAAATATCGTTAAGAGGCAGGTGCAAATATGCGTACAACTCGTAACTCCATCATATATTGTGACTCTTGTGATATACAAAATGACACTTTGAAGATTACTCCTGAGAATTCTTGCGATGTTCTTTTCAGCAACGACAGCTTTTTTCGCTCAAATACAACTAAGATTTTGGATTGGTTTTTAGCTGACAAGAAAACATACATGGTGTTCAATTTTGGCCTGTATGAGGACAGTCGCTTATATATCGTTTCAAAATATGAACCTTCGAAATGTGCATCAGGTTCTGCCCCTTCTATTTCCATGATTAAGTCATCCGCAATTGATGATCCATGGTTTTCTTCACATGATGGCACCGTATCCGTTTCTGTCCCACACGAACGACTACGCCCACTGCTCCAAGCTATAGTCAACACACTCCCCATTCCAAATGAGCGGGGACTATATACAATTGAGGGGGAACCTCCTCTTTTCAAAGCTCAGTTAAGCCGTGACCGTAGCGGTTTTAGGAAAATATGGATTAACGGTGATTTGCTCGAAGAAAAAAACTACGGCGATTGCAGTATGGTTTTCTCTGTTGTAGGGGTCTATCTTTCATAATTTCAAATTATTTTCGCGGCACGGTCAATTAACTTACCCACACTCCCAATGCTAACAGAATCAATACAGTCTCATACAAACAACTCGGCACCCATATCACTATTATCACACCACCATCTACAGCACACCTCTTTTTTCACAGGCAACAGTGCGGCGTGTAACCTGCTTTAGTTACCATCAGCGGCACTGATTCCGCGTTTTTCTGTTCTTCTCAAATTTGGCAATGGCTGACTTGTCGTAAAACTGCATAGCATCTATTCCGTCGTACCCCTCTTTCTTCACCAGATAATTCCTTGTAATGCCGTGCTTTTTACAGTAGCTCAGGTACTTTTGCATTCCCTTCCAACAGGAATTTCCCTTGTCTCGGCTCTGCTCATCAGCCAGATATCCCGTTGCACTCCAAGCGGTGCAATGGAAAAGATCGGATACCGATAAAATCGAGTATCCTTGCTCCAGCTTTCCAAAGAAGTCTCCTTCCACATCAAACAAAGTCAAGTCATACCACATGGCCTGCATCTGTCTGACTCGCGGCTCGTCTCTCCAAATCTGAAATTGAAGCTCAAGCCCCATATCCTCAACAAATGCATGAGCGATCACCTCTTTAGGAAAAGCATCGCCCTTAACCATGATGCAGCCCAAAATGTACTCCTCATTGCCATATTCGTCTCGTCTTTGCTGATACTCTTCCGTTCGTTTCGGCTCCCGCTCCACGATACGAATGATCTTCTCACGGTAATTATCCATAAACGTCTCCTTTATAACCCAAGCATTTCCTTTGCGATGTGGTCGGCTGATTTGACCAGGCCCACCAGCACCAGCAGATTGAACACAACCTCACCTAAATAGCTCCACACCTGCGTCACTACGGAAGCGCTGCTGTCTATAACCGGCGTGCCGCTGGAGGAAAATGCCGAAAAGATAATGCAGGCCAGCACAATGACCGCGCCTTCCATACATACGCCCACATAGCTCCGCAGGAAAGCCTTGCCAAAATGGGATGTGCCCTCACCGGCAAATGATGCCAGTGCCACAGGCGAGAGTGCAGCGTACATATAAATCTTAAAAAAGCGCCCGTAGACAGTAAGGATCATGATAAACGCCAGCACTGTGATCATCAGGCTTCCCAGTAGTGTCACCAGCCAAAGCGGGATACTCGCCAAAAAGCCAACATCACCAATAGCGTCTGCGATCTCCTGCGGCAGCGCCACGGACGCACCGGTCAAGCCGCCTACGCTACCCGCCGCAGTTGCCACAATGCCGTTGCAGACATCAAAAACATTTACCAACAAGTCCATCCCATAAGTAATTCCCAACTTCGCCAGCACAAAATAAATGAAGTGCCGCAAGACCTGCTCGGGCCGTTGGAACTCCCGAAAGCTGGCAGAGCTACGGAAGATACCAATGGCAAAAAACAGCACCAGCAGGCCGTAGCCTATGGCCTGCATCCGCCATTGATGGTCACAATCGTCTGCCAGATCGTGCCGCCTTTAAAGGTCTGCGGCGATTCCGTCAGCAGCGACCACATCTCCGTCATTTTGCTGTTCCAAGTTGTAAATGCGTTGGTCAGGTTTTCTACGATCCAGTTATTATCCAAATTTCACCACCTCCATAATTGTAATGACATTGTATTGACATTTCTTCTTTTCGATATATACTAAGGTTGAGGTGAATGCTATGAACACGATCAATGTCACATCTGCACCAAAAACCGCAACCTTTCAAATGCGGATCAATCCAGAAGTCAAGCAGCGTATGGAGGACATCTATGCCCGTCAGGGGCTTTCCTTTACCGACGCCGTTAACATTTTCATTCAACAGTCCCTAAACATGGAGGGCTTGCCGTTTCTGGCTTCGCCTGAGAACGCGGAATATATGAAAGCCAAAGCTATGCGCCGCCTGCTGGATGAAGCACAAAAAGGCTGGGCATCCGCTGAAAGGGATGGTTGGGTATCCGAAGAAGATGCTTACCGCGCCCTCGGGGTGGCCGAATGAAGCTAAGATATACGCCAGAAGCATTACGCGACCTTCAGGAGATAAAACGGTACATCAAAAGCGAGCTTCATAACCCCACCGCTGCAAACCGGATCACAAAAGCCATCCTCGACGGCTGCGCCCAACTCAAGCAGTTTCCTGAAATGGGCGTTTCTATTGGGGCAAAGACCAGCTATGAAACTGACCTGCGTATGCTGGTGGTCGAAAGCTATATCGCGCTCTACCGCATTGAAACAGAAGTCGTTTCTGTTGGCCGTATCATCAACGCCCGTCAGGACTACATTCGCATTTTGTTTGGAGAAGTCTCACCACAATGAATGTAACTGCACCCTCTGTTCCTTATTGGACAGGGGGTGCAGCTTTTCATCAGATCGCGCCGATGGCACTCAAAATTTCCTTCGCAAAGGCAATCATGAGCCTACCAAAGAGGCAGAGGAAGCCCTGCGTGCGTTGGCTGGCGTCATGAGACTGGATCGACATGCCGACCTGCACAATACCCCAGCCAAGGATAATGACGCCCAGCGCCTTGATGATGCTGAAAATAAAATCAGAAAGGTTGTTTACAATGTCCAGCGGGTCGCCGCTCGCTGCCATTGCATGCGTGGCGCAGCAAAGGCAAAGGACGGCAGCACCAGCCGCCGTCCAATAGCACTTCTTCACCTTATCAGCTCTCAGCATCGTCTTCTTTTTCAGTTTCTTCATGTTCTGATTCCTCCATATTGATAAATTCATAGTCGTCCAACGATTTGAACTCGTAGGGCAGATCGGGCAGTGCATAATTCGGCGCACCCTGCGGCTTATGAACATAAGGCTTCGCTTTGCCATCCACCGTCAGCCTGATATTTGGGTGGTTCTTGATGTTGTACTTCTCATCCAGCACCGGGCTCTCTCCGCGAATAAACAGAATTGCTTGATTTGTGCCCAGTTTTCGCACTTCGTCCAGCGTCATCAATTCGCGTCCCGTCTGCTGGAAGTTGGTAGAACTGGAGCCATTGCGGCCTTTTGTCTGTCCACGTGTGCGGGTGGCAAGCGTTTCCTTGCCCAGCAGCTTGACAACGAACTCCAGAGACGTCGGCTCGTTGCCGCCGCCGAGAAATAAAAGTGTATCGCAGTTGCCGATAATGCTCTCCCATTCCTTTTCATACAGTGCCTTGATGTTTTGAATGTTCTGCACGATAATGTTTAGTCCAATATTGTAGCTGCGGCAGGTTGCCAGTATTTTAGGATAGCTTTCCGGCTGCGCCACGTTTGCCCATTCGTCTTGAATCACGCGCACTGGAACAGGAAGCCGACCACCATGCTTTTCATCCGCCCGGTGATAAAGCTCCTGAAAGCACTGTGTATAAAGCATACCTACAAGATAGTTCATACTGGTGTCTGCGATTGGGATCACACAGAAGATGGCTCTTTTCTTCTCGCCCAAGCTGCCAAAATCCATTTCATCTGCCATCGTCATCCGGGCATACTGCGGAATGTTAAACGCAGCCAAGCGTACAGCAGCACTCACTAAAATAGATTTTGCCGTCTTGCCCGCCGCCTGCTTAAAAACCTTATACTGCTTAACGGCAACATGGTTCGGCTGCTCTTCCTCCAACGCGCGGAAAAGCATATCGAGAGGGCTGCGATACTGGTCATCATCCTCCCGCACTTCGGCAAAGTTCATCATGTAGAGCATCGTCTCGAAGTTTCGTTCCTCTGGCGGTGCTTCACTGATGAGATAGAGCATCAGCGCCGAATCCAGTGCAATTTCAGCCTTTTCCCAAAACGGGTCATTGCTGGAAGCGTTGCGCGGCGTGGTATTCTTAATGAGATTGTCAATGAGCGTCAGCACATCCTTCTCATTGTGAACATAAACAAAGGGGTTATAGCAATCAGACTGACTCGGATCAATAAGATTGAATACCTTCACATCATACCCTTTGTTTTTCAGAAGCCCGCCCGACGCACGCAGCAGCTCACCTTTTGGATCGGTGATGAGATAGGAGCAGTTTGCACTGTAAACACCGGGTTTGCAGAAAAATCGAGTTTTTCCGGAACCGGAGCCGCCCACCACAAGGATGTTCATGTTGCGCTGAGTGATGTAGCCGTCCATGCCAAGTCGGACGTGCTGCGTCAGGATGATGTTGGCTTCCTTATGCTGATGATCCATATACTTTCGATTCAATTCCTTCGGATTGCCCCACTTGGCGCTGCCGTACTCTTCGCCCGGTCGGCGATTCTCGCGGCCAGAGTAGTAAAGCGCAATACCGCAACCATAGAGAAATACGCTCCCCAGCATGAATTTCAGCGTATGCGCTGTCCATCTCACGGAAAAAGGGTGTTCCAGCGCTCGGCTGAAACACCCCATCCATTGAAAAAGGTTCATGCCATCCTCATAAACACAGGCGGCAATCGTCGCCAGCCAGAGAACCAGCGGTAAGAGCGCCGCCCACACCGGGGCGGCGCTCCGAAAGTTTTTCTGACGCACGATTTAATATCCCGTCTTGGGCAGTCTCACCGTCGTCTTAGCGTAAATCGTGGTAAGCCAACGGGACACCGCCTGAATCCACTGCCCGTCATATAGTCCGCCCACATCTGCCACATTCACAATGCTGGAATTGTTGGCAAGGCCGCTGCGGGCAGTGGCGTAAATGTACGGTGTCTCTACCTGTGCAAAGCCTGCTCTCACATTGCCGAATACGAACATAATCTCCGTGACACGCTCATTGGCGGCAAGGCTGAGGACTGCCGGACGGGCGTCCAGCACATACACTTTGCTTGTACTGAGATTGTCCGCCAGCGTGCGATAATCCTCAGATAGATTCGTCTTATACACCACCTTATAATTCTGCTGCTGATTATACGAGCCCGTAACGATCTTATTCAGCGTGATCTGCGCAGGAATCTGGTCTCGCCAATAGAAAGAATCCAGCGAAACATTGGATCCGTTTTTGATCTGCGAAAACACGTAACGAATCGGCTGTCCGGAAACCGCCTGCGAAGGGCCAGTCTTCTTGATTGATACATTCGTTGAGAGGGATCTATTGGTCATGCTCACCTTGACGATCTGACCGGCATACTCGATCTCCACCTCGATTGGCGTCTTGTCGAGGCCGTAGAATTTTCCGGCCTTGGATTCAACGATTTTGTAGCGGCCCAAAGGCAGGGGCTTACTCACCGCAAGGCCGTTCTTATCTGCCTTGATGGTGTCCACCAAACGATTCGTGCGGGCGTTGTAGATCTCCAACTCCGTGTCAGGGATCGGCGTACCGGCAGGCCAGCCGTTCATGGAGTTATAATCTTCCGAGGTCTTGAGCACCTGGATTTGGCCTGTGATAGGGGTATTTTGCCACTCGACAAGCGTCGTCTCGCCATCTTTCACGTAGACCGTCTTTTCCTGAGCGTCGGGGACGTAACCCTCATTTTCGAGTTCCCTCAGATAAAAACGGCCTGCGGAGAGGCCCTCAAAACAGACATATCCTTCGTTATCGCTCTCTTCCTGCGCGATGGGATTATGATTGCCGTCGTAGAGGATAAACGGCACTCCGTAGATGCCCTCATCAGTCGTGCTCGACGTCTTGTGGATCAGGATACCGCAGATCATCTTATTGGTCAGCACAACGGGGGCGCACTTGCCGTCCTTGACCTCGAAATAAACGGGTGTACTGTCAAGCTGGTATTTGGGATTTGCCACCGTTTCAACGGCGTAGTAGCTGCCATCTTCGAGCTGTGCAAATGCCTGACCGCTCTCTGACGTCACGAGCGTCGTGACCAGCGCGCCGTCGAGTCTGCGTACCTCGATCGTCGTATCGGGGATGCGCACACTGCGATTTGCTTCATCCACCTTGATAAACTCGACCTTGCTGATTGGCGCATTATAGAATTGAATCGTCTGCGTATCGCCCGGATTGATCGTCACCGTTTGCGTGCGGTTGGCCTCGTCGAGCTGGTAGCCCGGTCCACTTTTGATTTCGGTCACCACGACGGTGCCGACAATGCCGCTGATGCGGATCTCTCCATGTTCGTCCGTCACATAGCGGCCATTGCTCGAGATCGTACCGCCCGCGGCATCGACATAGCTGCCGTCAGCGTATGTGATCTCAAACTCCGCCCCCGGCACGGCCTCTTGCGTCGGGGCGCTGCTGTTTTTCTTGATGATCAGGTTGCCGAACGGTCTGTTGAGAAACTGCAGATGCACTGTCTCGCCGCTTTTGATCTGGATGTGCTGCGGCGACTCGTCCAGCAAGAACCCAGCCGCGGCCCTGACCTCGCGCGCGATGATCGTCACACCCGGCTCCAAGCCATCCACAAGGATCTCACCCGCAGCGTTCGTTGTATAGATACCGTTGTCGTTGCCGACAAACGTGCCGTCACTATAAGTTAACAGGAAATCGGTGTTGGGGATCGGGCTGCGCTTGTTGTCATCGCTCAGCTTTGTAACGAGCAAGCTGCCAAACGGCGAGTTACCAAAACGGATGATGACCACGTCCTGATCCTCACCAGAGATCCACACGGTCTGCGGCTCGCTGTCGATAATGTGGCTTCCGTCACTGGATACCTCCTCGCAGATATAAGTGCCCTTTTTTAAGCCGGTTACAGTGAAGGCTCCATTGGGCCCGGTCACGTAAGTGCCGATGACGGTACCGCCCGTGCCGCTGGTATTGCCGCTCAAATAACGCAGCTCGAAACGGCAGCCCGGAATACCTTTCCCTGTCTTGGAGTCATATTTGAAGCCGACCAGCGCACTGAGCGGCACATTGCGGATGATGACGGTCTTGCTGGTGTTTTCTTCCAGATAAAATTCTTGTACGGCCTCCCCGTCAAGGTAGCCGAAGCCCTGCGGGCAGGATTCCTCGACGATTTTGTACCAGCCTCGCTCGGCGTCCACCAGAACCACCTTGCCCTCCTCGTTAGAATAGAACACACCGAGGTCATGCATCTCGCCGGTGGAGGTGTTGTCGGACGCATAGTAGATGTGCAGCTTTGCACCGGGGAGAGGGTCGGATGTTACACTGTTCTGCTTCAAGACCGTCAGCGTGGGCTTGATCGCGTTGAAAAAGGTCACCGTGCGGGTGCAGCCGGCCTCCAGATAGATCACCTGCGGGATCTCGGAGAGGATCACATTCGACGGCCCGCCTACCTCTGAGATGCGGTAACTGCCCACGGGGATATTCTCGAGGTAAGCGCGGCCTCGCAGGTCTGTCGTGACCGTAGTCTCAAAGCTGCCATCGATCTGCTCGACCTTATAGGTCATATCAGGGATGGGATCCATATTGGCAATGTTCTTTTTTAGGATCTCCAAACCGGGCTTTTTGTAGTTTTGAAAATGGACCTCTGTGGTCTTGCCGGGACGCAGCGCCACGGTCTGCTCTGTGTGGGACAAAATGTACGGCTCCGGCACGGACTCTTCGGATACGACATAAACGCCGGGCTCCAGGCCCTCCAGCGTGGCTGATCCGCTCTCACCGATTTTAACGGACGTAGAGTAGGCGCCTGTAACAGACTTGACCGACAGCACAGTGCCGGGCACGGGAGCGCTCGTCTGCGCATCTTCCTTGTAGAGGATCATGCTGGGCATAGCGTAGTTGACTGCCGCGACGGTGTATTCGCGGTCACCTTCGGACGCATCCACATAGACGCTCTTGGGCGTGGGGTCAACACAGAAGCCGGATGGGGCATCGGTTTCAATGAAGGTCCAAAGGCCGGTGGCTGCGTTCTCAATATGGAGCTCTCCCGATTCGTTGGTCACATCGCTTCCAACGATCTGCCCATTAAAATAAATGCTGTAACGCGCACCGGGCAGGCCTTTCAATGTGCCTGCCGCAGTCTTTGTAAGCGTGATCTTGCCCGTACCACCAACAGGCTGCTCCGGCTGGTCAGGCTTGGCCTCACCGACCGACAGCTTTCTCGGCCCATAGTAGTTGAAGAACGACTGATTCTTGCGGTTGCTCGAGATCGCAAAAACCGCCCACTTTGCACTCTCATCCTCCACGATGGATGCGCGGATGCCCTGCGACTTATACTCTTCGATCTGGCGCTGGAACTCGGCATCCTCAGCCGCTTTTTTTGCAA
>ERZ791905.1878-NODE-1878-length-12787-cov-2.587496_pt1 | contig 12787 bp, 10 predicted proteins | sample MGYA00510147_ERZ791905 | MGnify/ENA primary metagenome ERZ791905 (study PRJEB30046, sample SAMN00792084) | human gut metagenome | study: EMG produced TPA metagenomics assembly of the A metagenome-wide association study of gut microbiota in type 2...
GAAAAAACGATTTAATGATTTAAATGTGTATTCAATAATGGAAAAACAATTAGATATGTTTTATATGAAATCTGTTTTATATCATAAAAATAAATACCCCGATATAGAAATGAAAGAAATAAAATGGATTTTTCCGTTTGGAAAAGTAGAGAAAGATGAAAAAATAATTTTATATGGAGCAGGACAAGTAGGAAAGGATTATTATAAGCAAATTACAAAAACTGCATACTGTAAAGTGATATTATGGGTTGACAAAAATGTAAACAAAGAAAATATTATGAGCGTTGATAGTATATTTAAACATGAGTATGATAAAATTGTGATAGCAATAAGTAGTAAAGCTGTAATTGGTAGTATTGTGAATGAATTATCAGAAAAGGGAATTAATAAAGATAAAATCGTATTTTAAAATATATTATTTATGGGTGATAGATATGATAAAAGATGATATGTATAAAAAATATATAAAAAACATTTCGGATATGTTGAGGGCAATTAATAAAAATAATGATGAAAAAATTATTTTAATTTCAGGTGCAAGTGGTATGATTGGTACGGTTATTATTGATATACTTATCTATATGAATGATTTTAAGGGATATAAATATAAGATATATGGCTTAGGACGAAATGAAATTCGTGCAAAAGAAATGTTTGTTAATTATGGAAATAGAAAAGATTTTAACTTTATACCATGTGATATAAATAAAAATAATATTGACATAGGAGATGTTGATTATGTAATACATGCGGCGAGCAATACACATCCAGTTGATTATAGCGGAGACCCTATAGGTACAATCACAGCTAATGTCATAGGAACTAATAACTTACTGGAATATGCTGTATCGCATGGATGCAGGAGATTCGTATTTTTATCATCTGTTGAAATATATGGAGAGAATAAAGGCGATATAGAGAGGTTTGATGAGACATATAATGGCTATATTAATTGTAATACATTAAGGGCAGGCTATCCTGAAAGCAAAAGAACAGGAGAGGCATTATGTCAGGCATATGGCAAAAAGTATAATCTGGATTTTGTCATACCAAGATTATGCAGAGTCTATGGACCAACAATGTCATTGAGAGATAGTAAGGCTATAGCACAGTTTATAAAAAATGCAGCTAATAATGAAGACATAGTATTAAAGAGTGAAGGAAAACAATTATATTCATACATAGATGTTTTTCAGGCTGCATACGCAGTTTTATTCATAATGTTACGTGGTGAGAATGGTAATGCATACAATATATCAGCAGATTCCGGAGAATGGTGTATGCGTGAGCTGGCAGATAGGATAGCTTCACATGCTGACAAAAAAGTTGTATTTGATTTGCCGGATGAAAAAGAAAAAGCAGGATTTTCAACTGCAACGAAGGCATTGTTAGATAATAATAAATTAAAAAAGCTTGGATGGCAGGAATGTTTTGAGTGTAATGAGATACTGGATTATACCATAGATATAGTGAAAGCAAGGATGATGAGGTAGATTATGAATGTAGCGATAATAATTGCTGGTGGCGTTGGTTCACGAACAGGCAACAGAATACCAAAACAATTTATAAATGTTAATGATAAACCTATAATTATATATACACTGGAACAGTTTCAAAAACATAAAAATATAGATGCTATAGAGGTTGTCTGTCTTGATGGATGGCATGATATATTACGTGCATATGCTGAACAGTATGGCATTGCTAAACTTAAATATATAATATCTGGTGGAACAAGCAGTCAGGAATCAATTAAAATCGGTCTTGAAAATCTTAAAGGAAAGCTTAATAAGGATGATGTAGTTGTTATACACGATGGAATACGTCCTATGGTAGATGCAGATATCATATCATCCTGTATAGATATATGTGTGGAAAAAGGCAATGGAGTATCAGCATTTCCAGTATATGAGCAGATATTCGAGACGGATGATGATGAGACAACTGATAAATATATACCAAGAGAAAAGCTTAGAATTGTTCAGACACCACAGGCATATAGATATGGCAGAATACTGTATATAATTACGGATTCGAGAATAATATTGGTATTCATGGTTCTTCATATGCTAATACGCTTATGGCAGATGTCGGGGAAAAACTATATTTTTCAGAGGGATCAACTAAGAATATTAAGATAACAACAAAGGATGACATAGCAATATTAAAGGCAATGATAGATATGCAGAAAGCATAAGTAGGAGACAAACAATGATAAGTGTTATAATGCCTGTTTATAATGGTGAAAAATATCTTAGGCAGTCAATAGAGAGTGTAATACAACAGACATATAAGGATTGGGAATTAATAATTGTAAATGACTGTTCAACAGATAACTCAAGGGATATTATGCAAAGTTATGCAGATGCTGACAGTCGTATAAGAATAGTTGATAACAGCAGCAATTTAAAATTACCAAGGTCATTGAATGCAGGATTCAGGGAAGCTAGAGGTAAGTATCTTACATGGACATCTGATGATAATCTATATAAACCTAATGCATTAGAAGAATTGTCTGGGTATTTAGATTATAATTTTGAAATTGGTCTGGTATATTCTGATATGGACGTTGTTGATGATTCGTTAAACTTTATAGGAGAGCAATCTTTAGAATCAGACAGGCTTCTTTATGCAGATTGTGTCGGCGCAAGTTTTATGTATCGAATGAAGGTTATTGATAAGGTTGGGGAATATGAACCAAATATGTTTTTAGTTGAGGATTATGATTATTGGATTAGAATAAGTAAACAATTTAAAGTAGGACATTTAAATAAAAACTTATATATATATAGGGTACATAACAATAGTCTTACGGGAACAAGAAAAAAAGAGATTAATACACAGCTATACAAGTTAAGGAAAAAGCATTTAGACTATTTAATAATGGGGGTTAATGATAAATATAAAGAAAAACTTTTTTTAGAAATGATTGCTCAAAATATAAATGAATGTGAAAATTTAATTAGTAGATTTTGGACAAAAAATGAAGAGATGAATAAGTATTCATGTGTTAAAATGTTTAATAATATAGATAATAATAAAAAAATCGTATTATTTGGAGCAGGTATAATTGCTAACAGAGCAATCACTTATTTTGGAAAAGAAAGAATAGAGTGCATTATAGATAACAGTAAAGACAGAATAGGTACGAAATTACATGGGATAGATATAGTATCATTAGATTGGTATATCAATGATATGAGTCGTGACAGAGATAGTCAAGTAGTGATAGCAGTGGGAAATAATTATGTATTGGCAATAGCAGAACAGTTGAAAAACAATGGAATTTCAGAATTTTGCTGGTTTAAAGCTGTAGAAAATTGTGTGAAGGAGACCATATGATGAAAAGAAAGATATTATTTGGGGCTGGGAAAATTGGAAGTGCAGCATATGAATTATTTGATGAGGGGCAAGTTGCGTATTACGTTGATAATAATTCAGATAATGTTGGTAATAACAAAAATGGTGTTGAAATTATAAGTTTTGAAGAGCTTATAAGAATACATAAGGATTATGATATTGTGGTATCTGTGGGAAAGAATGCTGCATTAGATGTCATGAAGCAGTTGAAAGATGCAGGCATTGAAGAATTTACTACATATCAGGAGATTGTGACGAAGCTTAAAAGACCACAGAATAAGGATATTAATTATCTTGTATGTTGTGAAAAAGCAAGAAAGTGGATATATAATAACTCAATTAGAGAAGAGGGAATCATTAATAATACAGGATTGCCAGAATCATATCCAGAAGTTACTGGTTATTATATTCCTACGCTGATTAACTGGGGTGAACGTGAACTTGCCAAGACATATACTGTATGGCTTTGCAGTATACAGCATGAGGATGGTGCATGGTATGATACAGAGGGAAAAGCACCTTATGTATTTGATTCGGCACAGATTTTAAAAGGGCTTTTGGCAGCGAAGAAGCAGCTGGGAATGGATGTTGATGATAACATTAAAGCTGGGTGTGAGTGGATTATCTCGAATATTAATGAAGAGGGAAGACTTACAACACCAACAAAGGATGCATGGGGAACACCGGGAATATGTTCTGAGCTTATACATCTTTATTGTTTATCACCATTAATAGAGGCAGGCAAGATATACAATAACAGATATTATATTGATATGGCAGATAAGGTGGCAAAATATTATATAGATAACTATAGGGATGATATATTAGGTTTTGGCTTTTTATCACATTTTTATGCATATGTTATGGAAGCGTTATGTGATATAGGACAGATAGATTTAGCAAGAGAAGCCATGCACAATATGGAAAACTACCAGCATGAGAATGGGATGGTTCCGGCATATAAGGATGTTGAATGGACATGCTCAACAGGAATGTTCCAGCTTGCTATTACATGGTACAAGTTAGGAGAACTGGAAAAAGGAAATAAAACATTCGAATATGCAATGCAGCTTCAGAATGAATCTGGTGGCTGGTATGGCAGTTATACAATGACAGATAATCCTAATCCATTTGACAGGAATAAATGCCCTGATTACTTCCCACAGAGTGAGATAAGCTGGGCTGTGAAATATTTCTTGGATGCACTGTATTATAAGTGCAGATTAGAGTTTGAGACACAGGCTCCGCTGTTTAAGAACAATCTGGCAAAAGATGATGGAAGATATCAGGTTGTGTTAAAACAGATAAAGGGGTTAAAACGCAATGGATTGAAAATAGCTGATGTTGGCTGTGGAAAGGGCTGCTATATAAAGAATCTTTTGGAAGATGTTTCAGATGCACAGTATTTTGCGGTAGATTTATCAGAAAAGGTTATGAAGAATATTCCTGAAAATGTAGAAAAAAAGCAGGGAATATTAACTAATATACCATATGCAGATAATTCATTTGATGTTACTTATACGACAGAGGCACTTGAACATGCTGTATATACTGATAATGCATTAAAAGAGCTTATACGTGTAACAAAACCGGACGGAATTATAATTGTCATAGATAAGAATAAAGAGAAACTTGGTGCTCTTGAAATTGATAATTGGGAGCAGTGGTTTGATAATGATTTCTTTAGTAATCTTGCTAAAGATAATGGCTTGGATTTAGAAGTTATCCCGAATGTTTCATACGAGGAAGGAACAAGTGATGGATTATTTAATGCCTGGATTCTAAAGGGAGGGATTAAGTAGAATGAAAGATACTGATAATTTAGTTGATTATGAGAGAATAATTAATATTAATAGAGCACTCATGTCACGTATTACGCCAAGACCATCATTGTTCTTTGATATTGAGGTGACAGAACATTGTAATCTTAATTGTAAATCATGTGGCAGTTTTGCACCATTAGCAGACGAGGAATACATAGATATAGATGAATTGGATAGGGACTTAAGAAGATTATCAGAGTTGTCAGATGGAGAGGTGCATCATATAAATATTCTGGGAGGTGAACCATTATTACATCCTGAAATTACAAGAATTGTTGAGATGGTCAGACATTATTTTGCATATGGCAATATATATCTGGTGACTAATGGTGTACTTTTAAACCGTATGGATGAGAGCTTCTGGAAAGCATGTAAGTATTGCAATATTGTAATTGCACCAACTCAATATCCTGTTAAATTAGATTATGAAGAGATAAAAAACAATGTAATAGCACATGGTATACAGTATCAAAGTTTTGGACAAGCCGCTGATGGATGGTATCATACTGTTTTATCAGAGAGTGGAGATAAAAATGAGATTCAACAGTTTTTGCATTGCTCTAACGCCAATAACTGTACTGTCCTTGAACATGGAAAATTATATCCTTGTCCAAAGGCTGCCAAGGTAAGACATTTTAATAAAGCATTTGGCAATAGATTTCAGCAGTCATCACATGATTATATAGATATATATAAGGCAGAGAGTTTAAAAGAGATAATGGAATTTCTTAGTAAGCCAATTCCATTTTGCAGATATTGTGATACATTTGCATCTGAAAAAATAGAATGGGGTGTTTCACATAAAGAGGATTCAGAGTGGACATAGAGGAGTACTATGGAAAACGAACATATTATATTATTTGGGGCAGGTAAAATAGGTAAAGAGGCATTAGATGTAATCGGTTCAGATTATGTGTATGCTTTTTGTGATAATTCTGTAAAAAATGATGAATGTACTGAAAAGTATGGGAAGAAGGTTATATCATTAGATGAGTATTGTGCATCACATAGTGACAAAATTCTTGTAATAACAGCTTCAAGTATTAATACAGTGCAGATAGAAGAACAATGCCAGAATAAAGGGATATATGATTATTTTGTATATGATGATCTTGAATATTATGGATTCAGCCATTATGGAGCAGATAAATTCATAGAGATATTTAAGGATAAGGTAAGCCGTCTGTTCAGGATGAAACAGATTGCCAGGGATTATTTAAAAAAATATGGCGGAGCATGTGATTTTAATGCGGTAACGGTTGAGTTTTATCTTGTTGATTCATTTGAAATAGAACATTTTATTCCTTTTTATGATGCATTCAGAGCCAGAGGGATTAATGCATATTTTGTAGCAGAGCCTGAAAGTATTCATGTTGTAGGTAATTATTTTGATTATGATAAGGCGGTTGGAATATTAGATGAAAAAAATCTCGAATATCATACAATGAGGGATGCCTATGCAGATATAGCATTTACTACCCAGGCGGTCAGAAATCTTGCCAGATATAGTAAGAAAACAATCAAAATAAATCTCCAGTATGGATGCTCATTATTAAAGAATGCATTTGGGGCATCAGAGGAAGGTACTGCCGGATTTGATTATAAGATGTCTAATGGACAGTTTGACCGTGAATTATGCTGTAGATATATTGATTCGGACAGAGCATGTGATATTGGTTATCCTAAGTATTATGATATTGCAGGTACCCATATGACACGGGAACAAGTGCGTGAAGAATTAGGTATCAAGACAGAAAAGAAAATCATAGCATATCTGCCAACATGGGATGAAAATAGCTCGATACCAGTTTATTATAATGAATTAAAGAGCCTGAAAGACAAGTATTATATTGTTACAAAGCCACATCATTGTACATACAGACTGGACAGTAAGAAGGATGACATGAATAAATTATATGAGATTTCAGACATGGTTTTGCAGCCAGAATATGGTCTGGACAAGTTTATGTTTATTGGTGATTTAACTGTTATTGATGCAAAATCAGGGGCGACACTTGAAGCAACATTTCTTAATGATGACATGAAGATGGTGTGGCTGCTGGTCTCTAAGGATGTGAGAAATTTATTCTGGCAGGAAATCAATAATATTGTTGAACTTGTTGACAACAGGGATGATTTAGTAGATGTTGTCAATAAAACAATGGCAGAAGATGATTATATTGAATATAGAAAAGAACACATTAATCACTATTTTTCCAAGTATGATAGAAAGTATCTTGAAAATGTATTGATGAATATTATTAGTGCAAATAATTTGCTGTAGAATGGATGGTGTTGTATGCCAAAGATATCAATTATTGTTCCAGTATGTAATGTTGAAAAGTATCTGTCAAAATGTCTGGACAGCATTGTGAATCAGACATTAAAGGATATTGAGATAATATGTGTTGATGATGGCTCTACAGATAATAGTGGAGACATATTAGACAGTTATTCACAAAATGATTCAAGAATTAAGGTTATACACAAGAAAAATTCAGGATATGGTAATTCAATGAATGTTGGCATGGATTGTGCTGATGGTGAGTATATTGGAATTGTTGAGAGTGATGATTGTATTCTGCCAGAAATGTATGAGGAATTATATAAAGCTGCCAAAGAATCAAATCTGGATTTTGTCAAGTCAGATGCGGTTTTCTGGTGGGAGGGAATCGGTTATTCTTACAATGTCCATTATGATTATCTTAAGGAATATTATGATAAAGTACTTATGGGCAATGACAGGCATGTGTTTTATAAGTTTCTGATGAATATATGGACGGGAATTTATAAGAGTGATTTCTTAAAAAAACATAATATCAGATTTAATGAAACGCCGGGGGCATCATATCAGGATAATGGTTTCTGGTTCCAGACAATGACATTTGCAGACCAGGCTATGTGGATTGGCAAGTCATATTATATGTACAGACAGGATAATCCTATGGCTTCAATTAAGAGTGAGGCAAAGGTGCTTGCGATGTCTAATGAATATGATTATATAGAAAGAATATTGAAAGATAAGAATGCCGGCAGTGATAGTGTTAAGGAATGTAATTATTACAGACTGGCTAGAAATTATGGTAATTACTATAGAATTGCTGACGAATTAAAGGAAAATTTCTTGAGTTATGTTCTGAAAGATTATGAAAAATATGGGAAAGACATAGAGGATGAACCATATTTAATAGAATGGTATAAAAAGATAGCAGAAAATCCTATAGAATTTTGTAAGTCCACAATTGATGTTAAGAACAGCAATAAGGCTGTTCTGGAAAAAGCAGAGTCTATAGTGATATATGGAGCTGGAAAAAGAGGACAGTATATATTGAGGCATCTGTATAATATTGGTGTCTATGATAAGATAACTAATTTTGTTGTGTCTGATAATGCGGGGATGCAGTGTATTGGCAGAATAGAAGTTATCAATATATCTGAGCTGGCAGATAATGAAGATGATAATATGCTTGTAATCATATCTGCTTCAAATGCAGGTGAAACTTACAGAGCTATGGAAAGTATGCTTCATCAGTATAAAATTAATAATTATATTGGAAGTGATGATATAATTAACAATTTTTATTCCATTTGTTAGGGAGAGGGATGTTATGAGAAATATAATGATTGTTTTTGGAACCAGACCAGAAGCAATAAAAATGTGTCCATTGGTTTTAGAATTGCGTAAGAGACAAGATAATAATGTGATTGTGTGCGTTACTGGACAGCATAGACAGATGCTTGACCAGGTACTTGCGGATTTTAATATTGTTCCTGATATAGATTTACACATTATGAAGGAAAAACAGACGCTGTTTGATATCACTATTAATGTAATGAATGGAATAAAGGATGCTGTTGAAAAAGTAAAACCAGATATAGTTCTGGTTCATGGAGATACTTCAACAACATTTGCAGCCTCACTTGCATGCTATTATATGCAGATTCCAGTTGGACATGTTGAGGCTGGACTTAGAACATATGACATATATTCTCCATATCCGGAAGAGTTTAACCGACAGGCAGTTGGCATTATTTCTGAGTACAATTTTGCTCCGACAGAAAGCGCTAAGGAGAATCTTATAAAAGAAGGTAAAAATCCATCAAGGGTATATGTTACAGGAAATACTGTGATTGATGCATTAAAGACTACTGTGAAGGACAATTATTATCATAGTGAATTGGAGTGGGCTGGTAATAACAGGTTGATATTAATTACAGCACATCGAAGAGAGAATATTGGTGAACCTATGCACAATATGTTCAAGGCAATTAGAAGGATTGTTGAAGAACATGATGATATAAGGGCGATATATCCGATTCATATGAATCCTATAGTCAGACAGATAGCTGATGAGGAATTGGGGGATTGTGACAGAATACATATTATAGAGCCACTTGATGTAATGGATTTCCATAATTTTATGAAGAAGAGTTATCTTATTCTTACAGATAGTGGAGGAGTTCAGGAAGAGGCTCCTAGTCTTGGAAAACCAGTTCTTGTTATGAGAGATACAACCGAACGCCCAGAAGGGGTTGAGGCAGGTACATTGCGACTTGTTGGAACGAATGAAGAGAATATATATAATAATTTTAAAACACTTATAACAGATGATAAAGAATACACTAAAATGGCGCAAGCAAAAAATCCTTACGGCGATGGATTTGCAAGTGTGAGGATTGCGGATATACTTGAAAAGTTTTTTTAGGATAAGATTTTTGAAAATGAGAACTTTTGAGCAAGCTATTTTGGAGTATGAAAAGGTGGATTGAAATGAAATAATTATGTTAAACTGTTCAGTTCAATGCAAAGATTGTATGCCGATACTTTGTTGACCATACTGACATATGGTTCCTGAAAACTTCTGGCAGGTACCGTAAATTCGTATCGAAATATTTACAATTATTTTAATGGATTGTATAATTAAAATAATAATGGGCGAGACAAAGAGGGGGATTAAAATATGTCTGATAATATACAAACTGTTGAAGAAAAGATAAAAGAAATTGTTAATATAGCAACGAGAAATGATTATTCAGTTAAATACAATACAATTGTTGATTTATTAAGCGATTCTAAACTTGATAAAAAGCAGGAATTAATAGAACATGTTATAAAAAAATTATATAATGAATATGATATTACAGTTGAACAGAGTGATGATGAAGACTATAGTGCGAAGAATTCCTCAATAGATACATTAGTACCTGCAGATGTAAACATATCCCAGAGGTCTATTAATATATACAATTTAATGGAAAGAATTGATAATGAAGAGATAGATTTATCACCAGCTTTTCAGAGACATGCTGATCTATGGTCAATGGAACAGCAAAGCAGATTGATAGAGTCGTTGATGTTGAAAATTCCGATTCCTACATTTTATTTTAATGCTATAGATGATGATAAATGGGTTGTTATAGATGGATTACAGAGATTGTCAGCCTTTAAGAATTTTTTGGTAGGTGTAAAAGATGAGTCAGGCAATAAGATAAAGCAGAAGTTAAAAGGTTTACAGTATTTGACTGATTTTGAAGGTTTTACATTTGATGAACTTCCTAGGCAATATATAAGAAGAATCAAGGAAACATCGATTATTGCATATACAGTTGAGAAAGGGACACCAGATGCTATAGTATACAATATATTTCAGCGAATTAATACAGGGGGGCTGGAACTAACTCCACAGGAAATACGTCAGGCATTGTATACAGGTAATGCAACAAAAATAATTGAAGAATTAGCAGATACAAAGGAATTCATAGATGTTACACAACATTCTATTTCAGACAGAAGGATGGTAGACAGGGAGTATGTTAATAGGTTTATAGCATTTACAGAATTAGATTATAAAAAAGAATATGAAGGTAATATAGATAAATTTTTGATTAAAGCTTTGAAGAAAGTAAATACTTATACAGAGGAAGAAAAACTAGAGAATATTAAGAAAAAATTTATTAAAACAATGAAATATTGTAACCATATATTTGGTAAATATGCTTTTCGCAAATACAATGCGGAAATGAGGAGAGGACCAGTTAATAAAGCATTATTTGAAAGCTGGAGTTTGGTTTTATCAAAATTAAATGATGTGCAGCTTGATATGCTTGTCAGCAAAAAAGATGAAATAATTAAAAAGTTTGGAGAGCTACTTTCTAAACAATCATTTAGTCAGGATTTGAAGGCTGGTGATGTCAATTCTGTATGTCGGAGAATAGATGCAATTGATAGATTGGTAAAGGAATTATTATGATAACAAAGTTAAATCTTATTAATTTTAAGTGTTTTGAAGAGTTTAATATGAAGCTCAAAGAAGTGAATGTATTTACTGGACTTAATGGAATGGGAAAATCTACTGCAATACAGGCACTTCTGCTATTAGTACAGTCATATTATCAAGATAAAGCAAATAAGGGATTGTTATTGAATGGAAAGTATATTGAACTTGGTTTAACACAGGATGTAGTGTATGACAAAGCGCAAAATGATATTCTTGAAATCAATATTACATCGGATGATAAAGAAAAGTACAATAATAGATTTGAGTTTAAACAGGATATGGATTTTTTGCCATATTTAAATGATGGACATATCCAATTTCCAAAAGAATTGGTTAGAGAAAATTTTGTATATATATCTGCTTATAGAATTAAGCCACAGGGAATATATTCTGCCATAGCTGAAGAGGAGTTACGTAACAGAGAATTTGGTAATAATGGTGAATTTGCGTTACAGTATCTTGGAATGTATGGTGACGAAGATGTTGTAAATGAAGAGATTGTTATAAAAGATTCACATGGAAATTCATTGTTAAATCAAGTAAGAATGTGGATGGATAGAATATCTCCAGGGGTGTCTCCTCAAATCAAAACACTTATTGCAAATAGAAGTACAGAGTTATCATTTGATTTTGTTGAAGGAAAAAATAGGACTAATTCCTATAAAAACGTGAATGTTGGATTTGGAATTACCTATGTTTTACCAGTGGTAGTGGCATTATTGACAGCAAAAAAAGGAGATTTAATTATTATAGAAAATCCAGAGGCTCATATACATCCGGCAGGACAAAGAATGTTAGGAGAATTGATTGCACATGCAGGAGCTGGTGGAGTACAAGTGATAGTTGAAACACACAGTGAACATATTATTAATGGTATAAGAATTGAAATAAAAGATAAAAAAATTGATAGTCATAAAGTAAATGTTGCATTTTTTAATAAGGATGTAGAAGATTCATATAAACACAAATACATTAATATAGATATTGATGAATACGGACGGATGAGTGAATGGCCAGAAGGCTTTTTTGATGAATGGGAAAAAGCTTTATTAGAGCTTATGTAAAGTTAAAGTAAAGATACTGATGTTGGGGGAAATGATGAATATTGCAGTAAATGACCTTTCATTTATTAAAGGGTTTCAATCGTTTGAAGATGCAGTTAAAGCTGTAAACAAGTTTTGTGAATTGTTGAGATTTTTGAGAGATGAAAAAGTAAGTGGCGTAGAAGTACCTATGGAGATAAGAAATAGTAATAATGTTCATCCTGATATGACTATAACGCCTGATGGATATACATTACGAGATGTTCTTTTTGATATTAAAACA
>ERZ791905.1896-NODE-1896-length-12676-cov-5.376357_pt1 | contig 12676 bp, 14 predicted proteins | sample MGYA00510147_ERZ791905 | MGnify/ENA primary metagenome ERZ791905 (study PRJEB30046, sample SAMN00792084) | human gut metagenome | study: EMG produced TPA metagenomics assembly of the A metagenome-wide association study of gut microbiota in type 2...
TAACCGGTGCCGGGGAGGAGAAACGGTGGTACTGGCAGGACGGCGATCGCCGGGTGTCGGTGCATGGGGCTGTGGAGTTCCACCATGTGACCTTTGCCTATGTGCCGGAGAAGGTGGTGCTCCATGATATTAGCCTGTACGCCAAAGAGGGGCAGAAGATCGCATTTGTAGGCTCCACCGGCGCAGGCAAGACCACCATTACCAATCTGATCAATCGGTTTTACGATATTCAGGAGGGCACCATCACCTATGATGGTATTGACATTCGCCGGATCAAAAAGGACGATTTGCGCCGTAGCTTGGCGATGGTGCTGCAAGACACCCACCTGTTTACCGGTACGGTGATGGAGAATATCCGTTACGGTCGGCTGGATGCCACCGACGAGGAATGCATTGCCGCAGCCAAGCTGGCCTCTGCCCATTCCTTTATCCGGCGGTTGCCGGAGGGCTATCAGACCATGCTCACCGGCGACGGTGGCAACCTGAGCCAGGGTCAGCGCCAGTTGCTGGCGATTGCCCGGGCGGCAGTGGCAGACCCGCCGGTGATGGTACTGGACGAGGCCACCTCCTCCATTGATACGCGCACAGAGAAGCATATTGAGCACGGTATGGATCGGCTGATGGCCGGCAAGACCACCTTTGTGATCGCTCACCGGCTCTCTACGGTGCGGGAGTCAAACGCGATTATGGTGCTGGAGGACGGCCGCATTATTGAGCGGGGCGACCACAACGCCTTGATGGCCCAGCAGGGTCGGTATTACCAGCTGTGCACCGGCAAGGCTAAGCTCAGTTAAATACAATTTCATTCGGTAGGGTGCGATACTGCACTCGCTACGAAACAGTCCCCCGGACTGTTTCTTCCAAATGCTAACGCATTTGGAGCCTCGTGTCTCTTGCACTGCGTGCAATTCACTCATCGCACCCTACAAATATTTAACCTTTCTGCCTCCCCTGTAAGGGGGGCTTTTTGTTTGTAAAGGCTGTGGGATTCGCTCTTGTTTTTACATTTGTCGTATTTTGTTAAAAATTTGGACAAAGAGCGGGGGTTCGGCTATTGCAAAGTCGTGCGCCGGTGTTACAATGAGGGCAGAAAGGAAGTGGCACTATGAACAAAGTGCTGGACAAAATCTTTACCAAAGCGGACAACGGCACCGTGCGGCTGTATGATTACGATGTGACCCATTTGTGGCTGGCGGGGCTGGTGTATGCCCATATCGGCTACTGGGTGGAGAACCTGTTTCGCCTGGTGTCTAAGGGTGTTTTGGACTCCCGCAATCAGCTGCTGCCCTTCCTGTTTTGCTACACCATCGCCATGTGGGCCATGTACCTGGCCCTGGGCACCACCAATCACCCGCGCTTCTTCAGCCACCGGGTACTGGAGGGCAACACCCGCCGGGATAAAATACTGGCACGGATCTACTATTTTACTGTGGTGTTCCTGTTTGTCTTTTTCGGCGAGATTGTGGTGGGCAGCATTTTTGAGCAGGTGTCCGGCATCTCCCTGTGGGATTACAGCGGGATCCCCCTGCATGTGACCAAGTACACCAGCATTCCTACCTGCACCGCCATGAGCCTGGGCGTGGCTGTCATTATGGGCAACTTCTTTGAGGGACTGATGAAGAAAATTCAGCGTATTCCCTACCGCACCACGGTGCAGCTGGACTATGTGCTGGGGACGCTGATTCTGGCGGACTGGCTCATTATGATGGTGAGTATCAATGTGTTTAAGAAAGCGCCGGCCTACTGGTCCGTGCAGCTGCTGAGCTTCAAAGATCTGTTGGCACTCTTTGTAAAATAACAATAAATAACCCCCTGTGTGCTTTGCTTTTTGCCACCGATTATGGTATAGTGAGTGGACAGGGGGTTTGTTATGCCGAATTTTACCAAGATAGCCATTCAGCAGTCCTTTCTGCGGCTTCTCAGCCAAAGACCCATTACCAAGATCACTGTCAAGGATATTGTGGAGGACTGCGGTATCAACCGCAATTCGTTCTACTACCATTTTCAGGACCTGCCCCAACTGCTGGAAACGGTGATCATAGAAAACGCGGACGAGATCATCTCTCGCATACCGGAGAGCTTTTCTCTGGAAGAGGGACTGACGACAGTGCTGGAGCGGCTGGTGGAAAACAAGCGGGCCATTCGCAACATTTGGGCGTCGCCGGATCGGGCGTTTTACGAGCAGAATTTAATGCGGGTGTGCAATTATGTGGTCAGCCGCTACATTGCCTGCCGCTCGGTTGACCTGTTGCGCACCCTGCCGGAGGAGGAGCTGGCGCTTCTTGTGGATTTTTGCCAGTGCGAGCTGTTCGGCCAGGTGACCAACTGGCTCAATCAAAATATGGTCTATGATATTGTGGCCCATGTGCAGGCGCTGTGCCGGTTGTTCGAGGGCAGTATTACCCAGGCGCTGGAGACAGCGCCCATGGAGGCGTAAGAATTTTTTTGTTCACAAATGCGGCTACATTTTGTGCTCGGTGGCAGCCCGGTGCGCCCACAGCCCCAAGGGATAGCAACTATGGCGCGTGGCACGGTTTTGCGGGTCAAAGAATTTTGAAAAAAGGCTTTACAAGCGGTTACCAAGATGATATAATCAGTAATGAAGTTAGAATATCTATGGCATAACTATATTCTCAAAGAGGTGTATGAAAATGAAAAAGATTCTTTCCATCCTGCTGGCTGCTATGCTGGCGTTCTCTGCACTGGGTGCCACTTCCATGATGGCTTTCGCTGCGTCTAACACCGTGGCCAGCCCGGAGCACACCACCAGAGACAATGACAAGATCGGCCAGGTAAACGGTAAGGTCAGCGACGACGTGGACTATCAGGTAGATCCCACCGATCCCACCAAGATCAGCTTTACCTACACCGGCAACGGCGACTTCCAGAATTGGCAGTTCCCGGGCATGACCGAGGGCAAGGACTACAAGGTGATCTCCGTAGACGGCAACACCATCACCATTCAACTGATCAACGGCTACGAGGGCGATGTAATTGGTAACGCCATCGTAAACTTCCAGGGTGAGACCACTACCAAGAAGGCGCCCCGGAAGGACAAAAAGAGCCGTTCTCCCAAAACCGGCGCGACCATGGCTACCGGCCTTGCACTTGCCGGCGCAGGTGCAGCGGTTCTGGCTGCCATGAAGAAAAAACAGGACGCTGAATAAGACGAACTGCAAAAGCCTGTTTGCCATACGGTAAACAGGCTTTTTTTAATGAAATACGGCGACAATGCCAAGGAGCGACACCCAAGCAATGGATAATCAAAAAGAACCGAAAAAAGAGGAGAAGCGCAACACCGGGCGGGTCATACTGCTGATCATTGCCTTGGTGTGCCTGATTGCCGGACTGGCGTATATCGGTGTGGATCTGTACCAGCAGTACACCGCCCGCCAGGAGGACCGGCGCAGCCAGAGTATGGTAACGGAAGCGCCCAGTACCACCGGCAAGAGCAAAAAAACCACCAATCCGGTAAATTTCAAAAAGCTGCAAAGCCAAAATGATGAAATTTACGCTTGGATCCAGGTGGACGGTACCGAGGTGAACTATCCCATTGTGCAAAGCACGGTGGACGATGAGTTTTACCTGACCCACAGTGCCTATGATAAAAGCTGGCTGGCCAGCGGCGCCGTGTTTACCCAGTCGCAGAACACAACCACCTTTAACGACTCGGTGACCCTGGTGTACGGTCATAACGGCTTTAGCGAGAGTATGTTTACCTCGCTGCATAAGTTTGAGGACAAGTCTTTCTTTGACAGCCACCCGTATTTTTACATTTATATGCCCGGCCACAAATTAACCTACCAGATCATCTCTGCCTTTAAGTACGATGATCGCCATATTATGAACAGCTTTTCTTTCCAGGATGTGACGGTGCGCAGCGAATTCTTTGCCATGCTGCAAAATCCGGATTCTGCCTTGAAGAATGTGCGCACGGACCTAAAGACCACTGTGGATAAGGACAGCCATGTGGTGATCCTGTCCACCTGCTTTACCGGCACCAGCCAGCGGAGCAGCAGATACCTTGTAAGCGGAGTGTTACTGAAGAATGAAGAAACCGATTGATCCCAATTTGGAGCGCTTTGAAGACAGCGTGTTCTCCCTAACCGGTGGCGATGATACCCCCAGCGTAAGTTACCGCGCGCCTCAATTTGAAATGAAAGAGACTTCAGATGCCGCAACCCCCGGCGAGTACCACGCCTCGGAGAACCACCGCCAGCGGGCGGAGGCCACAGGCGCACCGGTGGAACCGGCGCCCGGCGGTGAGGAACACCACCATCAGCATCACCATCACCACCATAGCGACAGCTATAGCCACAGCCGTCACGGCAAGCACCGTCGGCACCGCCACCACCATCATCACCGGCACCATCGGCTGCCCAAGGGCGCCCGGGTGGTGATCGGCATTTTGGTGGCACTGCTGATTATCGTTGCCCTTGTGGTGGGTGCGTTCCTGATCCTGAACTACGACGGCGAGAAAAAGATGACCGATACGACTGCCGCCACTGACTACCAGGAGACCATTGAGTATAAGGGTCACACCTATGTGTATAACGAGAATGTGGTGACCATGGCGTTCCTGGGTGTAGACAAGCGAGAGCTGGGCAAGGCGGAGAACCATACTTCCACAAACGGTATGGCGGATACGGATATTGTGGTTGCCATTGACAAGGTCAGCGGCAAAACCTCTATGATCGCCGTGCCCCGCGACACCATGGTGGATGTGGATGTGTTTGACAAGGACGGCAATTTCAAAAAGACCAAGGAAATGGAGCTTTGTATTGCCTATGCTTACGGCGACGGCTTCGGCACCTCCTGCAAGAATGTAACCAAGTCTATCAGCCGTATTCTCTACAATGTGCCCATCGATAAGTATTTTGCCTTGGATCTGAACGGGATCCAGCCCATTAACGACTCTATTGGCGGGGTGAAGGTGCAGTCTCTCTACGACCTACCGGACTACGGGGTCAAGAAGGGCGACACCGTGCACCTGACCGGTGATCTCACCGAGGCCTATGTGCGTACCCGTGATATGGATGACCTGAACGCTTCCTTGAATCGTACCCAGCGCCAGGTGCAGTACCTGAACGCCTTTGCGGACAAAGTGCGAGGCAGCGTCACCTCAGATTTTAGCGTCATTACCAATTTGTACAATACCGCTTCCGATTATTGCACCACGGATCTGACTGTGTCCAATGTGACTTACCTTGGCTCTTTGCTGCTGCAAAAGGGCGTTACCGACTTCCAGTCCTATACCTTGGAGGGGAAGATGAAAGCGGTGGAAAATAAGGAATTCAAGGATTATGTGTACGCCGGTTTTTACCCGGATAAAGACAGTTTAATGCAAACGGTGCTGGATGTGTTTTACACTCGGATCCGTTAAGGTCGAAAAAGTGGGGGCTCTGTGGAACAGGGTCCCTTTTTGGCACTTATAAATTTTGAAAAACTATTGAACAGCCGCCGTTTAAGTGTTAAAATACAGATGAAATCTTTTTGAAGGAGTTATCATTATGGACCAAGCAACCAAAAAGGCGCTCCAGATCTACGCCGCCAAGATCCGTCTGGGCATTGTAGACAGCACCAACAGCGCCAAATCCGGGCACCCCGGCGGCAGTTTGTCCTCCGCGGATGTGTTCGCATATTTGTATGGCAAAGAAATGCGTGTGGATCCCAAGAACCCCAAGTGGGCGGATCGTGACCGCTTTGTTTTGTCTAAGGGTCATTGCGCCCCCGGTCTGTACAGCGCCCTGGCATACAAGGGCTTTTTCCCGCCGGAGGACCTGACCACCCTGCGCCATATTGGCTCTTATTTACAGGGTCACCCCAATATGAACACGGTGCCCGGCGTGGATATGAGCACCGGCTCTTTGGGTCAGGGCATCAGCGCCGCCTGCGGTATGGCCAAGGGCGCCAAGTTCCTGGGCAAGGATGATATTCGGGTGCACACCCTTTTGGGCGACGGTGAGATCGAGGAGGGCCAGGTTTGGGAGGCCATGATGTTTGCCAATCAGTACCACCTGGATAACCTGTGCGTGATCATTGACTGGAACGGCTTGCAGATCGACGGTCTGTGCAAAGATGTGATGTGTGCCGAGCCGATTGATGAGAAAGTAAAGGCCTTTGGCTTTGATGTGGTCACCGTTGACGGCAATGATTTTGACCAGCTGGAGAGCGCTTTTGATGCCTTCCACAAGAGCACCAAGCCCTTCTGCATTTTGATGAAGACGGTGAAGGGCAAGGGCGTGTCCTTTATGGAGAACGAGTGCGGTTGGCACGGCAAGGCCACCAACCCGGAGGAATACAAAACGGCAATGGCAGAGCTGACTGCCAAGCTGCAGGAATTGGAGGCGTAACCATGGCAGAAGTAAAGAAGATCGCAACTCGCGAGAGTTACGGCAACGCCTTAAAGGAACTGGCTGCAGGCGGCGCCGATAACCTGGTGGTGTTGGACGCAGACCTGGCCGGCGCAACCAAGACCGGCATTTTTAAGAAAGCCTATCCGGATCGCCACTTTAACTGCGGCATTGCTGAGGCGGATATGATGAGCGTGGCCGCCGGTTTGTCTACCATGGGGCTGGTACCCTTTGCGTCCAGCTTTGCCATGTTCGCTGCCGGTCGTGCCTTTGAGCAGGTGCGCAACAGCATTGGCTATCCCCATTTGAATGTAAAGATTGGTGCTACCCACGCCGGGATCAGCGTTGGCGAGGACGGCGCGTCCCACCAGTGCTGTGAGGACTTTGCCCTGATGCGGGTGATCCCCGGCATGACCGTGATTTGTCCGGCAGACGATGTGGAGGCTCGGCAGGTGGTAAAGGCCGCCTATGAGATGGAGGGCCCGGTGTATATGCGCTTTGCCCGCCTGGCTACTGAGGTGTTCCACAACGAGGATTATCAGTTTGAGATCGGCAAGGCCGAGGTGATCCGTGCGGGCAGCGATGTGTCCATCATTGCCTGCGGTCTGATGGTGCCGGAGGCTATGGCTGCCGCAGAGCAGCTGGCCGCCAAGGGCATTTCTGCCGAGGTGATCAATATGGCTACCATTAAGCCCTTGGACGAGGCTGCCGTTTTGGCAACTGCCAAGAAGACCGGTAAGGTCATTACCGTAGAGGAGCACAGCATTATCGGCGGTTTGGGCGAGGCCGTTTGCTCCGTGCTCAGCGAGCAGCTGCCCACGCCTGTGCGCCGTATCGGCGTTAACGACGAGTTCGGCCACAGCGGCCCCGGTGCAGATCTGCTGGTGCAGTTTGGCTTGTGTGCCGACCATATTGCCCAGGTGGCTGCTGACTTTGTCAAATAAAATCAAGTCCAAAAAAACCGCTTGCGACCCTCGAGCCGCAGGCGGTTTTTTGTTGCAAAACGGTCGGTTCTATGCTACTATGAGCTTGCAGGCATATACTGTTATTGCAGTTTGGCATACAAGGAGGAATTTTTATGAAACTTGCCATCGTGATTCTTGTTGTGGTGGTACTGCTGGTGCTGTGGCTGGCAGGCACTTACAACGGCTTAGTGAAGAAGAAAAACGCTGTGGAGGAGGCGTTCTCCACCATGGATGTGTACCTGAAAAAGCGGTGGGATCTGATCCCGAATTTGGTGAATACTGTAAAGGGCTACGCCGCTCATGAGGCCCAAACGCTGCAAAATGTGGTCGCCGCTCGTGCAGGCAGCTATGCTGCCCTGTCCACGGAGGAGAAGTTGAAAGCCAATGCTGAGCTTTCCGGCGCCATTGCCGGGTTCTCTGCCGTGGTGGAGCAGTACCCGGACTTAAAGGCCAATCAGAATTTTCTGGATCTGCAAAATCAGCTGCGCCAGGTGGAGGCAGATATTGCCAACGCCCGCAAGTATTATAACGCTACGGTGAAGCAGCTGAACAACAAGATTGAAATGTTCCCGTCTAATATTGTGGCCGGTCTGTTCCGTTTTGAAAAGCGCAGTATGTATCTGGTGGACGACGCTGCTCAGCGGGAGAATGTGAAGGTAGAATTTTAATGAAGAAGATCATCACCCTGCTGCTGGCGCTGGTGCTGACCCTGTGCGCCCCGGTTTGCGCCCTGGCAGCCACGCCGGACGAGTCCGATTTTTTGTCCCGGTACGCCCAGGAGCCCTATGTGATCACCGACTGCCAAATGCAAGTGGTGGTCAGTGAGTACAATGTGCTGGCGATAACGGAGACCTATCAGGTGTATTTTAATGAAGCACGCCACGGCATTTATCGCTACCTGCCCCTGCGCAACCAGTTGACCCGTACGGACGGCTCTACCGCCGTGGTCACTGCCCGGGTCAGTCATGTGGACACCGGTGCGGACGAATGCAGCCATGAGGTCAGCAACGACAAGTATGTGCTGCGCCTGGGCAGCGAGGATGAGACCATCACCGGCCCCCACACCTATACCATTCGCTACAACTACGACTTGGGGCTGGACACGGTAAAGAACGCTGACGAGCTGTATTATAATCTGGTGGGCACCGGGTGGGACACCTATATCCGCCGGGTGCAGTTCTCTGTGACTATGCCGAAGGATTTTGACCCGGCCAAGTTGGGTCTGAGCACCGGCAGCTACGGCACCGCCGGAACCCAAAATGTAACCTACACCGTGCAGGACCGTACCATCAGCGGCACGGTTACGCAGGCGCTGGCACCGGGTGAGGGGCTGACCTTGCGCCTGATCCTGCCGGATGGGTATTTTAAGTTCGATAATACTAAGTATAACCTGACCATTGCTATGATCGCCGTTTTGCCGGCGCTGGCAGCGCTGATCGTGCTGGTACTGTTTTTGAAGTTCGGCCGGGATAAGCGCTATGCGCCCACGGTGGAGTTTTATCCGCCGGAAGGACTGAACAGCGCAGAGGTGGGTCTGTGGTACAAGGGCAAGGCCACCAATGAGATGGTGCTGTCCCTGCTGGTGTACCTGGCGCAGCGCAATCATATTGCGATTCACCCCGGCAAGCGCAAGCGAGACTTTGTGCTCACCAAATGCCACGGCTATGTGGGGCAGGATACCAACTTAGCAGTATTTATGGACGGTCTGTTCCCCGACGGTCGCACCCGCACGGATAATAAACAGCTGAAAAACCATTTTTATGAAACGGTGGGTACCATACGGGCAGACCTGAACAGTACGGAGAGCCGCAGTCGCTTTTTTGACAAAACCAGTATTTATTTGAAGTTGTTGTCCTTTGTACTGCTGGCGCTGAGCGCAGCCGGCGGCGCCTATTTCAGCCACCGGGCGCTGGGCGACGCTCTGACTTTGGAGCCGAGTATTCTCTATGCTATGCTGGCGGGCACCCTGTGTTTGGCGCTGGGGCTGATCCCCGCTTGCTGTATGCTGCGGCGCACGGATGAGGGCGCCAAAACCCTGGCGCACATTCAGGGCTTTCGCAGCTTTTTGGTAACGGCGGAGAAAGAGAAGTTAGAGGCGCTGGTGGAGCAGGATCCGGAGTATTTCTATAACATTCTGCCCTATACTTACGCCCTTGGCGTCAGCGACAAGTGGATCAAGAAGTTCGAGTCCATCGCCATGCAGCCGCCTCGGTGGTATAACGGGACCGATGTGTGGAGCTATGTGCTTTTTGATCGTATGTTGCGGGATACCCTGCGGGCAGCCAACGACAGTATGGTTTCTCAGCCCGGCGGCAAAGCCGGTTCCTTTGTGAGCGGAGGCGGTGGCTTTACCGGCGGCGGTGTTGGCGGCGGAGGCGGCGGCAGCTGGTAACACCGCTTGCTGTTGTCTGTTGTAAAGGCAGGCGCTGCCGGAGGAATGGATGTACGCGCTACGAAAGAATAAATACAAAGCAGGCGCACCCGCCGGGTGCGCCTGCTTTACTGTTTGTTTCTAATATCGGATTTTCGCAAAAGTTAAAATTTAAGCTCCATAAATCCAACGGTAAAGGGGAGATGGTCAAATGTTTTTGTGCCTGTGTGGATGAACCCCTGGGACTGATACCAGGCTTTCAGCACCGTGTTTTCTTCTACAATGCCGATTTGGATTTTTTGTGCTCCCAAGTGGTCCTTTGCATAATCGGCGGCATAAGCCACCAGTTCTTTGCCCAGCCCCAGGTGTCTGTAAGGCGGTAAAACCGCCAAATGATCCAACGTTGCGCCGTCCGCTGTGGGGTGCAAAGAAAAACAGCCTGCAAACGTGTTTTGGTATCGGCACAAAAACAGGGAACACCCGCCATCAAAGGCGGCGCGCAGCTTTTCCGGCGGCATAAATGCCGTGTGCCCCGGGCAGTTCTCCCGGGTCAAATGCAGATCCTCCGCCACGGTCTGAAAGCTCTTGTGAATGATATCTAAACAAATCGGCAGTTGCTCTGCTTTCGTTACTTTTATGATCATCTTTTTGTCCCCCTTTTGTCTGTACTTGGCTTTACTATACCATAAGCACCTGGGATTGTCCATATTTGGCCTTTTTGGGTGATGTGGATTGGTACACAAAAAATATAAAAAGCAGCCCGGAGGGCTGCTTTTTTGGTGGAGATGGCGGTAATCGAAACCGCGTCCGAATATACGCCTGCAACGCTTTCTACGCATATAGTTTGTCGCTGGGGGTTCCCCTCACGCTTCGCCGGCAAACAGACTGGGCGCTACGGTAGTTCCTAATTCCTGACGGGGGCCGGAACGCTCCTCCGTGCAAGTTCGCCACTAAACGACGCTCTCATCCCTGCCGTGGCCCTCAGAGCGAGAACGCTGGCTGCAATTAAGCAGCCAGAGCTACTGTTTTATGATTGTCAGTTCAATTTAAGGTGTTACTTTTTAAGCGGTGCAACTCCGCTACGCGCTTACGGTGCTTCTTTATACCCGTCGAAATCCTTTCATCCCCATTTTTATCTATATTTTGGTGCGGTTAGTCCCGCTGCCGATCCTTCAGTGCACGGTCAATGTCTCGCTGAGAGGCCTTTTTGGCAGCCACTGCCCGCTTATCATAGAGCTTTTTACCCTTGCACAGGCCGATCTCCAATTTGGCGCGGCCCTTGATAATATACAGCTGCAAGGGAATGACAGACAGCCCCTGCTGCTGGCTGTCTGCAGCCAGGCGGAGGATCTCTTTCTTATGCAGCAGCAGCCGCTTACGGCGCATAGGGTCCCGGTTGAAAATATTGCCGTGGTCGTAAGGGGAAATATGCACCCCTACGGCGTACATTTGGCCCTCGTCAATGCTGCACCAGCTGTCTTTCAAATTCACTTTGCCCTGGCGAATGGACTTAATCTCCGTGCCGAAAAGCTCCAGTCCCGCTTCGTAAGTGTCCAGCACAAAATAGTCGTGGAACGCTTTTTTGTTGCGGGCAATCACTTGCTTTGCTTCTCCCAAAGCGCCCACTCCTTTCTGTCTTTGTTAAATCAGGCTGCGCCCCTCCAGGGCTCTGGACAAGGTGACCTCGTCGGCATACTCCAAATCTGCGCCCACCGGAACGCCGTAGGCCAGGCGGCTGACAGTAATGCCCATGGGCTTCAGCAGCCGGCTGATATACATAGCGGTGGCCTCGCCCTCTACGGTAGGATTGGTGGCCATAATAACCTCCTCCACCGTGCCGTCGTTCAGTCGCGCCAGCAGCTCCTTAATGCGGATCTGGTCCGGACCGATATTGTCCATAGGCGAGATGGCGCCGTGGAGTACATGGTAGGTGCCGTTATACTCGTGGGTGCGCTCAATGGCGGCTACATCCCGCGGGTCCTCCACCACGCAGACCACGCTTTTGTCCCGGGCCGGGTTTTTGCAGATGGGGCAAAGCTCCTCCTCCGCCAGATTGCAGCAGATCTTGCACTGGTGGATCTTGGTATGGGCTTCGGTAATGGCGTCGGTAAAAGCCCGGGTTTCTTCGTCTGACAAACCCAGCACATAGAACGCCATGCGTTGGGCAGTCTTGTGACCAATGCCCTGCATACGCTCAAACTGGTCTACCAGATTTTGCAGTGCGGCTAAATTATATCGCATACCGCTTACCGATTAAAGACCGGGAATGTTCAGCCCGCCGGTAACGGCAGACAGCTCTTTTTCCGAGTCCTCGTCGATCTTGCGCATGGCCTCGTTAATGGCTGCCAGCAGCATATCCTCCAGCATTTCCACATCCTCCGGGTCTACCACTTCCGGGTTGATGCCGATGGCTTTGATCTCGTGCTTGCCGTTGGCGGTCACTTCCACCATGCCGCCGCCGGAAGAGACCACATATTCTTTCTCCTCCAGTTCGGCCTTTTTGGCCTCAATGTTCTCTTGCATCTTTTGGGCCTGGCGCAGCATGGACTGCATGTTTTGCGGTCCGCCGCCCTTACCCTGGGGAAGTCTTGCTTTCATAGTATGCTCCTTTAATGTTCTTCGATTTGAATATGATTTTCCCGAGCTTTGCTCAGCAGGTCCTCTAACGGGTCCCGCCGGGGCGCTTGCTCGGTGGATTTTTTCTTAAACAAGCCCAGCTTGTAGTTGTGGCCGGTGAGCTCGTGGAGAGCTGCGCGAATGGCCTTGGCGTGGGTGGAGATCTTGATGAACTCCTTGATGGTGGGGTTGGGACTGTCAATCAGGAAAAACTCGCCCCGGGTGTAACCCTGGGAGCCACTGAGCACGCCAAACAGGGCAATGTCTGTGCGGTGTAGAATTTCCATCAAATCCGCCCACTGCATAAACAGCTGCTGCTCGCTGTCCGCTGCGGGGGCGGGGGAAGGTGCCGCGGCTGCCGGTTCACGAGA
>ERZ791905.1919-NODE-1919-length-12541-cov-3.434647_pt1 | contig 12541 bp, 17 predicted proteins | sample MGYA00510147_ERZ791905 | MGnify/ENA primary metagenome ERZ791905 (study PRJEB30046, sample SAMN00792084) | human gut metagenome | study: EMG produced TPA metagenomics assembly of the A metagenome-wide association study of gut microbiota in type 2...
ACCCGGCGTTGACCAGTCCCGTGGAGATCAGCGCCGAGGCCGGGGCCGGGGCGGAGATCAGCGCCGCACAGCCCCTGGAATACCGCACGGCGTGCGGCGAGAGGCTCGACATCGTGCTGCCCGACGGGTCGAAGGTCTGCATGAATTCCGAGGCGACGCTCACCGTGGACCCGGGATTCGGGAAGGCGACGCGCGAGATCGAGTTCGACGGCGAGGCGTTTTTCACCATTTCGCCCGACAAAAACTGTCCGTTCATCATCCACAGCGCCAACAACAACTATACGGTGCTGGGAACGTCGTTCAACCTGCAATCCTACGCCCGGGAGAATTTCGCCGTGGTGACGCTCCATACGGGGTGTTTGCAGGCGCAGGCCCGGAAGGACGTCATCATCCTCGACCCCCTCGACACGGCGATCGTCTTCTGGATCGCAGCCTCGGCCCTGTCGTTCATCCTCGCGCTGTTCGTCTCGAAGAAGTCGCACGCGTAAGAACCTTCAGACTGAAACGATGTGCGTGCGATTCGATCTCATGCGCCCTTGCGGCGTGAATCGCCATGCGCCGGCCCTTGTTGCCCGGGCGCCGGCCGGGGATGGGGCCTTGCTGTCAATGTGACGAGCGGTGCAAGTGGGGGGGGCGAACAAAACGAAAATGAAAAACCGCAGCCGATTGACAATCAGCTGCGGTTTTGTTTTCGTGTGCCCAGGACAATATTTGAAAGTTGCACTTTTGAGCCTTTTGTAAATACGTTGATATTTAACTATTTGTAGGCATATTGCAAAGATAATCAATATATTGTATTTGTCGATAAAATTGCGTATTATTGCAAAAGATTTTATTGTGTGGTGCAAATGTGGTGCAAATTTTCTAACTTGCACCACGGATTAACAGATTTTGTAATATGGCATCGGTTACGGCTTTTATACGGGTATCAAGAAAACGGATAGATCGGGCAAATGTCCGCTTTCGGTTACGGGACGGTCGGGGCGTTCAGCTGTTCCACGCTTCCGAGTTGGAGATCGACCCGACAAATTGGGATGCAACCCGGCAGGAGATCAAGGCAAAGGTTCTCTACGATGCGGAGAAACGGGCGGCATTCAACAAAGCTGTGGCCGACCGCAAGAATATGATGTTGGAGATATATAATGCCGCACCCAGTACGGAGACTTTGACATCTGATTGGCTGGATCAGGAGATTGATAAACGTCTGCATCCTGATAGATATGCCGTTAAGGAGCACCGGCAAACCTTTTTCGAGGCTTACGAAGAGTTTATCAAGAAGCGTAAGTTGTCCGATTGGCGGGTGCGGGCTATTCAGGTCGTAATCCGAGCGTTGAGGCGGTATGAATTGTATGCCTGCCGGGTGATGGATAGCCGGTTTACGCTCGATTTTGATACCGTGACGCCGTTGGTGTTACGGGACATCGAGGAGTTCCTTCGCAATGAATACACCTTCTGCGACCAATACCCCGAAATCTACGAGGCCGTTCCCGAAAGCCGGAAACCTCAACCAAGAGGGCAGAATACGATCAATGGAATACTGACTAAACTGCGTACTTTCTTCATTTGGGCGAATGACGTAGGCAAAACGACTAATAACCCTTTTCGGAATTATCCCGTGGAGGAGTGTATATACGGGACGCCATACTACATTACGATTGACGAGCGTAACAAGATTTATCATACCAATCTTACCAGGCATCCGCAACTTGCCATTCAGCGGGATGTATTCGTTTTTCAATGTCTGATAGGTTGCCGTGTGGGCGATCTCTATAAGTTGACCCGAGATAATTTGATTAATGGAGCGGTTGAGTATATTCCCCGCAAAACAAAGGACGGCCACCCGGTGACGGTCCGTGTACCCCTTAACTCGATAGCACATGAAATATTGAACCGTTATGCAGATTATGCCGGCTCGTCGCTTTTTCCACTTATGGCCGAACAGCAATATAACAAAGCGATTAAACGGATTTTTCTCGCTGCGGGGTTGAAACGTAAAGTAACGATCCTGAATCCTCTGACCCGGGAGGCGGAGCAACGTCCTATTTGGGAGGTGGCCTCGTCGCACCTCGCTCGTCGGGCGTTCGTTGGAAACCTCTACAAGCAGGTGAAAGACCCGAACTTGGTGGGGGCGTTGTCTGGCCACAAGGAAGGAAGCCGGGCATTTGCCCGTTATCGGGACATCGACGATGAGATGAAAAACGAACTGGTTAAAATGTTGGAGTAGCTATGACGCAGATAGAACAAGTGGCCGACAGACTGGCCGCATATGTAAATGGATTAGTCAAGAACCCGGAAAGCCTTATTGTTGATTTATCCGATTTATGGGCGTGGACTACAAATAATAGCTCGTATTCCTGGTATTCATTACCTGACGATGTTGCCTATAAATCATTACCTGCGTGGCGAGGTAAGTTCGGAAAAGATACGGTTTGTTTTGCATGTCCTGGGATGGCTCTATTTATTGAATGGATATACCCGAAAATAAATAATGCAGAGCAACGAGATTATTATAAAGGCTTGTTTTACAAAGGATATATTGAGGGACTAAATGACTTTGAACATCAGTATAATATGCGTTGTGGCGATGATTTGGCTCCAATATTAGAGAATAAAAGATGCATATTGTTTGGTTACTATTCGGAAATTAGAGCCATATATAAAAACTGCAAGGGCTTTTCTGCGGATGTAATAGAGAAAATGGGATATAATTCTGCCTTGATGTTGTCGGCAGCTTATAAATTGAGATTAATGGATAAGGCATTGACAGCTATTGGGGCTTCGCAGACTATAGTGATAGCACCTATGGGAGTTCAAAAACCTGCGCATTTCTCCGTTAATAAGTCCTATGGAGAAATACAGCATGTATTGACAGCCTTGCAAGAGCGGGGGTTTGTTTCTTATGGCACGACTATTGAAACGTTCTATTATCGAATGACCGGTGACGGTATGCCGATGAGCAATAAAATAGAATGGGTAAAGAAGGGAAAGAAACGGAAAAAAGATATAAGTAAAAGCAGCCTTGTTTATTTTCTTAAAACATTTGCAAATTATAATGTAGACCAAACTTTGGATTGCAGAAATAGGATTGATGAAATATTTGGCATTTCATTACCTACTTCAACAATCACTCGAATTTCGAATTGTGAGTATAAAACGGAAATAGACGATATAGTCTCCATTCGCAGGGAGATCGTCGAAATTTAGGCATTCCAGAACGCAAATACGCTCGATAAAAGACAAAGAGAGCCGGAATAATTCCCGGCTCTCGTCATTTCGTCGTTATTCGGTGGCGTGCCCCGTCATTCCTTTACTGCTACTGTCATTTTGCCGATGGACTGAATGATCGATGCGGCGGCTTCGTCTACGGTGAAAGAGATCGCCGGCGCTTGCTGGATGTCTTTGCCGTTGGTTGTCACATCCTGGCGGTCGGCAAGATGAAGGACACGGGCAACGATTCCCGAATCGTACTGTCCACATAATGCGCCCTCCAACTGGTCTGCCTCGATAGCCACTCGCACGTGCGTAAGGAGGTCGCAAAACTCGTCTTCGTATCGGCGGAATGTGTCTTTGCTGATCTTTGCAAATTGGCAGAATCCCACTAATGTCAGGGGACGCTGTGTTGGAACCGCAATTATTTCCCCTGCTGAAACCTTGTTGATGTAAACCGGATTCGCTTTCACCCATTCGACATACTCTTCGAACTTGGCTTCAAGGGCTTCGGGGGTATATGCACGAGGGCGGCCCACTTTGCAGGCTGTTCCCGTACGCTTTATTTCATTCTTCATATAGATTAATGGTTAATAAATTAAGCCGACTTTGCTTTCTGGGATACTGCCACCTGCCGGCGCACGGCGTCGTTCTCCTGAATTCCCAGAATGACAGGATTGTAATTAATTTTCTCGGTTCCCGTGTTTTCAGGGGCGGAGATAGACAGATACAGATCGCCGTCCTCCTCGTACAGATCGACATAAAGACGGGAATCGTAATCGACGATATAGGGCGTTCCGTTCGATGTTATGGCATACGCTGTGCCGTTAATGCCGTCCGCTTCTGCAACCCATTGGCTGTCTTCATTCTTGCCGTCCAAGCGCAGATAATACGTTGCTGCCACCACTCCGTCCACTTTCAGTTTCAGCAGTTGGCAGTCGCAGATGTCGTTTTCGCCTGTTTCTACCGAATATATGGCGAATATCTGCCCGAATTGGGCTATATACACCGGCTTCGTGTAGTCGAGGTTGTAGAGATCGAGAGCCGTGAGTTTTGCCCGAATGGTGATGATCCGCAGACGGTCCACGACTTTCTGGTAGGAGGCGTATCGGGTCTTTACAATGCCTTCCTCGCCGCCGAACTTCATCCACGGATCGAATACGCCAATACATCGGGCAATGCCCGACATAAACGCTCCCCGCCCCGATAATATCCGTGGCGAACACTCCGAATAAGTGATATTCTCCTTGTCTTCTGTACTGTGATCCTCGTAGATCGGCACCAATGCACAATTCACCTCGTTTGTAGTTGCGTTCTCCGACGCCGAGAAAGGCAGCGACACAAGTTCCGTTTCTTTCTCGATATTCTCGTTGCGGATCGTGATGGTGCCGTATGTGTCGGTCTTTACATCGTCGTCATTATCATAGTCGAGGATGTTGCTTTGGGCGAGGTCATCGATGGTGAAAATCGATGCGTCGGGCATATCCACCCGGTGAAAATCGTTCAGTATTACCCGGTCGCTCCAGTCGATGATGTCGTTTTTCTGAACATTGGCGATTATGTCATCGATGCTTATCAGCTTGATCGTGTTAGGGCTGTCCTTGTCCGCATAGGCGAACAGACCGTTCATGGACATCAGGGCGAGGATAAAATCGCCCTGGGAAATGTCGGGGAGATTGGGGGCGACGGGGAATCTTGTAGGGAACGCACAATCGGTCCAATTTGCCCAAATATTTACTGTTAATGGAGTTGAATATGGGTTTGATATATATATTTCACCTGCTGGATCTTCATAATGAAGTAAAATTTCGGTGTTTTCTATTAACGGATAAGTTATATCAAGCGGCACAAAATTGAATCTATATACATTAACTCCATCACCAGTAGAGCCAACCAGTTCTACATTGTATGATGTACCTAATATTGTGGATTTTACTATTTCGGAATTACCATCCAATTCAGTAAGCATTATATGCATCTCCTTGGGATCTCCCCATTCTGGCGGCCTATGTGTAAAATATCCATATGCTCCTGTTCCATTACTCGGTTTAATCGTAATATGTACTGATAAATCCGTTTTATTAAATTTTGTAGTACAAGATCCATATGCTATCTCATGCGGGTCTTTGATTATATTACCCCGGCCTAATACACCGTATATTTGATTCTTAAAATTTGTGCTATTAGCCGTAAATCGCAATGCTTCTGCCTCATTCGATATTTCATCCCCATTTTTTGATACAAGCGGAATAATAGGTCCGAGGTTTTTGCTGTACGCCAGCCGCTCCTTGCCGTCGATAGTGATCCCGTTATACTTTTCGATAGCCGAAAGAATTGTTTTCACCTGCACGGACGGGTGCAAATACTTGGGGTTCGACAACCCCATTCCGAAATTCACGCCCCAAAACGCTACGCCGGGGTATTCATTGGTCGTATTTCCTTCTAAAATGGTCGTGTTTTCGTTCCAGTCGATGCGCTCCGCTTCGAGTTCTTCCAGTTGCGGCCCCAAATCCCGCAGGCCGTTATCAAACAGAGGCTGAAAGTTATCCACGTTGCCCCACGTAAGCGTTACATTGATCGTATCCGCAATATCCGTTACCACGGCGAACCCCTGCGTGAACAGTGGCACCCCGTCCTGGTACAATGCCGCCGGGAGGCGCACATACGGAGCGTCGGCATCCACATCCGGACGGGCTGCCTGACCGATAGCCTGCATATTCGTAGGCGTAGGCGGCAGCGCAACATTGTAGGAACGGTTCGACTGGATGCTGTCGAGGCTCGAAAATATTGGGCTTTGATAGAGCAGGGTTACGACTTCGTCACTCGACAGGTCGCACAAAATATCATTGTTATAAAGTTCGTAGGTCGTCATATGTAGTTATTTTTCTAATATTTGATTTAACAATTAAAATTCCGGAGCGTTTAAGTATTAGCTCCTCTTGCTTCCGTTCGTACTCTTCGCACCTGCGCCGGGTACGCTCCAGCAGCAGCGCCAATTCGGACCGGTTCAGACATATTGTTAAATTGCTTTCATCCCTTGCGCCTCCCCTACGTTTCCCCTTTGGCCTAGTTCTGCTCATATTCCCCGATAAGGAAATACACCTCGGAAGGAACCGGACGACTGTTTATGGTTACTTCACTAACTCCAACGGTAAGGGTTGCACCGTCATGCTTGAATGATTTGCACGGCACAAATGCCGTCTTTTTCTTGGGCTGTGTCATAATCTTTTTCTGTTTTATTATTGGTTTCATACCGTTTGGGGCGGGTGGGGTAACAAGGTAACAACCCTATATAGGGGGGTGTTACCTGTTACCCGCCTCCCACAAGCCCGTAACGTAACATAGATATTTAGAAAGGTCCATCACTTAATTCAGGTTGTATGACCTCAATTTGAGAGATTGGAAGATAATAGCCTCCGGCCTGGTTCTTTACGATACATCCAGCTTTGGCCGCCCGTGAAATCTTCACCTTTGCGCTACCTTCTTTCGCATTAATCCGCTCAACCAACAGCGATACCAATTCCGAATGCGCATAAACCTTTCCTGCGTCCATGATCTCAGTAAAAACATTCTCTTTAGGCTGAGGTGCTGGAATGCCACATAACTCCGGAAGCCCGGAAGTGTTGATCTGAAATGCGAACTCTGTGAAAGGCTCATTACGACAGTACTGCGGGCCGACTGTCGAGGTGTCACCATCTGCTTTTACCAGCATCACCGTTTCCGATTTACGTAGGAGTGCAGAGCCGAGGTGCCCTCGGGCCTTGTCGCCCCCAGGGTTTGTATGTAGCACACAAAGAATGTGGTTATCGTATTCCGAACTCCAGCGCATCAACTCACAAGTCAGGGCCTCCGATTCGTGCAGGTCATTCGGATCGTTGCAAAGGTCCGCCACACCGTCGAGAATCAGCAGATCGGGTTTATACCGGCGAAGGATTTCGCCTGTGGCCTCCCGGCGTTGATCAGGCGTCAGTTCCCGCAATGCTGCCACAACAAGCTGATCATGGTTGCGGTCGGTCGGCAAGCCGATACTTCGTAGAATCCGCCGGGCGATCTTGTGAACATGGGCTCGGGCCTGTTCGGTATCGATATAGACTACCTTGCCCGTGGCCGGGGTATCAAACCCCAGAAAGTCGGACGAAGAAAGAAATCCCGAAGCCACGGCAGCGGTCAAAAAGGTCTTCCGGCTTTTGGCCAAGCCTACCACGGTCGATACATTGCCCCGAGAAGCAATTAGATTGCCCCAAATTCGCACGATCGGTTGCGGGTCGGGCAGCTGCTCTGCCAGGTCGATAACAAGAGCAGAAATGTCAATTTTCGACGTTCCCGGCTCACCCATGATAACATCGTCTACGAATCCCATAATCAGCTACACTTTGAAGTTATCCAATCCTTCGAGAATATGCCGGAAGGTAAGCCGGGCGACGGCCTTATCGCTTCGAATACAGCGGCCGATCTCCAGCAGTTCATAGAGACCCGTTTGCGGATCATCGAGTTTTGTACTATACACCAGGTCAGCCAGGTCCACCCGTTCAATCTCGGGCCGATTAGTGAGGCGCATTCCGATAATCAGGACATCAGCACGATTTTCAACATTTAGGGCCTTATACAACGTATCTCGCAGTAAAATCAATAACATATTATCGACCTTGCTATCGTTAAGGTCTACGCAATGTTCAAGGGCTGCGATCTGCTCCTTCAGCTTATTAACAATATAGGACTTTGCGTCAGGGCGCTGACGGTAGCGGGCCAACTCCTGCTGTTTGGACAGTCTGATAGTTTCAAGATTTTCCATAGCAATCCCGATTTAATTTTTCGCTGTACCACTCAATGAAGGATGTGAAATCTTTGGCAATGAAGTATAGGCCACCTGCCCGTTCGACGGTTGCTTGATAGCGGCGCTGTGCCTCACTTTGGCGATCGAGGCCGATCTTCACCTCAATTTTGACACTCCGGCCTGCAATCGTAGCTGAAATATCGGCACTTCCCTTCGTGGCATTCGATTTGCGCCATACAATCTGCCCTCCTCTTTGTTCGGGCATTCCCGTCGTGTTTATTCTTTCAGCCTGGCCGCCATTGTAGCGAATGTAATCCACAATACATTTCGTCAGGCCGTTCGCCGTATCATCCCGATATGGCTGTGGCGGGATGGCATACTCGGGAAAATTCGGATGATCTCGGCGGAAATGGTCGAGGGCTTGCCGTTCGAGGTCCTTGACCGCCTGCGGCTTCTGATAGCGAGGTTTATTCATGGCTGACGGCCTCCTGCCCGCTGAACAACGTAGGTTTTGTATTGATCGGTTCCAGCCAATAGAGTTTGCAGCCTGTATTTAATCGGGTATCCCGAACCAGATAATCGGATAGGTGGCGTCGAAGGTCGGAAATGAATTTTCGGGCATCATTGAAACCTGCAATCCGATTGATTTCTTTCGCCGTGAATCGCTGGCCCTCCTTCATCATTTGAAGAACCATGCTTTTCAGTTGGGGAAGTCGCAATTCTTTCGTATCTTTGCTCTGCATTAGGGCGGCTACGGCCGCTTTTCCTGTTTTCATTGCGCTGCCCTCCCGTTGTTAAGCATCCGACGAACATCCGACATCCTGTAACGACGCCTACCGCCGATTTCGATAGGCACGAGCAGGCCCCGTTTTGCCCATCGCCAAAGGGTCGATAAATCGACGTCGAGCAATTCCGCCACCTTTTCCCGACTGGGATAGGTCTCTACGGATTGGTCTGTGATGATTTGCTCCAACTGCTCTTTTGTCCTTGCGACAAGAGCCTCGTTTGCTTCGATCAAATCGGATACTTTGACCGAAATAATGGCATCAGGACAAGCCTTTGCCAAGGCGATTAAGTTTGCCTCCATAATTTTGATATTATTTTTTATGGAGTTCCGTCCTTCCACTACACTTTACGGGGTGTGCTTGTTTGACGGGCCCAGCGAAAGCCGTAAATCATTCACTATCGGACATTGCAAAAATCGGCAGGAAGTTGCGGGGAAACAATATGGGGTGAACTGGATAATCCCATTCACCCCATTCCAAAAGCTATGCGATGCTACCTTTACATTGCGAATAATCCCATTAAAGCATTCATCAAGCACTTACGTGTTATCCAAAGAGTAAACGCCGCCAAATCGGCTATTTCTTTGTTGTCGGCTTGAATCCTATCGGTTGGAAGGGTTTGCGAGCTTGCGGCACTTTGATCGACAATGCTGCGATGGCTTGGTAGATGTTATCGAGTTCCTTGCGCATATCCTCCGATAGATCGCTGACCGCTTCGGCATTGTCTGCATCAGCTCGTTCAAGTAGTGCCAATTTTGCCCGGATTTCGGCCAATTCTGCTGTGATCTGGGTTGTGGTCGTAATGTAGTTGCGCATCGCCACGAAAGCCCGCATAATGGCGATATTTGCATTAATGGCTATGTCACTATTCAATAATCCGGATAACATTGCGACACCTTGTTCGGTAAACGCATACGGCATTTTACGGATTCCGCCCCAACTTGATGTCACAAATTGTGATTTCAAGTTTGCAAACTCTTGATTTGTAAGTTGAAACATAAAATCGGGAGGAAATCGTTTGTTGTTACGTTTTACTGCCTGATTTAATGCGCTTGTTGTTACTTGGTAGAGTTCGGCCAAATCACGATCCAGCATTACTCGCTGGCCTCGGATTTCGTAAATCTTGCTTTGGATAGGTTGTAATTCCATAGTTTTCTGTCTATATACCTTGGGTAACAGGTAACAACCCCCTATATAGGGGTGTTACCTTGTTACCCCGGATAGAAATATATGTAATGCGCCGGCGTCTCCGTTACTATTCTCCCTTCTCCACTTTGATAAGTTTGCCGCAATGCGGGCAGGTGATTGTGTTCGTCGGATTCGCAAGCAATTCCGATGGAGTACAACCAATGGCAGCCGCAATCTTTTCAAGTTTTTCAACGGTGGGATTCCCGTTGATTGATTGACTTAAAGCGGACGGGAGTATGCCCATACGTTTTGCCACTTGTTCGACGCTAAAACCGTGAGCCTTTATAGCCTCTTTAATTCTCAAATTAGCCATATCTAAATAGAGTTTTGCGAGTTGTTTATAATGCAAATATATGTAAAATTAGGTTTATGCGAAATAATTTGCGATAAAATTAGGTTTGACGGATATTTTTTTGATGAAATATTTGGTTATTATATTAGAAATATCTAATTTTGCATTGTGGTAAATAAGATAAACCTAATTAATATAACCATGAAGGCAACCTACAACAAATCGAAGATCATGCGCAACGCCTGGTATCTGAAAAAGGCCAACGCCTCGATGTCGTTCTCGGCCTGCCTGCGCAAGGCTTGGCGCAACGAGAAAATGGCGGTGATGACGGCGAAGATCGAGAACCGCCCGATGGAGGAATCGAAGGTTGCGGAATGGCATCCGCTGACGAATGTTCCGGCCGACTATTATGGCAACAGCAGAACATATTACGGAGACTAATCAACAACTGCATAGATCAATGAAAAAGCAAGATTTATCAACCATCATGCGCCGGGCGTGGCATATCGCCCGTGCTACGGGTAAAGCCTTCGCCGTATGTCTATCGAAGGCGTGGCAGCTTTATCGATTGACGAAGCGGCTGCGGGCCGGCGTCGTTCGGTTCGCCTATGAGAAAACCGATGGAACATTGCGTAAGGCTACGGGCACGTTGCGTGATGTGGCCTCGATGGTAAAGGGAACAGGCCGCCTCGACGATGGCCGCACGGTCAGATATTACGATGTTGAGGCGAGCGGGTTCCGGTCGTTCCGGGCCGAAAGTTTGATTACCATATACGGACTATGATCTACGAACTATCCTTTGAAGGGCACACGCTGGGATATTTTCCCACCGAGGCCGAAGCCGTCCGCAGAGCCGGGTATCTGCCAAAAGGGCGATATACAGTCCGTGAATGGGCCAAAGACGGCGATTTTATGATGTTTGATCCCTCTATCAATAACGAATATGAATACACAGCCAAATAAACCTTTCGACTTTAACAGCCTTTCGGACCTCTATGAAAAAGCCAGCGAAGCCCGATTTCAATTACTCAAAGAGCGTCATGAATTAGTCATGGAAAATTTTGAATTGCGGATGCCGCTGCGGGAACTTCGGGCGCAGGTATTGCCGAGCAAGCCCATCCATAAGCCGAAAGGATTGTTAATGAAACTTACCCGATAAAAACTATTGCGTTATGAATGTAGATCAGATTTTACGACAGGGCGATAAGATGATGGCGGAAACAGAAGCAGTAATACGCCGAGGGGAAGAGCTTGTCGCCAAATTGGAAAGCGGAGATGTAAAACCGAAGGACCCGCAGGTAAAAGAAATATTGTCCCAGCTTAAAGAGCGTGTGAGGATCAACGCCGATTTTAATACCGAGCTACAACGGTTAGCCGGGGAGCACGAGAAAATAACAGCCGGGCATTGAGGCTTCGTTATACCACTACTTGCCCCAGCCGTCAATCCGGGCGGCTGGGTTTGCTGTTGCTGGCCTGCTGGTCTTTTGCCAAAACGCCCAAAGGTTGCCCCAAGGTAAAACAAGCGTAAAACGGAAATACGTCAAGGTTAGGGCAAGGGTATTTGGTGGCCGATAAATCGACTTAAAAACGACTTGATGACACAAAGGTTGCACAAAAGGAAAACGTCAATCTGACGGTGTGATTACCGACGCTCTAACGATTCGTTATGCCGGCTGGATAAAGCCCCCAACGAATCCATGGTGGGATTCGTTTTCGTCTGCTGAATTTTCAGCAGTCGTTTCCCCAAACGGTGGGGCGAATCAGCATCAGCGAAATTTTTCCCTCACGTTCAACGAGGGAGAGATTTCCTCGGTTGAATGATTATTTACGGGATAAGATCGGCGGCCGGTTTTTCGGCTGCCAGATAAAAAAGTAAGAGCACTTATACGTCAAGGTTACGCCAAGGGTAAAAGGGTTAGATCAGGGTGAGGCTCACTAAACGGAAATTTCCGCCCATTGCGTCAAGGGTAGTACAAGGGTAAAACGGGGAGGTTACGGGGGGCAGATCAACTAAGCGCAATTTTGCGCTCAGTAGGGTCGAACGGGATCAACGAACGCAATTTTGCGTTGGTTGCCGGGGTGTGTGGAACCTGATGTTAATATTATGAGTGGTGCAAATGTGGTGCAAAATGTAAATGAAAAATCGCAACCGATTGATAATCAGCTGCGATTTTATTTTCGTGTGCCCAGGACAAGGATTGATTTGTAAAAACAGACACAAATATATGAAATTTGAATATATTTATAATATGTTGAAATATAGTATATTAAAATGATATGCTATGAAATGTATTT
>ERZ791905.1925-NODE-1925-length-12486-cov-6.092672_pt1 | contig 12486 bp, 12 predicted proteins | sample MGYA00510147_ERZ791905 | MGnify/ENA primary metagenome ERZ791905 (study PRJEB30046, sample SAMN00792084) | human gut metagenome | study: EMG produced TPA metagenomics assembly of the A metagenome-wide association study of gut microbiota in type 2...
AAAAAATAAAAGAACATTAAAAATTAGTGAGATAAAGGAGCTTGTTAAACAATATATAATTTTATTTATTTTAACTATTTTAATATATTCTTCAAATATAATATTTTATAATACAAATTCATTATATAAGAATTATATTGAATATAATGAATTAAGAACTAAACTTCAAGATTTGTCATATACAGATTATGAGGAAAACAAAGAAATATTTAATGAGATATGATGGTCAAAAAATGATCATTATCTATTTTATACTTTTAACTATGGAGATGAAAATACATATAGTAAAGAGAATTTAGAAAAAATAGTTAAATATAAGAAGGATAATGGAATAGAGTATAATTTGAATACTAATTTTAAAAGTATTTTAGAGCAATTGATTAGACAATTAGTAGAAAGTAATGAATTATTTACAGTAATATTTTTGGTAGCTTTTATATTAGTATTATGCTTAAATAAAAACAAAACTGCTTTTTCAATAATTATATTATTAACAACAATAGGGATAAATGTTTTGTTTATAGTTTTAAATAGGGCAATGTTAAGAGTAGTTATTCCAGAGTACATTTTAGGAACGGCAATATTGTTATACTTTGTAAAATACAAGGATAAAGAAAAGGATGATATTGGATGTATTTTAGTATTTATAGTTTTATCTGTAGTTTTGTTATCAGCAAATAAATATAATTTTAATTATAAATTAGAAAACTACAAAAATTATCAAGAAGTAATAGAATATACAAATTCACATAAAGAAAATGTTTATTTATATACAGCGCCAGCATTACAATTTAGATATTTAACATATTCTGTATATTCCATGCCACCTAAAGGAGCTTTTTCAAATTTAAGAGTTATGGGAGGTTGGGATATATTTACGGAAAATTATTATGAATTTAAACAAAGAAATAGTTTAGATGGTACATTTTTAGATTTGTTAAAGGAAAATGTATATTTAATAGACGGAGATGTTGAATGGTCTGGAGTATATTATGAAAATTATAAAGAACATGTAATACAATTTATAAAGGAACACTATGGGAAAAATGTAAAATGTGAGAAAATAAAAACATTTGATAATATATATATATATAAATTAACAGAAGAGAATATATAGATTAATGTATAGAAGGGAAAAATAAAAAATGAACTTATTATTACATACTTGTTGTGCGCCATGTAGTGTATATTGTATAGATTCTTTAAGAAAAGAAAATATAGAACCAACAGTATATTGGTATAATCCAAATATTCATCCATATATGGAATATAAAGCAAGAAGAGATTGTTTAAAAGAATATACAAAATCAATAGAAATAAATGCAATATTTGAAGAAGATTATGGATTAGATGAATTCTGTAAAAATGTATCAAATGCATTAAATACAAGATGTGTTAATTATTGTTATCCAGTAAGGTTAAGAAAAACTTTCGAGTATGCAAAACAAAATGGATTTGATTCGGTTTCAACAACACTTTTATATAGTATTTATCAAAAACATGATTTTATAAAAGCTTATTGTGAAAAGTTAGCTAAAGAATATGGGATAGAATTTTTGTATAGAGATTTTAGAGATGGATTTTGGGTTGGACATGATAAAGCAAGAGAATTAGGACTTTATATGCAAAAATATTGTGGTTGTATTTTTTCGGAAGAGATGAGATATAATAACCGCAATGCCACGAAACCTAGTTTTCCCAAAGATTACGAGATGCCAAGAAAACCTAGAATGCAGGTTAAAAAAATAGAAAATAAAGAGGACTATATTGATTTACTTTTAGAGGCAGATCCTTCAAGAGATATGATATATAAGTATTTGAACGATTCAGATGTATATGCATTAAAAAAAGAAGATGAGCTAATTTCTATTGCAGTAATTTTGCACATTGATAGGAAAACATTAGAATTAAAAAATATAGTTACAACAGAAAAATACAGAAACAAAGGTTATGCAAAAACACTTTTAAAATCATTATGTGGTAATTATAAACAGAAATACGATAGAATGTTGGTAGGGGTGGCAGAGAATAATATTCCTTTCTATGTTAAACAAGGATTTGATAAATACGAGAAAACAATTAAGAATTTCTTTATAGATAATTATAAAGAAGAAATAAAAGATGGAGATTTAGTTTGTACTGATTTAATATATTATTCAAAGGACTTAAAGAAAAAAGTTAAAGATAACTAGTAATTTGTAGGGAGAAAAGTATGAATGAAATAGATATAAAATCAGTAGAAAAAAAGAATATGAATTTGGCAAAAAGAACATTACTAATTTTAATAAGTATTCCTATTATTGTAATTATTTTATTTTTAATATATGTAATGTATTGGTTATTAGGAACAAATAATGTAAATTTAAAAGATATTGCTACTGATGATAAAAGTAAAATTATAGAGATTTTAAATTTAGAAATTGAAGTTGACAATATTGAATTTGAAAAATTGGAAACACCCAAAACATACAAAGATATATATTATAAACTATATTTTTCTGTAAATTTAGAAGATAAGAAAAATATAAAAAATATTAAAGCAGATAATTTGGAAGCAAACTTTAGTGAAATAAAAGAAAAAAATAACAAAGTTAGATATTGTTGCACTATTTATTCAGGAACAGGAAAGAGTATAGAATTCTTGGAAGAAATAAGAAATAAATACTAAAGGCAGCGGAAAATTTGATTTGGAGGTTAATTTAGATATGAAAAAAAATATTTTAATGACATTTTTAATAATAATTCTAGTAGCATTTATTATTTTTGTGACTTTTTATTTTAGCAATAATAATAAACTTACAAATATATCAAATGAAGATAGGCAAGACTTAATGAAGTTATTAGATATAGATAATTCATCTTCTTTTTTACCTACTTCAATCAATAAGGATGATATGGGACTTGGCGATTATACAAAATGCTATACTTTAAAATTTGAAATATCAATAGAAGATTATAATAATAGTAATCTAAATTATAAAGATATAGATACAACAGAAATCTCTTTAAATTGGAAAGAACAAAAAGACGAGAAAACTTATATATGTTATGTTAGAGAATGGGAGTATAATGAATATAGAAAAGATTTATTTAACAAACTTCAAGAATTAGTAATTAAATATTAAAGTGTTTTATACAAATTACAAGTTATAGAGATATAAAGAGAAGGGATGAGAGTATAAATGAATCCAATAGAAAATTTAAAAGATTTAATCATATACCAAAGTCAAAATAATGATAATGTTTCTGTAGAAGTTTTATATGATAATGAAGATTTTTGGTTAACTCAAAAATCAATGTCAAAATTATTTGATGTAGAAGTAAATACAATAAATTATCATTTAAAGGAGATTTTTGAAACACATGAATTAGAAGAAAATCGAACTATTCGAAAAATTCGAATAGTTCAGAAAGAGGGAAATAGAGAGGTTTCAAGAGAAATATCGTTTTATAGTTTAGACGCTATTATAGCAGTCGGGTATAGAGTAAACTCAAAACAAGCAACAGACTTTAGAATATGGGCAACTAATACATTGAAAGAATACATAAAAAAAGGATTTGTTTTAAATGATGAACTATTAAAAAACGGTCCTAAATTTGGAAAAGACTATTTTAAAGAGCTATTAGAAAGAATTCGTTCAATTAGGACAAGTGAACGAAGAATATGGCAACAGATAACAGATATATTTGCAGAATGTAGTATAGATTATGATAAAGATTCTGATATAACTCAAAGATTTTATGCAACTGTTCAAAATAAATTCCATTATGCGATTACAGGTAATACAGCAGCAGAAATTATATATCAAAAAGCAGATCATACTAAAGAAAATATGGGATTAACTACTTGGAAAAATTCACCAGATGGAAGAATTTTGAAATCTGATGTTGTTATTGCTAAAAATTATTTAGATGAAAAACAAATAAAGAGACTTGAAAGAGCAGTATCTGGATATTTTGACTATATAGAAGATTTAGTAGAAAGAGAAAATACTTTTACTATGGAAGATTTTGCAAAAAGTATAAATGAGTTTTTGGAGTTTAGAAAATATGATATTTTGAAAGATAATGGTAAAATATCAAGAAAACAAGCAGAAGAAAAAGCAGGAAAAGAGTATGATGAATTTAACAAAAATCAAAAGATAGTTTCAGATTTTGATAAGCTAATTATTGAAGCAAATAGATTAAATAATAAAAAGTAGTTAAAAATATAGGAGGTTATATATTATAACCGCAAAAACCTGAAATAATGATGTATAAACACTTACATAGGATTGCGAGAATACCTGAAAAGTATGAAGAAATAAGGAATATAAACCTCAAAAACCTTGATATTATAAATGTTTTGATGAAGAATGACAGAGTACGCGAATTTGTATGGCTAGATACAAGGAGCCCAGAGGAAGAAATGGTTTTAACCCACACAAATGAAAGACTAAAATTACCAGAAGGATTTGAATTCTTACCTGTTGAACGAAGCATTGTTATAAAAAAAGAAAGAGAAAATAAAGAACAATATATGAATTTACTACTTGAGGCAGACTCAAGTGAAAAGTTGATTAGACAGTATTTAGTAGATGGCGATTTATTTACTTTAACTTATAAAAATGAAGTTGCATGTGTTGCTGTTGTAACTAAAGTAGATAATGATACATGTGAATTAAAAGATATTGCGACAGAAGAAAAATATAGAGGCAAAGGTTATGCTAAAAAAATGATAAAATATTTATGTGATAACTATAAACAAAAATATAATAAGATGCTAATTGGAACAACAGAAAATAATATTCCATTCTATGTTAAGCAAGGATTTGATAAATATGAAAAGACAATAAAAAACTTCTTCGTAGATAATTATGATGAAAAAATAAGGGATGGAGACTTGTATTGTACTGATATGTATTATTATTCAAAGAATTTAAAGATGAATAATAGTAAGAAATAGTAGGTTGGCGCTGAGATTGGAGAATTTAGAATGGATAATTTGAATGCTTTTTGGTAGGAAATCCGCGAGCCGACGGGCATGTTGCAATAAGCACAAAAAAGCATTTTAAAGATATGATGGAAATAGATGATGAAACTTGTAATGAAATATTTTTACTAGCAAAAAAAGTTATGAATGTATTGAAAGAGGTTTATAATGCTGAGAGTGTATACTTATGTACTATGTGTGATGGACCAATGAATCATTTGAGAAATAGAATAAATTTCTAGGAAGTTATAAATAGATATAGGAGAAGATCTTATGGATAATATACAATTAGAATTGTGGAAAAATTTGAATGAAGAAAATTCACTTATTCAAGTGCAAGAATATATAAAAAAGGTAATAGAATTAAGAGGATTTTCTGAGCAAAATATAGAAAAAACTATGTTACTTTTAACAGAAGAAGTTGGAGAACTAGCAAAAGCGATAAGAAAAGATGAAACTTCAATGTCAATTGATAGGTTAAAAATAAAAAATTACGATACTATCGAAAGCGAAGTGGCAGATGTTTTTATTGTTTTGTGTAGTATTTGTAATAAATTAAATATTGATTTATTTTCATCACTAAAAGATAAGGAAAAAGAAAATATAAAAAGAAAATGGAGTAAATAAAAATTTATTATTAAATGTGTGAGAGAATATAAAAGTTAAAAACAAATTACAAATTATAGAAAAATAGAGAGGAGGATGAGAGTATAAATATGTATCCGATAGAAAATTTAAAAACCTTATGTATGAGCACTTACATAAGGTTATAGAAATACTGAAAAATAAGCAAAACGAAGATAAAAAATCTCGAAAATCTTGATATTATAAACAGTACAAACTATTCTATGTAAAACAAGGTTTTGATAAATATGAAAAAACAATAAAGAAATTTTTTATTAAATTTTTGTACTTTGCTCAACAACGGGGGGAATAAAATTTTCAATTGCATTTCGTAGTTTTGGATGATGAATTACAAAATGAATAGAAGGACTATTTGCTTTTGAAATCATAACACAGTTTTTTTCACAGATTAAAATTTGTATATTTTTAAATGTATTATGATTATTTACACTTAACTTATAATTCTTATTATTCTTCTCATATTTTTTAGTTAAATCTAAATGTTCTAGGTATTCATCATATGTATAATAAATTTTTTTCTCATAAAAAATATCTGCAAGAAAGAGTGCAAGAGGAGCTTTTTCAAAATCTTCTTTTGAAAGTTCTGATATTTCATCTTCAAAAGTATAATTTTGAGTTATATTTTCTAATAATTCTTTTTGAACTTTTACAGATTCTTGTATCTTTTCAATATCCTCGTTTGAAATATTATTGCGTTTTAGAATTTTTAAAAGTAAACCATCAGAAATAGTATGAATTGGTAAAGAAGATAAAATTCTTCTACGATTAGCTTTTAATTTAACACTTGAAGAGAGAAACACAGAATAGGCATTTTTAGAATCTTCTTTATATATTTCCATAAGAGGATTAGCTTTTTTTAGTAAGCAATCTGCTTTTGTTTTATAATATGAAATATCAGTTCTATTAGTTGTTAAAGTATATTTACCTTTATCATGATATCCATTGATACATTCTCCATAAAGAGCGACTGTTCCAGAAACATAATTAAAATGACAATATATATTATTTTGTAATCCTTTTAAAAAGTATGGAGAAACTTGTCCAGTCATATAAATAGGTAGCCAACTTTCTAAACCTAACATCATCTCATTAAATGGTCTATCAACATTATGAATAATATTTAAGTGTAATCCTTTTTTTAGCATTATAGCAATAGCATACATCCATTTTTTACCGAACTCAACATCTTGTGCCATGTCTTCCATAGGCATATCACTACACATAAAAACAGGTTCATTATTTTTTGAAAAAACGGTGGCTTTAAAAAAGTCTAATTCGCCTTTTTTCATTTCTTCTATACCATAATATGTTTTAGAAGTTGCTTTATAAAATGGAATGGTAGGGACTTTCATTTCATCAAAGTGTATAGCTTTAATATATTCGTTTAAATCAAATTCATCTAAGTGGATTAAAAAGTCATCTATATAATTATTAGATGGAACTAAATTAGTAGAAAACCATTGGAATAATTTATTGTAATAATTAGAATTATCTTTTAAATCTTTTAAATCACAACCAATAAGAATAGCTACTGCTTTTTTGTCATCTTCTGATTTATATTTTTTTATAATAAAGTTACAAACATTTTCAATAAAAATTTTAGGCTTTGATGGATTAGCATTTCCAGTATGAATTTTAGAAAGCAATGAAGAATCATACGAACTAGAGCGAGATAATTCAGTCATATTAATATTTAATGCTGAAATAAGTTCATTAAAATTTTTTCTTAATTGTTCAAAGTCAATAGAAACATCATTTAAAGTGTTAGAAAGTTTGATATAAATTTCATCTTTTGGTATATTTAAGTTTTTAGAACTAGAAAGTTTATATAAACCATCTACTAATTGCTCTAATTGCTTACTTCTTATACTAGGCTTTCTATCTCCTCTACGATAACGACTAATAACAGAAGTAGATAGACCTGAAGCATTTACAAGTTCTTTAGAAGAACATTCAATTTGTTTTATATATTTATTTAATTGTTCACAAAAAAACATAGAAAAACCTCCATATTTGCAATACACATTTTATTATAATATATCATAAAAACATAAAAAACACAATCGCCAAAAAAACAAATGAAACTTTGGCGAAAAGAATGCAATAAATATTTATTTGTGATAGAATAAAGAAAAAAGTATAAAAGGGAGGTGGAAAAGAATGGTAAAAACAAGAACTCTATCAATAGTTCTTATATTTTCCTTATTAGTTAGTTTAATAATTCCAATAACCACAGTATATGCAGAAAGCAAAAATGAAGTAACATTAAATTTTAAAGGTGGGATTATTCATGATGGTTATGTAGAATATAGCAAAATAGGAAAAGTACAACTATTTAAAGGTGATGAATTAGTTACAAATATTTCAAATAATATGATAATTGATTTAAACGAAGCAGATTATGAATTTGTAATACAAGAAATCCCAGCAGAAGATACTGGAAGTGTGGTAGGACCTGCACCAGTAAAATTAAATATTAATGATTGGTATTATGCTACAACAACACTTAATTCTAAAGTTATATTTAAATTAGAATCAAGTAAATTTAGTGGAACATTAGATGTTAAACTTGTAAGAACAAGAACTGTCGTTAACACAACAGTTAAAAATGTTTATAATGATATATCATCAAAAGGTGTAATTGATTTAACTGGTGGGCAAGAATATGTGATTGATTTTTCTAAAGATGATGAACTTACAAATGGGTTAAAATCATTTGCAGATTTAGATAAAACACTATATTACAAAAGAGACAATGAAGGTCTATTAGCAACAGACAATGAAAGTGAAGCTGTTATAAAGATAGTAGGAAATAAATCAGAAAATAAAGCAATATTAACTGCAGTAAATGTTGGAACTAAAAAAAGTGAAGTTTTTAAAGGATTTCATACTAAATATACAGGTTCGGCATTGAATTATGATGGCACTGAGGGTGGCATCATAAATGAAACAAGAACTGATTATTATACTAGATGTACTTATGATTTTACATTCCAATATGTAAAAGAAGAAGTTAGTCCTAAAGAATATAAGTTTACTGAAGGAGCAAATCAAACATATACAATTGATGAATCAAAAAATGCAACATTTAGAATAGATGCAGACTATAGCCTATTTACAAACAAAGTATATGTAGACAATAAATTAGTGGATTCTACAAATTATGACTCAAAAACAGGAAGCACAGTTATCACATTAAAAGATGAATACTTAAAAACATTATCTGTTGGAGAACATACATTAAAAGTTGCTTTTTCAGATAATGGAGAAGCTATAACAAAATTTACAATAAAAGAAAAACAACAAAATGAAACACCAGAAGATAGCAAAAATACAGAAAATACAGGAAGTACAGAGAATACTGAAAAAGAAGAACAACCAGAGAACAATAATGTAACTAACAATGATGTTCAAAAAGAAAATACAAATAATCCAAAAACAGGAGATAATGTTATAGTATATGCTGTATTGTTTGCAATTGCTATATTAGGAAGTATTACATTAGTAATAGTTAATATGAAAAAAAGTAAAAAATCAAGAAAACATTAAGGAGGAGTAGAATGAAAATTAAAAAAAGTTTAATATTTTTAGCAATTATTTTAGCTAGTATATGTCTGTTTAGTTTTTCAAACAGAGTAAATGCAGCAACAATTAGTGATGATGGAAAATACTCATTAGTGCTAACAGCAAATGAATTTGATGGTTGCTTTGATGGCGAATATTCTAAACTTGTAAGATTTAATATTGCAGCAGGAGAAACAACAGTTAAATTGTCTGAATTAACAAAAGAAATTATTCCTTTCAATGGCAAAACAGAGTTTTCACATTGGGAAATGGCAGAAAATACAAAAGCTAGTGAAGAATTAGAAATAGCAAAATTTACTGGTAGTGGTAATTTTTATACATCAACAGGTAAAGAAGTTAATTATACTAATGGACTAACTCTTAGTGCTAAATTTTCAGATAAAGAATTAAAAGATAGTGGTAAATACTATGTAACTTTTGATGCATTTGGTGGTACAATAAATGGTAAAGCGAAATTAACATTAGAAAGTAAAGTAGCAGAATTTAAAACAATTGATCTAACAAAATATACCCCTGTAAGAAAAGGATATACCTTTAAAGGTTGGGACTTAGATGGAAAAATTGTTACTTCAGTTGATTCAAGTGCTCTTGCCAAAAGCGCTGTAGCTAATTTAACTGCTACATATACCAAAGATACTTTTGTAGGAGATGACAGAGTATTAATATTAAATGCAAATGGTGGAACTATTGATGGTAAGACATCTAATAAATATGACTATTTAGGTGGCGGAGATTCAGGAACAGCTATGTCACTTTTACCATATACACCTGTAAGAGAAGGATATAAGTTTACTGGCTGGAATACAAAAAAAGACGGAAGCGGAAAAAACTATACTTATATATATTGGAGAAGATGGGATAAAGATGATAAAGAAGATCTTAACAGAGACACTGTTATAAAAAATGCACTTGGAGCTGAATATTATCAAAATGTTACTTTATATGCTTCTTGGACTAAAACTTCAGGAGAAACAGAACAACCTGTAAAAGAAACAGTAAAAGAAATTCAAAGTACAGGAGAAACAAAGGCAAAAATTGAATTTGAAAAAGAAGTTAGTAAGGAATATGAACTAGATATTAAACCAGTTAAAATAAAAAAAGAGTTAACAGACAAAAATGTAAAATATGTAGTAGATATAAATGTCTTAGAAAATGGTCAGATAGTTAAAATTAGTGATACTAAAATGAAAATAAGAATTGCATTACCAGAAGACTTAAAAGGATTTAACAAATATGAAGTAGTATATATTTCAAATGATGAAATAAAAGAAACAATACCATCAACAGTAGAAGATGGATATATAGTATTTGAAACATCACATTTAAGTCAATATGGAATTATTGCAACAAATGTTGAAGAAAAAACAGAACAAACAAAAAATGAAACAAACAATCCAAAAACAGGAGATAATATTACAACAAGTGTAATGCTATTTGTAGCTTCTATATCAACTATTGGAATTTTAATAGTAATAAACAGAAAAAAAGTAAGAGAATAATACAAATAACATATAAAGGCTAGCTAGAGTTATTAGCTAGCTTTTATAAAAGAAAGGACAATGTAAATAATGAGAAATAAAAAGAATAAGAGTAAGAAATATAAGAAAACAATTTTAAATCTTATTCTATATATAATTTTACTTTCTATATTAATATATTCTGGAATTAAAATCTTTAAATGGTATAAAGATAAAACAAATAACAATAAAATAGCAGAACAAATAAAAAGTACAGTAATTGTTGAAGAAGAAAACGGAGATGAATATACTGTAGACTTTAATAAATTAAAAGAGCAAAATAATGAAACTATTGCATGGCTTAAAGTAAACAATACAAATGTTGAATATCCTGTAGTAAAAGGAACCAATAATAGTTTTTATTTAAACCATAGTTTTGATAAAAGCAATAATTCAGCAGGATGGATTTTTGCAGATTATAGAAATAAGTTTGATAATACAGATAAAAACATTGTAATCTATGGGCACAACATGAGAGATGGCTCAATGTTTGGTAGTATGCTAAATATACTAAATGCTAAATGGTATGAGAATGAAGAAAATACTAACATAACTTTATATACTGAGAATGAAAAATGTATGTATAAAGTATTTTCCGTTTATAAAATAGAAAATGAAGATTATTATATAAAAACAGAATTTAAAAATGATAATGAATTTGAAGAGTTTATAAAAACTCTAAAGAAAAGAAGTATTAAAGATTTTAATGTTGATGTTTCAAAAGATGATAATATATTAACATTATCAACTTGTGCAAATAACAACAAATATAGAGTAGTATTACATGCTAAAAAAGTTAAGTACTATTGCTAGTAGTTGTTATATTTGTAATTGGTCAATTGAAAAAGTAAATTCTAGTTACCGAGTAAATGCTATTTATAAGTAAAAATTTAATGCCAAAATATTCATTTTTGCTTATTTTTAGTGTAAAATGAGAATATAGACAAGAAAAAAAGACGAACTTAAGCGAGTGAATTCAAATTAATTTTTTTACCTGTAAGACTAATTTCTATTCACTTAATTGTGCTCGCAACAGCGGCAATATGTAGTTAGTGTAGATGTTTCTTGTTTGTATTTAAAAAGATTATTTTATAATTGAAGAAGATAAGGCTGTAATGTGACCTCATCTTCTTTTATCTTTTGTATATTAAATTTATCTAAAGTATCTTTACCATAGAAGAATTCAAATGCTTCATAAGGAGTTTTTCCACCAAGAGATTTTCTTGGTACAAAATTTATGTGTGAGAACATTAAGTCAAGCTTGTCCTGCGTCAAATTTGACATAGATTTTTTCTTTAGTATAATATCTCGTATAAATTCATGATTATTTTCTCCATGTGGCTTCTGGCTTGGCATTTGTGCATCACAATAAAATATATTACTTCTAATTTCACATGTTTCTGTAATTACATGCACCAATAAACCTATCTCTTCTGAAGCATGGAACTTCTTCAAAATCAGAACATCTTCCAATACAAACTTTACAGTCTTTATAATGTTTACATTTCCAAGGTGAGTCTTCTGTTTGTGAATATCTACGTTTTCTGTTGTTTTTTATTTCTTTTCCGATTGTTGATTGACTCTTATTGAGTTCTTTTGCTGTTTCAAATTCTCTTAATCCTTTGTTGATGTTTTCTTCAATAATTTTTCTATCTTCTAAAGAAAGATGTTTACCATTAAAACCCATAATTAACCTTCTTTCCCAAGAAACATCTACTCTTTAATTATATCACTATAATTTAATCTTACAATAAGATATAATGTAAC
>ERZ791905.1933-NODE-1933-length-12441-cov-9.969078_pt1 | contig 12441 bp, 9 predicted proteins | sample MGYA00510147_ERZ791905 | MGnify/ENA primary metagenome ERZ791905 (study PRJEB30046, sample SAMN00792084) | human gut metagenome | study: EMG produced TPA metagenomics assembly of the A metagenome-wide association study of gut microbiota in type 2...
TGGGCGAGGGCAGCGGACAGTCTGACTGCCGGCAGCGCCTGACGCCGGCCGAGGCCGAGTTTGTCAGCCGTGTGACCGCCGTTGTAGAGCGTAACATCTCTACCCAGGGCTATTCGGTCGAGCAACTGGCAAGCGACTTGTGCATGGAGCGCACGGGGCTATACCGCAAGCTGACGGCCTTGCTCGACAAGTCGCCCGTGGCCTTCATACGGAGCATACGCCTCAGGCGCGCCGCAGAGATGCTGGCCGGCGGTGGCATGAGCGTTGCCGAGGTGGCCGAGGCCACGGGCTTCGGTTCCACGGGATATTTCAGCAAGTGTTTCCAGGCCGAGTTCGGGTGCCGCCCGTCAGACTATCAGGCTGCCGGCAGGCGGCGTGGCTGACGCCTTTTGGCGGGTTTTCAACATTTGTGCGCTTCGTGTCAACATTTGTTTGCCGCCGTGTGGATGATTTTTGGCTATCTTTGCAGCACCAAAAACATTGTTGCACATACAGACATATACATTGTTATGACATTCAGAAAAATCTTCTTTGTTGCGGCGGCGGCCATCTGCTGCGCCGCATCGGCCACGGCCGGACAGGCCAGCCGCACGGAGGGCGGGCTGGCGTTTCAGGCCCAGGGGCTCAACGTGCGGGTCGAGTTTTACTCTCCCGACATTGTCAGGGTATATAAGGAACCCGTGTCCAGGCCTTGCAAAAAAGTGAGCATACCGGTAATAATGAAACCCGGTAGAGTGGAGCTGAGTTTCGGTGGTGGTGGCGGCATGGCCACGGTGGCCAGCGAGAGGGTTGCCGTCAGCGTTGACACAGAGACGGGCGGCATCGTGTTTGCCGACAAACAGGGCAACATAATGCTGCGCGACAAGGACTACGGCACGCAGTTTACGCCGAGAGACGACGCCGGGCGGCCGTCGTTCGAGGTGAGGCAGGCGTTCTTGCTCGACTCGGCAGAAGTGATCTACGGCCTGGGCCAGCAGCAAACTGGGCTCGTTTCGCAACGCAACCAGCGCTTGTTGCTTCGCAACCAGAACATGAGCATCTGCATACCGTTTGTGCATTCGGCCAAGGGATACGGTCTTTACTGGGACAATTACTCGCCTACCACGTTCACGGACAACCCACAGGAGATGTCGTTTGATTCCGAAGTGGGCGATTGCGCCGACTATTATTTCATATACGGAGGCACGGCCGACGGTGTCATAGCCGGCGTCAGGGCTCTCACGGGGCAGGCTCCGATGTACCCGCTATGGACGCTCGGCTTCTGGCAGAGCCGCGAACGGTACAAGAGTCCCGACGAGTTGTGCGAGGTGGTAGACAAGTACCGTGAACTGAAAGTGCCGCTCGACGGCATCATCCAGGACTGGCAGTACTGGGGATGCGACTCAAACTGGAACTCTATGCGCTTTGAAAACCCGCGTTACATCAACAAGATGGGCGACCCGGACTATATGCGTTTCCTGCCCAAAGGCGAGAAGGCTGACGCCACGGGGGCGGAGCCGCGCATCAAGACAGCTAAGGAGATGATTGACTATGTGCACAAGCAAAACGCGCACATAATGATTTCGGTGTGGGCTTCGTTCGGCCCGTGGACCGACATGTACCACAGGATGGACAGCATTGGGGCCCTTTACGACTTCGAGACGTGGCCACGGCACGCCGGGGTCAAGCCTTACGACCCGTTCAACCCCGTAGCCCGCGACCTGTACTGGGCTGAGATGAAGCGCAACATGTTCGACTTGGGCATGGATGCGTGGTGGCTTGACTCGACAGAACCCGACCATTTCGACATCAAAGACAGCGATTTCGATGTCAAGACATACCTGGGCAGCTTCCGCAGTGTGCATAATGCATTTCCGCTCGTGACGAACCGTGGCGTATACGAGCACCAACGGCAGGCCACGAGCGACAAGCGGGTGTTTCTGCTCACGCGTTCGTCGTTCCTGGGGCAGCAGCATTACGCCTCGCATTCATGGAGCGGCGACGTCACTTCCACCTGGGACAACATGCGGAGGCAGATTGCGGCCGGGCTGAACTATAGCCTTTGCGGCATACCTTACTGGGGGACAGACCTCGGCGGGTTCTTTGCAAGTAGATATAACAACGACATCAACAACGTGGCTTACCACGAACTGCATGTCCGTTGGTATGAGTGGGGAGTCTTCCAGCCCATCATGCGCTCCCATAACTCAAGCCCGGTGGCGGTCGAGATATACCAGTTTGGCAAGAAAGGGTATTGGGCTTATGATGCCATAGAGAAATATACGAGGCTGCGTTACCGCTTGCTGCCTTACCTTTACAGCACTGCGTGGGAGGTGACGAGCGGCAGCGGGAGCATCATCCGGCCCCTTGTGATGGACTTTGCCGGCGACAGCCGGGTGCTGGAATTGGGCTCGGAGTATATGTTCGGGCGCAGTTTCCTTGTGCGGCCCGTCACCGATTCGCTGTACACATGGCAGGATGCAAGGCGCAACGGCCACCAGAAAGACATGGCTGACGTGGCATCGGTGGATGTGTATCTGCCCGCGGGGGCCGACTGGCTCGACTTCTGGACGGGCAGTAAACACAGCGGCGGGCAGACTGTAATGCGCGAGGTGCCCATCGACATAATGCCCGTTTATGTGCGCGCCGGCTCGATTGTGCCCTTTGGCCCCGACGTGCAGTATGCCACCGAGAAGCGTTGGGACAACTTGGAGGTGCGCGTCTATCCCGGTGCCGATGGCCGGTTTACCCTCTATGAGGATGAAAACGACAATTACAACTATGAGGATGGCGCCTACACCACCATCGAGTTTGAGTGGGATGAGGCCGCCCGCACGTTGACGATAGGTGAGCGCAAGGGCAAGTTCAAGGGCATGCTCAAGTCGCGCAAGTTCAACATCGTGCTCGTAGGCGGGTCGACCCCGGCCGGCGACGTGCCCGCCAAGGGGCGCACTGTGCGCTATGACGGCAGGGCGCTGACCGTGAGTCTCTGAGCCGCAGCGGCCCTCTGGCCGTAGGTTGCATGCCGTCGTGCCGTGCTTGCATATATGCAACTGAAAACGGCCTGTGCGGCCTTGGGCATGGGGCTGTGCCGTATTGCAGTGCAAAACGAGGCGTTTCGCATTGCAATACGGCACATTTCATAGTGCAATACGTGCCGTTTTGGATGCTAAAAAAGGCCCTTTTGCAACTTGCTGACAGCCACGTTGTTAGGTGGCAAGGCTCATGCCGCCCATTTTAACATTGCAGTGTTAAAGACGGTTCAAGGCGATGCGTTGGCCAAATGCATGTTTGTATATTGCTGTGTTAGCCCTTTGGAAGATGTGCCAACATGCGTTTTGTTGTTTTAAGTGCCCTGTTTCCTCCTGTTATTTTATTTCGCAGAGGCAGGGGTGGATAAGACAATGTTAGCTGTGGGCTAATCCGCCGTCTGGCGCCGGCAGCTCCATTGCACTTTGTCAGTGTCCGGGTAGAGTGGGGCTTTCGTTGCGAATGCCTTTCGTAACGCATTTCATATTGCATTGTTCATGGCGAAAAAGAGCCGCCACGCGGCTTGCCGGACTTGCCGGCTGTGGCTGCGTGGCGGTTCTGGTGTCTGCGTTTTTCAGCCTTGCTGAGTTAGGTGCAGTGTGGCGTTTGGCCATTGTTGTCGGCCGTTGCCGGCTAAATGTCGAGCACAAGCTCAACAGGGCAGTGGTCGCTTCCGTATATCTCGTTGTGTATGCCAGCCTCCTTGACATGGTTGTCGAGGCGTTGCGAGGTGACGAAGTAGTCGATGCGCCACCCTGCGTTCTTCTCCCTTGCCTTGAAACGGTACGACCACCATGAGTAGGTAACCTGCTCGGGGTGCAACAGCCTGAACGTGTCGGTGAAGCCGCTGGCCAGCAGTTGGCTGAACTTCTGGCGCTCCTCGTCAGTGAATCCGGCGTTGCGGCGGTTGCTTTTCGGGTTTTTCAGGTCTATCTCCTGGTGTGCCACGTTCATGTCTCCGCACACTATCACAGGCTTCGACCCGTCGAGCCGCATCAGGTAAGCGCGGAAGTCGTCTTCCCACTTCATCCGGTAGTCAAGCCGTTTCAGTCCGTCTTGCGAATTTGGGGTGTATACATCCACAAGGAAGAAGTCCTCGGTCTCGAGCGTGATAACCCTTCCTTCGTGGTCGTGCTCGTCAATGCCGATGCCGTAAGTCACGTTGATTGGTTTCCGGCGCGTGAATATCGCGGTGCCCGAATAGCCTTTCTTGTCGGCATAGTTCCAGTAGGATTCATATCCATCGAAGCTCAAGTCGAGCTGTCCTTGCTGCATTTTGGTCTCCTGCAGGCAGAAGAAGTCGGCGTCAAGTTGGCGGAACGACTCGCTGAAGCCCTTCCCCTCGCAGGCTCGCAAGCCGTTGACGTTCCATGAAATAAGTTTTGTCATTGTTTGATGATGTTGATGTTTTACAATGGCCCTTGTGCTTCGCCCTTTAGCCCGGAGCCCTGTTGGCGGGGCATGCGGGCGGCAAGGCGTTTCCTTGGGCTTTTTAATCGACAGTGGCGGCCCTGCCGAGGCAAGGTCGCCACTGTGTGGTTTAGGTTTGTCGATGGTCAGAATTTAGCCATCTTTATAGCGTCTACGGCGCACTCGTCACCTTTGTTGCCGAGCCGTCCGCCGCTTCTGTCCTTGGCTTGCTGCAGGTCTTCAGTGGTGAGCAGGCCGAAGATGATAGGTATCTCGCTCGTGGTGTTGAGTCGTGCAATGCCGTATGTCACACCTTCGCATATATAATCGAAGTGCGGGGTCTCGCCGCGTATCACGCAACCGAGTATTATCACGGCGTCGTAATTGCCGTTGAGTGACATCTGCCGTGCCCCGTATATCAGCTCGAAGCTGCCCGGCACGGTCTTGACGTGTATGTTTTCGGGCAGTGCCCCGTGCTTCTCGAGCGTGGAGACAGCACCGTTGAGCAGCGCCCCCGTTATCTCCTTGTTCCATTCGGCCACCACGATGCCGAAGCACATATTGCTGGCATCGGGCACCTTCTCTGTGTCGTAATCCGACAGGTTGTGCAGTGCTGTGGCCATGGTTATTCTACTGTGGCGCGTTCAATGTACTTGTCTATCGTCTGGTACTGCATGGAGTTGAAGTACTTCTGCTTCACCTCCTGGTACAGTTGCAGTGCCTCCTGCTTCTTGCCCTGGCTTTCCAGTATCTCACCGGCCTGTATGAGGAACGTCGGCGAGAGGCTGTTGTTGTCGGCGTTCTTGGCTGCCCGCTTCAAGTGCTCTACGGCCTTGTCGGGCTGTTTCAGGTGAGCGTAGGCGTTGCCAAGCGCAGCCTCGGCTGCGGGGCTAATCATGTGGTCGCCCTGTGTGTCGAATTTCTCGAGGTAGCTTGCGGCTTCCGTCCATTTGCCAAGCTGCGCATAGCAAAGTCCGGCGTATAGGTTGGCAAGGTTGCCTGCGTCTGTGCTGCTGTAGTCGGCGGCTATCTTGATGAATCCGGCGTAGCCAATGCTGTCGCCGTTGAGTGCTTTAGTGTATTCTTCCATGCCGAAATATTCCTGTCCTTTGGCCAGTGCAGTGCTGGCTTTTTCGGCTCGCGGGGCGGCAACATAGTTGTTGTAGATTATTGCTCCTGCCACGATTACGATTACGGCAACCACGCCGTAGATGATAGCTTTTTTGTACTTGTCGAAGAAAGTCTCCGAGATGTGGATGGTGCTCCCGGTATTGGGGGCTTCGTTCTGGTTGTTATTGCTTGCCATTATTTTGTTGTTTTAAATTCAGTTTCAATTGCGTGGCAAAATTACGGAATTTATTGCAGATACTGAAATTTATCGTTGACTTTTTTCGTTTATGACTAATAAATGGCTTAACTTTGCAGTTAAATAGCAAAAAGGCAGCTGATGATTCTGCAGAAACTTTCCATACTGAATTATAAGAACATAAAGGCGGCGGAGCTGAGTCTGTCTCCCGGCATGAACTGTTTTATCGGGAGCAACGGCGCCGGCAAGACAAACGTCATCGATGCGGTGTATTATCTCTCCTTCTGCCGCAGCGCCTTGTGTGCCGTCGACTCCCAGGTGATGCGCCACGGCGAGGCTTTTTTCATGCTCGAAGGCAGTTACCAGACAGACGGCGGCGACCCTCTTTCGGTTTACTGTGGCATGAAGCGTGGCACAAAGAAGCACATGAAGCGTGACGGCAAGGAGTACAGGCGGCTGTCAGAGCATATAGGGCTGGTGCCGCTCGTGTCGGTGTCGCCGGCCGACTCGCTGCTCATCGACGGCGGGAGCGAGGAGCGCCGCCGTCTGATGGACATCGTGATATCGCAGTACGACCGTGCTTACCTCGACTCGCTCGGCCGTTACAACAAGGCTTTGGCGCAGCGTAACGCCATGCTCCGCGCCGATGCCGAGCCCGACCCGGAGCTCATCGGCATACTCGAAGAGCAGATGGCTGTTGAGGGCGAGGCCATCTTCGCACGCCGCGAAGCGTTTGTCAGCGAGCTCGAGCCGGTGTTCCGCGAGTTTTACGACGACATCTCGGCCGGCCACGAGAGCGTAGGTCTGGCCTACGAGTCGCATTGCCGGCGCGGCCCGCTGCTCGACGTGATACGCCGTGACAGGGCGAAGGACCGCATCATGGGCTATTCGCTGCACGGCGTGCACCGCGACGACTTGGTGTTCACGCTGTCGGGCCATCCGATGAAACGCGAGGGGAGCCAGGGCCAGAGCAAGACTTTCGTCATTGCCCTGAAGCTCGCGCAGTTTGGCTTTTTGCGCCGCACAGCCTCGCAAACCACCCCCCTGCTGTTGCTCGACGACGTGTTCGACAAGCTCGACGCCACCCGTGTGGAGCGCATCGTGGGCATTGTGTCGGGCAGCGGCTTTGGCCAGATATTCATGACCGACACCAACCGCGAGCACCTTGACCGCATACTACGTCTCTGTTCGCACGACTATAAGATATTCCACGTTGACGATGGTGAAGTGAAGGAGGAGGAACATGTTTAGACGCGATGTGCAATCGATACGCGACCTGATACTGCGCAACTTGCGGCAGCAGGGACTTGAGACGCCGTTGTTGCAGAAGCGGCTCGTCGATGCGTGGCCCGTGGTGGCCGGCCCGGTGATTGCCCGGTACACCATCTCAGCCTACATTATGAACCAGACGCTCTTTGTCAGGCTGTCGAGCCCAGCCCTCCGTGCCGACCTGAGCATGAGGAGGCGCGACTTTGTGGCGCGGCTTAATGCCCAGGTGGGCAGCCAGGTCATTGCCGACATAAGGTTTTGCTGAGCTTGCAGTGGCCCTGGCAAAGCTGCTCTTTGTGCTTTTCGTGCCTTCATCGGATGGATTGCCTGCCGCCGTCCGGGCGGCTTTGCCAACAGCTTGGTGCTCAGCATGTTTGCAAAACGGCCCGAATCAGGGTGCAAAACGGCCCGTTTGACATCCTCAAACGGGCCGTTTTGCGTTGCAATATCGTATGTATGGCATTCCTTCATGCCGTGTATGCCGCAGGCGGCCGGCTGTTGCAGGCGGTTGCCCTGGTTGTCATTCCCATATCACCTCGTCCATGGCTATGTCCGTTGGCTCTGTGGGCACGCTGTCCACCAGTTGGAACGGGAAGCATATACCTATCTTGTAGGCCTGCGGTATTAGCGGCAGGAAGCGGTCGTAGTAGCCGCGTCCGCGCCCGAGCCGGTGGCCTTCGCGGTCGAAAGCCATGCCCGGGATGATGGCAAGGTCTATCTTTCCGTAATCGGCGAATGCCGGCCCGGTGGGCTCCATTATGTGGAATGCGCCTTCGGCCAGGCTCTGCGGCCCTGTGAACAGGCGCAGCTCCATGGTTGCCGGGCCTGTGACGCGCGGCAGGACTATTGTCTTGCCGGTGCCGGCGGCCATCAGCAGTGCCGTGTCAACTTCGTCGGCAAGCGAGCAGTAGAGCATTACAGTCTTGGCCGACAGGAACCTCGGGTGCGCTGCCACCCTGTTTGCGGCTGCTATCGACATGGCTCCCAACTCTCCGGCAGTGTGCTGCCGCTTGCTGTTGCGTATGGCCTGCCTTAGTTCTGACTTATGCATAGGCCACCATAGTGTATGTCTTGTGAGTGTCGCCATAGCTGTAGGCAATGTCGGCCTTGGCCGTCTGCTTGCCCTTTTTGTCTGCCGATGGTTCCGGGAAAGCCTTTCCCTCGCTGAAAACCTTGAGCGTTGCGTCTATCGTCGGGTCGTCTTGGTTGAGGTATTCAATCCAGTCTTCCTCGTCGAGCATGTTGTAAATGATGCGGCTGTTGATGAATCGCTCGAGCAGCTTGTGTGATTTCCGTATCATGAGGTTGCGCCTCCGCAGGCCGTTGTCGGCGGCAAAGCGCACGAACTTCTCAACCGTGTTCTGCCTGTTGAGGTAAGCCGACAGCTCGTCGATGTCTTTGTATTCGCTCAGCTTAGGCCTGTTGTCGTCGGTGTAGTTGTATGCAAACTGTATTATCAGTCCGCTCATGCTCGCCTCTTTGTAGTAAGACGTCATGCCGGTGGTGTCTTCCGGCACGAAGAGGTCGGGCGTTATGCCGCCTCCGCCGTACACCGTCCGTCCGATGGACGTATGGTAGGCCGGCCCTGAGTGCTTGATGCTGTCTTGCGAGAAGAATTCGCCGTGCTTGTAGCGGCTCAGCAAGTCGGCCTCATAGCTCTGCTCGTCGCCCGCCGTGTAAGGCTTCTGTATGCAGCGCCCCGACGGAGTGTAGTAGCGTGCCACGGTCAGTCTTATCATCGAACCGTCGTTGAAGGCTATGGGTTGCTGTACGAGCCCCTTGCCAAACGAGCGCCTTCCGATGATAGTGCCGCGGTCGTTGTCTTGTATTGCCCCTGCGAATATCTCGGAAGCCGATGCCGAGCCCTCGTCGATAAGCACCACGAGAGGTATGTGCTGGTAGCTGCCCCGTCCGTCGCTGCGGTATTCCTGCCGTGGCGACTTGCGGCCCTGGGTGTAGACAATGAGCCTGTCTTTGGGCAGGAACTCGTTAATCATCTGCACGGCCGATGCCAGGTAGCCCCCGGTGTTGCCCCTGAGGTCTATCACGAGGTTGCTGAACCGCTCCTGGGAAAGGCGCGCCAAGGCGATGAGCAGCTCGGGATAGGTGTTCTCACCGAAGTTTTTCACTTTTATGTATCCCGTGTTTTCGTCGAGCATATAGGTTGCGCTGATGCTCTTCTGCGGTATGTCGCCGCGGGTGACGGTGAAGTATTTCACGCTTTTCTCGCCGTAGCGCACCACGCCAATCTTCACTTTCGTGTCCTTGGGGCCTTTCAGCCGGCGCATGGCTTCGTCGTTGGTGACCACCTTCCCGACGAAAGGCTTGCCGTCGACGCTCACTATCTTGTCGCCGGCCACTATGCCGGCACGCTCGGCGGGGCCGTTCTTTACCACGTTCTGCACGTGGATGGTGTCCTTGCGGATGGTAAACTCAATGCCCACACCGGAGAAAGAGCCCTTCAGCTCGTCGTTGGCCGCCTGCACGTCTTTGGCGCTTATGTAGACGGAGTGGGGGTCGAGCTCGGCCAGTATTTGCGGCATGGCCTTCTCGACCAGCCCGTTGATGTTGACCGTGTCAACGTATTGGTCGTCGATGATGTGCAGCAGGTTGTTGAGCTTGTTGCTGCTCGAGTTGATGATGCTGAGCCTGTTGCCCGAGAAAAGGTTGGCGTAGAACGTACCGATGAGTATTCCCACCACCACGCATGCAGCCATGATGAGGGGCATGAAGCGGTTAGACTTGTTCTGGTTCATTGTCGTCCGGATTTAGGTATGTTACTTCGATGTTCGCTTTCTTAAGCAGGTCTATGCCGTCTTCCAGGCGGTAATGCTCAGCATAGACCACCCTTTTGATGCCCGCCTGTATTATCAGCTTTGAGCATTCTATGCACGGCGAGGCCGTGACATAGAGCGTTGAGCCGTCGCTGTTGTTCGAGCTGCGGGCGAGTTTCGTAATGGCGTTGGCCTCGGCATGCAGCACGTAAGGCTTTGTTATGTTGCTTTCGTCTTCGCAAACGTTCTCAAAGCCGCTTGGCGTACCGTTGTAGCCGTCGCTTATGATCATCTTGTCCTTGACCACAAGCGCCCCTACCTGCCGCCGTTTGCAGTAGCTGTTTTCGGCCCATATCCTTGCCATGCGCAGGTATCTCAGGTCGAGTTTGCGTTGCTTTTCCTCCTGTGTCATTGTCATTTATGCTTGTTTCGCCTTATTCCGTTGCGCTTTAGCAATGCGTCGATGGTAGGTTCGCCTCCGCGGAAGCGCTTGTAGAGCTCCATGGGGTGGTCGGTGCCGCCTTTCGAGAGCACCTCGTCGCGGAAGCGCCTGGCCGTTTCCTGGTTGAAGATGCCTTCTCTCCTGAACACGCTGAAGGCGTCGGCATCGAGCACCTCGGCCCATTTGTAGCTGTAGTAGCCTGCAGCATAGCCTCCGGCCATGATGTGGCTGAACTGCACCGTCATGCAAGTGTCGGGCAGTTGGGGCTGCACCAAGGCTTTCTCCCATGCTTTCTTCTCGTACTGTATGAGGTCGCCGTCAAACGGTTTGCGCCTTGTGTAGTATGCCATGTCGAGCAGGCCGAAGCTCACCTGGCGCAGGCAGGCATAGGCAGCCATGAAGTTTCGGCTCTTCACGATGCGCGTGATGAGCTCTTCGGGCATAGGTTCGCCCGTCTTGTAATGCAGTGCGAAGGTGTTGAGGAAGTCTTTTTGTACCGCATAGTTTTCCATGAATTGCGACGGCAACTCGACGAAGTCCCACCACACGTTGGTGCCGCTAAGGCTCTCAAAGCGTGTGTTTGCGAACATGCCGTGCAGCGCGTGGCCGAACTCATGGAGGAACGTCTCCACCTCGCCGAGGGTGAGCAGCGCCGGCTTTTCTGCCGTAGGCTTTGTCAGGTTCATCACTATGCTGACGTGGGGCCTCACGTTTGTGCCCTTGCGGTCGATCCATTGGCCTTGGTATTGCGTCATCCACGCGCCTCCCTGCTTGCCTTTCCTCGGGAAGAAGTCGGCGTAGAGCACGGCGAGGTACGAGCCGTCGGCGTCGAACACCTCGTATGCCTTCACGTCGGGATGGTAAACCGGGATGTCGGCGTTTTCCCTGAAGGTGATGCCGTAGAGCCTCGTGGCCAGCCCGAACACGCCCTTGATGACGTTAGACAGTTCGAGGTATGGGCGCAGCATCTCTGAGTCGATGTTGTATTTCTTAAGCTGCAGCTTGTGTGAATAGTAGCTGAAGTCCCACGGTTGCGGCCAGAAGCGTATGCCTTCTTGCTTTTTCGCATAGAGTGTAAGGTCTTTCATCTCCTTTTCGGCGGTGGGCTTGTAGGCTTCTATGAGGTCGTCGAGCAGCTTGTAGACATTCTTTGTGTTGCCGGCCATGCGGTGCTTGAGCACATAGTCGGCGTAGCTCTTGTATCCGAGCAGCCTTGCTATTTCCAGCCTCAGGTTTATGAGCCGCTTGCAAATGTCGATGTTGTTTTCCGGGTTGTCGTGTGTGCACTCCGTGTTCTTGGCCATATACATCCGCTCGCGCAGCTCCCTTTGCGTCGAGTAGGTCATGAAGGGGCTGTAGCTTGGGTAGTCAAGCGTGAAGACCCAGCCCTCCTTGCCTTCTTCACTGGCCTCGGCGGCAGCGGCCTCGATGGCCGTTTCGGGCAGTCCGTCAAGCTGTTGGCTGTCGGTGATGTGCAGTTTGAAGGCCTTGTTTTCCTTCAGCAGGTTCTGCGAGAACTGCAGCGAGAGCATGCCGGCCTCCTCGGTTAGCTTTCTGAGCTTCTCTTTCCCCTCGTCGTCGAGCAGCGCTCCGCTCCTGACAAAGCCGTCGTAGCTGCTGTCGAGTAGCATTTTCTCTTCCTGTGTCAGCTTGCGGTGGTGGCGGTATACGTGCCTCACCCTTTCGAAGAGGCGGGGGTTGAGCCTTACGTCGTTGGCGTGCTTGGTTAGGATGGGCTGCATCTTCTGCGCCAGGGCGTCCATTTCGTCGTTGGTCTCGGCGCTTAGCAGGTTGAAGAATACGGCGGAGACGCGTGAGAGCAGGTCGTAATATCCCTCTTTGTCGTCGTCGCTGTTGATTATGGTGTTGTCGAATGTTGGCTTTTCCGGGTTGTTGACGGTCTTCTCAATCTGTTCGTTGTCGCGTCTTATTCCCTCCATGAACGCTTCTTCGAAGTCCTCCAGCCTTATTTTGTCGAATGGAACAGTGTCGTGTGGTGTGCCGTAGGGTTCAAAGAAGGGGTTTTTGTGTGGTGTATTTCCGTTGTTGTTTTCGCACATAAGTCGTTGGTTTCTTTGGAAATGCAAATTTAGTTATTATCGTGCAAAGTAACGAATATTTCACGAAGATTAACGGAGAATAGACCTGTTGCGGGCATGTCGCGGCATGCTGTCGCCCTGTTGCCTTGCCGGGTCATGGCGTTCGGCGCACCAGCCGTTGCGGCGTGGCCG
>ERZ791905.1942-NODE-1942-length-12405-cov-8.632308_pt1 | contig 12405 bp, 9 predicted proteins | sample MGYA00510147_ERZ791905 | MGnify/ENA primary metagenome ERZ791905 (study PRJEB30046, sample SAMN00792084) | human gut metagenome | study: EMG produced TPA metagenomics assembly of the A metagenome-wide association study of gut microbiota in type 2...
TGTTAAGCTTATTAGCATACGAATAACGAATACGCGGACAAACCGCCGCACGGCGGATGCCACCGCCTCGACCACCGTGATGAACAGCCGCCCGACCGTGTGGTAATAGGCAAGAAAGCCGCAAAATGCGCCGACAAGCGCAAAGCCGCGCACCCGCCCGTCCCCCGTGACAAAGAAAAACACGCACATCAGCACTGCGGCGACGGCGAAAAACAGAAGATCGCCGAGCGCGGCAAGAAAGAGCCGGAAAAAATCGCGCCCGCCGCGGGGAGCTCCGCTATATCAAACGGGGCAAGCCTTGCGCCGCAGGAAATCAGCACGTCGATGAAAAGCAGCACACGCGAAAAGCGCACTGCGTCATAGAGCACGCCGAACAGCACGCCGAGCAAAATGGAGGCGGCAAAGCTCGCCGCCTGTGCCTGCATCGAAACTTCCATTATTTCGCGCGGCGGGCAAACAGCCCCTTTTTCTCGCCGGGCATGGCGGCGTAATACAGCCCGTCGATGCGCCCCTCCAGCGTAAAATCGCCGCTCTCGGCGGACATCTGCACGATCTTCAGCCCCTTGCCCTCGATCTCGACCTTGCCGAGCGCCGTCGCCACCGAGACAAAGTCCTCGTCAAAGGACAGAACCTCGCTGACGCCGTCCATCTTGAGCAGCCTGCGATTCTTCAATGTGACATTGCTTTCGCCCATTTCCGTCATACACGCGCCCTCCCGCCTGTTTTCACTCTTCGGAACAGCATATGAAAAAAGCGCTGCGAATATGAAAAAGCCGCCCGAAGGCGGCTTTTCCCAAGAGAGAGAGAGTATGAAAACGAGGTCCGCTTATTTATGCGTTTCCTCGAATTCTTTTTCGGAAAGTGCGATGTAGCGTTTGATCGTCTCGATCTCGTGCGGGTCGTAGGGGCGGAGATTCGGGCGCAGGATGTCGTGCTGCCACTTGGTGAAATCGACATCGGCGGGCAAATCGCCGCGCTCGTACCGCGTCCACATTGACTCCCACGGCTCATAGGTCTGGTTCAGACCTGCGACAAAGCCCCAGTGATACGAGCCGACGCGCTCCAGATAAAACAGCGGGAGGTGCGTCTGCACGGTGTTGTGCTGCATGCGATGCAGCCACTCGGTGTTGAGCAGCGGGCGGTGGTAGGTGTCCCGCAGGTACTTGATCGTCATGACCGAGGACTCGTAGTTGTGGTAGTCATGGTAGCTGACGACGTCCGACAGCTCGACCGCACGCTTCTCCCACGGGTTCAGCGGCGTGCGCTCGGGGTTCAGCGGGTCGTCCGACCAATAGACGATCGTCCAGGTGTCGGCGGTCAGCGGCTGAATGGGGTCGCAGGCGCGCGCGGTGGCAAAGAAGCGCTCCATCGCAGGGACGCTCTTGTCGCGGCGGCGGCCGTTACCCAGCTCGTTGTAGATGTTCCAGATCTCGACGCGCTCATCCTTTGCGTACTTCGAGACGATCTCGCGCACCATCTCGTTGAACGCATCATAGCGGGCGGGATCGTCCACCACGGTATAGCCGACGCCGGGCATGCCCGCGTGCGGCGACACCGCGATGCCGCCGTGATAGCCCATATCGACATGCTGCTCGCCGAAGGTTGGCTCCTTGTAGCGCTCGATCGGCACGGAGCAGTCGTTGCCGAAGACGATCATCGTGCGGATGCCGTTCTTTGCAAAGAGCGTAAGGTATTCCTCGAGGCGCTGCATATAGCCGTCGTGTTCCTTTTCCCAGCAGTAAAAGGACATAAACAACCGGATGCCGTTGTAGCCGATCTCGTGTGCGCGTTCGATCTCGCGCGTAATCGCGGGCATGCGCTCGGCGTGGCGGTATTCCTGCCACATGTCGAAGATGCTGGCGCAGCACGCGGGTACATAGTTGAAGCCGACGATCCACGGGCGGTCGTTGTACCATGCCCATGCCTCTTCCGGCGTCCATTGTCTTTTCATGGTGTTCTCCTTGTTATTGTAGTTAAAACGGCATTCGGCTCCCCTGTGCAAGGGAGGCTTGCGTCTTTACTTCAGCAGGTCGCTGGTGCCGTCAAGGACAGCCTCGGCGGCGGCAATGAGGGCATCGTAATTCTTCACGCGCGCCGTGTGCGGGTCATCCATATACGAGATGAAGAACGGCGTGGTGCCGAAATAGCCGCTGTCGTGGCGCTCGCGCTCGAACTTCCAGCCCGCGATCGCTTTTTCCAGCAGGGCTTTCGCCTCGTCGGTCTTCCCCATGCGGATGTCGCCGAGCGCCTGGTAGACCGGCAGCAGCGGCAGGTTCATGTTGGAGAAGAAGTCCACATAAAGCGTGTTGAAATAGTCATAGATCTTGAACGCGGCATCGCGGTCGCCCGCCTTCTCGAGGAGCAGTGCCTCCTCATACTGCGCGGGTACGATGGTTGCCATATGCCACAGACCCGCACCGAGACTCTCGGGCAGGACTTCGGCACGGCGGAACGCCTCCAGCGCCTCGGCATCCTTCCCTGTGGCGCGCAGGTCAATTCCCTTGCCGTACCATGCGGCGATGTACTGCTTGGCAAGCGCGGTTTCGCCGCCCTCGCAGGGGATGAAATCGTGCCCCTCGAGGACGCGGATCGCCTCATCATAGCGGTGCGCACGGTTGTATGCGGTCGCCCACTCGATGGCGATATCATCGCGCACGGTGACGAGCGACGGCACCATGGAGCCGATCTTCTCGGCGGTGGCGTTCGGCTCGGCGCCGGTGTGGTTGAGGACATAGGCAAGCTCAAAGACAAGCTGTTCCATATCCGGGCAGAGCGCATGCGCCTCTTCGAGCAAACGGATCGTGCGCTCGACGTCGCCGCGGCGGTAGGTGCAGATTGCAAGCCCGCGCTTCGACGCGTAGTCGCTGCCCTTTTCGAAGAGGGCTTCCGCCTCTGCATAGCGGTGATCGCCGTAGTGATAGTAAGCCAGCAGGCAGTTTGCGCCGTTCTCCGCGAGCACCTTGGCTTCAAGCGGACGGAACGGGAAGGTGCGGTGCGTATCGCGGATCAGCGTGGGATCGCCGATCATGTACGCGATGGCAGGCGCGATGTCGTCGGTGTACTTCGGCAGAGCGCGGAGCAGATCCATCGCCTCGGCGCGGTAGCCCGCGTCGATCAGATCGACCGCAAGGTCGAGGCAGGTCTGCGACTTGTTGGAATACAGCTTTGCGAAGAATTTCTTCTCGGACAGCTTGCCCATGACGACCATGAACCAGCGCGCCAGATGGTTGAGCGGGTCGCGCTCAAGCTCACGCTCGAGGGCGCGGACGGCGTCCGCCTTGTGCCCGAGCTTGTAATCGGCAGCGGCGGCAAGCACGATGGCGGTGAGATTCTGTGCGCCGTATTCGATCGCGTTCTTAGCGCACGCCTTGGCGGCGGCAAAATCGCCGCGCTTGCCGTCGAGCATGGCGGCGCGCGTCATCGCAGGCGCGACGGCGTCTGCCATCCACGCCGCCTTGCGGAAGGCGTCATACGCGAGTTTGTCCTCGCCGAGCCCGGCAAGGGCGAGACCGCGCAGGTAGTTCAGTCTGCCGCTCTCGGGATGGAAGTTGTAGACCGTGAATGCCGCGAGGGCGCGATCCAGCACGTCCTTCGCCTTGGCGTATTCGTGGCGGCGGATATAGATCTCGCCGAGAATCTGCAAAGCGGGCGCGAAATCCGGCTCCAGTTCGACGGCGCGCGCAAAATACCTCTCGGGCGCCGCGTTCGGATCGCGGTACTGCAAGAAATGCAGTCCCGCGACATACAGCTCATGCGCGGTTTTGATCTCGTCGGGCATCGGCACCTCGGGGAAAAGCGGCGGCAGCGGCTGCTGGACGTGAACGGTCTGCTCATAGAACAGCACGTCGCCGATGGTGACGGTGTAGGTCGATGCGTCAAACGCGGGAGTCTCGAAGGTGCAGACTTCGCCTGCGGCGAGGTCTGCCGTCGTCTGGAAGATCGGCTTGCCGCCGTTTGTCAGCACGATCTTCACGTTCTTCAGATCCTTCGTCGGCTGTACGCGGAGCACGCCGCTCTCGACATGGATCGCCGCATCGTAGTTGGCATAGGACGGCACGCCGAGCGCGCCGATCGGATACCAGGACTGCTTGAAGCACTTGGTCTCATAGGCTTCCAGCCAGGTCAGGTCGGGCTGGTTATTCGTGTACGAGCCCGCCATCAGCTCGGCGTAGGGACCCGAGGTGTCGGTCAGCGCGCGCTCCCAGGAGCGGGACAGCTGGTTGTACGCCCAGGTGAACATCTTCTTGCCGATCGAGATGTGGTGGTCGCCGATGTGGACCACGCCGCACTTCTTGCCGGCATCGTAGCCGCCGAAGTAGTCATAGTCCGACGCGGCGCAGAAATAGGACGTCGGGAACTTGGTGTTGAAATGCTTGCGGATGTCCACGCCGTTTTTCTCATCAAAGGTGTAGCCGTTGAAATGCCCGCGCGCGATCGGATAGGTTGTATTCGAGCGGCGGTAATGGAAGTGCACATGGTCAACGTCGGACGGGAAGAAGATCTCATAGTCCTTGTTGACCGGCACGGCGGTGTTCTCCCACCAGAGGAAGGAGTGGCGCAGGGGCGTGCGGTTGGAGACCTTCATGCGGGTCTCGAAGATCGCGCGGTCATCGGCGAGGTAAACGCCGACCATGCCCTTCATGCGGTCGACCGGCTCGTGCTCGGAGAGCCAGACGGTGACGCCGCCGTCCTCCTTGACGATTTCATAGTCGCTCGGGAGCATGGTGGACGCGCGGTGGTGGTAGGGCCAGTTGAACTCGATTCCGCCCGAGATCCAGGAGCCGAGCATGCCGATCAGCGCCGGTTTGATGACTTCATTCTTATAGAAAAAGTTGTAGCCGGTCTTCTTGTCGAGGGCGGAATAGATCTTGCCGCCGATCTCGGGCAGGATAACAAGCTCGATATAGTCGTTTTCGAGGACGATCGCCTCGTAAGTCTTGTTGAATTTGGTCTTCTCCGGCGTGCGGATGACGACCGCGTTGGGATACGGGTTGCCGGTGAAGCGCTGATGCACGCGGTTCTCCGCAAACATCGGCAGCTTTTCCGCAGGCGCTTCCGCGTAGGTCGGAATGACGATCTTCCGGATCGTCGCCGTCGTTTTGCTCATACTGTTTCTCCTTTGATTGCCGCCGTGCGGCGGTTTTCTTTCACGGTCTCATTGTAACACGCCGAGGGTGGCGGTGTGAATACAAAAAAATGTTGAAAAATTCGCGGGCTTTGCCCCTTTTTGCACGGCAGGCAAATTTCCGCCTCTTTTGCATAAACTGTCGAAAAAAGTTCAGTTTCTCAAAAAAATAAACATTTTCCTCTTGATTTTCGGTTTGTTTTATTGTACTCTATAGGCAGATGAACCCCCTCGGAGGTGAACGATATGCGCAAACTGGTCCTTGCGGACATCCGCCCGCACGTCCGCTATTCCAAGCCGCTTCTGTTGCCGGAGGATTTCTCCACAACTGCCGTACACGCCTATGACGCGCGGCTGGTCTATTTCTTTTCGGGCAGCGCCAAAGTCAAGCTGGATGACCGCAGCTACAACGCCTCGCGCGGCTCTCTCTTTCTTTGGCAGTCCGCCACCTGCTATTCCATCGTGAACTGCGACGCGGCGGAAACCAAAATGATGGCGATCAACTTTGACTATGTAGGGACGGGGACGTCGGTCACAATGCCCGCGCTCCCGACCGTCTCCGATCGGCTCTACCGCCGGGAAAACGCCATTGAATCCATCTATTTTGAAGATGTGCCGCAGCTCAATATGCCGGTGCATCTCGACGGGATGCAGGCGCTGGAACGCATCTTCCAGCCGATGTCCGACGAATACAACTATCCGCGCCCGTTTGACAAGCTGATGCTGTCGTCGCTGATGCAGCAAGCCATCTTCACCGTCGCCCGCAAGCTGACGCTCGGTTCGGGCGAGAAGCCGACCGGGCTTGTCGAGCGCGTGACCGAATATATCCGCGAGAACTTCGCGGGCGACCTCTCCAACGAGGCAATCGGCAGGCACTTCAACTATCATCCCAACTACATCAACCGCGTGATGCAGAAGCACATCGGGCAGTCGCTGCACCAGTATGTGCTGTCCTGCCGCGTCTCCCGCGCGCTGGAAATGCTGCAAACCACCAACCTCAGCGTGACCGAAGTCTCCGAACGCGTCGGATTCTCCTCGATCAAGCATTTCTCCCAGACCTTCAAGAGCATCTACGGCTATTCGCCGATCCATTTCCGGGACTGAGGGAAAAAGAGGCAATGAAATAGGTATTGTGGGAAACCGCCTCTCGGCGGTTTTCTTCATTTTTAGACTTCCCCTCTCCCCGCTTTTTTGCATTCTTCACACAGCTTTCACGGCAAGACGGTTGCAATTGTGAAAAGCCTGTGCTATAATTATGAAGATATTTTTGTGTAAAATGCCCTGCGGGGCGGACATGCAAGGAGAACAACATGCTGAAGGTTGAAAACCTGGTCAAAAAGTACGGCGGCGCGACGGCGCTGTCCGGCATCAGCTTTTCGGTGGAGGCGGGCGAGGTCGTCGGCTTCCTCGGACCGAACGGCGCGGGCAAATCCACCACGATGAACATCATCACCGGCTTTATTTCCTCCAATGTCGGCAACGTGTGGATCGACGGCACGGAGATCCTCGAAAACCCGACTGAAGCCAAGAAAAAGATCGGCTACCTGCCCGAGCAGCCGCCGCTCTACCCCGAAATGACGGTGGAGGAATACCTGAACTTCGTCTACGAGCTGCGTGCCTGCACCCTGCCGAAGAAGGCGCACATCGACGAGGTGCTGGCGGCAACGCGCATCACAGATGTGCGCGGGCGCGTCATCCGCAACCTCTCAAAAGGCTACAAGCAGCGCGTGGGCATCTCGACGGCGCTGATCGGCAACCCGCCGCTCATCATCCTCGACGAGCCGACCATCGGACTTGACCCGAAGCAGATCATCGAAGTGCGCAGCCTGATCCGTGAGCTCGGCAAAAAGCACACGGTCATCCTCAGCACGCATATCCTCTCCGAGGCGCAGGCGGTGTGCGACCGCATGATCATCATCGACCACGGGCGCATCGTTGCCGACGGCAGAGCCGACGAGATCAATCAGTTCATCCGCGACAACCGCCGCTATAAGGCGACTATCGCCGCACCGCAGGCAGAGGCACTCGCTCTCATCAAAAAGCTGCCCGGCGTCGTTTACTGCGAAGCGCTTGCCGAACGCGACGGTGACGCCGTGGCGTTCCTCATTGAGTCGGAGCGCGGCATCGACGTGCGCAAGCCGCTCTTCTACGCGCTTGCCGAGCGGAGCTATCCCCTGCTCGGGCTGGAGGCGCTCGGCGCAAGCCTTGAGGACGTGTTCCTCAGCATCATTGCAAAGGAGGGCGACTGATGTTTGCCATTTACAAGCGCGAACTGCGCTCTTATTTCACCACCGCGGTGGGCTATGTATTCCTCGCGATCATTGTGGCGCTCAGTGCCGTCGCGTTTTCGCTGACGACGATTCTGCAAGCTTCAAACGATGTGACGACCTACTTCACGGTGCTGCTGTTCATCCTCATGGTGGCGCTGCCCGTCCTGACCATGAAGCTCTTCTCCGAGGAGCGCAAGATGCGCACCGAGCAGCTGCTGCTGACCGCGCCGGTCTCGATTGCCAAAATCGTGACGGCGAAGTTCTTCGCAGCGTTCACGGTCTTCTTCGGCGCAAACCTGCTCTGCTCGCTCGCCTACATCACCCTGTTTATGTACAGTGAGCCCGAGGGCGGCATCATCCTCGGCAACATCATCGCGATCACGCTGGTGGGCGCGGCGTTCATCGCCGTGGGCATCTTCGTGTCCTCGCTGACCGAGAACCAGCTTGCCGCCGCGATCGGCACCTTCGGCATCCTGCTTGCCATGCTCGGCATCGGGCTGCTCTCCTCGGTGATCCCGTGGTACCCCGTCCGCTATGTGCTCGGGTGGTTCTCGATCCTCACCCGCTACAGCAATTTCACCAACGGCTTTTTCGACTTTGCCGCCCTGTTCTACTACGCGTCGGTCTGCTTCATCTTCCTGTTTCTGACCTGCCGCGTGCTGGAACGCCGGCGCTACAGCGCGTAAGGAGGTGCAGCCATGAATATGCTCAAAAAAAGAAGCCGCGGCTACACGTCCGTATCCGTGCTGATCACGGTGCTCGTGCTGGCGCTGGTCATGCTGCTGAACACCGTCTTCTCGGTGCTCGCCGCGCACTATTCCCTCTTTGTTGACCTGACAAACACCGAGCTCTGGACCCTCTCCGACGAGGCGAAAAAGGTCATCGCCGAGGCAGACGGCGACATCACGATCACCTTCTGCCACGAGAAGGACTACATCGAGTCCTCCTCGACCATGAAGTACATCTCCGGCACGGCGGAGGAGATCGCCAAGGCGTTCCCCAACATCCACGTGCGCTATGTCAACTCGATCCTCGAACCGAAGCTGTTTGAGAAATACAAGTACACCGACGTCTCGACGATCAAAACGACCAGCGTCATCGTCGAGAGTGGCAGCGAATTCCGCGTGTACGCGGCGGACGCCTTCTTCGTGACCGACTCGAACACGAAGAACGTCTGGGCGTACAACGGCGAAGAGATCTTCGCTGCCGCCTTCCTCGCGGTCACCGCCGCCGAAACGCCGCTTGCCTGCTTCACCACAGGGCACGGCGAGAGCGTGGACGCCGCCTTCATCAACACGATCGTCAAGGCGGGCTATGAGGCGCGGACCATCGACCTCACAAAGGAGGACATCCCCGACGACTGCCGCCTCATCATCGTCAACGACCCGCGCTATGACCTTGCAGGCTACAATATCTACGACAAGGACGCGGTCTCCGAGATCGCGAAGATCGACAAGTTCCTCGACTCCAACGGCACGCTGATGGTCTTCAAAGACCCCGACACCGCCTACCTCAAGAACCTCGAAGAATACCTCTACGAGTGGGGCGTGGTCTTCTCGGACGGCGTGGTTGTGGACAACTCGGATTCCATCACGTCCGACGGGCAGTCGCTGGTTGCCACCTACCCGTCCGGCACGCTGGCGTCCAGCATCCACAAAGACATCAGCAGCCTGTCCTCTCCCCCGAAGACGATCGTCAAGTACGCAAGCCCGATCACCGTCTCCGATCTCTTCACGGCAGGACGTGACGAAAACGGCGTGAAGACCAACACCTGGACCTACTCGGGCAACACCGCCTACCGCGAGCTCTCCGCCGTGCTGACCGCCGGCAAGACCGCCGAGGTGGTGGAGGACGGGCAGGTCATCGACCGCACGGGCGGCTACAACCTCATGACCGTCACCCGCGAGATGAACACGATTGCGGGCGACACCTATTACGGCTACGTTCTCGCAGCGGGCACGCGCTTCTTCACCTCGCCCGACTATCTCGAATCCAATGTTTACGCCAACGAGAACATTCTCTACTACGCGCTGCGCGTGATGGGCAGAGAAAAGGTCCCCGCCGACATCCCGTTCAAGGAATTTGCCAACACCAAGATCGAGGACATGACCAGCGCCGAGGCGACCCGCGCAGCAATCCTTCTGATCACGGTGATCCCGCTGATCACAGCGGCGGCAGGCATCGTTGTCACCACGAGGAGAAAGTATAAATGAAAAAGAAACTGACCGCGGCGATCGCGATCGCCGTGCTGTTCTGTGTGCTGCTTGCGGTCTACCTCTTCGTCGTCGTCCCGATGATGAATGCGGAGGACGAACCCGAGGAGACCACGGCGGTCTCGCTCGTCCCCGGCGAGGTCGAGGGCGTGCGCGGGCGCATCCAGATGTTTGACCAGGTGACCTCGGACAAGGTGCAGTCGCTCTATGTGCACAACAGCTACGGCACCTATGAGCTGGTGCGCAAGGACGACTCGCTCGTACTCAAAGGGCATGAGAACCTGCTGCTCGACGCCGAAAAGCTGGCGCAGGCGATCGTCAACGCAGGCTATACCCTCTCCACCTACAACGCCAAGGTGACCGAAGAGGATTTCGCCAAATACGGGCTTGCCCCCGGCGAGAGCGACAACTACTATGTGCTGACCTCGACCGCAGGCAAACGCTACACCGTCTACATCGGCGACCACACGCTGGCGGGCGACGGCTACTATGCCCGCTATGAGGGCAGAGACGCGATGTATGTCCTCGACGACAGCATCCAGGGGGACCTGCTCGCCCCCGCAACCACGCTGGTGCGTCCGCTGCTTGCCTACCCCTCCAAGCTGAACAGCTACTACCTGATGCAGACCTTTCTTCTGGCGCGCGGCGAGGAGACCTTCCTCTCCGCCACCTATCTCGACCCCGACCGCCGGAGCGAGCTTGCCGCGATGAGCGTGCAGCAGCTCACCTACCCCGGCGAGTACCCGGCGGGCGAGGGCTACGACGATGTGCTCTCCCTGTTCTGTGATTTCTCCGGCAGCGAGGTGGTCGGCATCGACTTCTCGGACGAGGCGCTCGAATCCTTCGGGCTGAAGAACCCCGCCTACACGCTCTACGCGGTCAACACCGCCGTGGACGACAACGGCAATCCCGCAAGCCTTGTGGAGAACTTCATCACCTTCAGCGAAAAGCAGCGCGACGCGAACGGCAGCGAGTTCTACTATGCCGCGTCCTATACCTTCGGCGTGATCGCCCGCGTGGAGCAGATCACGGTCGATTTCCTCGAATGGGATCTCGACAAGTGGGTCAGCCCGTACATCTTCCAGGTCAACATTCAGAACGTCGCGGACATCTCCTTTGCCGCGGACGGGCTGGATGAGACCTTCACGCTCGGCGGCAAGGACAACGACAGCCTGACCGTCACCGCGCGCACCGCGGGTAAGATTGAGGACGTGAAGAACTTCCGCCAGCTGTGGAAGGTGCTGCTCTCGGTCACCGAGGACGGCACGGCGACCTTTGACGAAGCCGACCGCGACGCGATCGTGCGGGAGGACAACCTGCTGCTCACGCTGACGCTGCACACCAAGGCAGGCATCGAGCGCGTGTACAAATTCTACCCGTATTCCGACCGTCGCGTATTCTACACGGTGAACGGCGACGGCGAATTCTACGTCAACCGCGCAATGCTGGACAAGGTGATCGCCGACATCCGCCGCGTGCAGTCCGGCGAAGCCGTCAACCCCGATACGAAGTATTGAGGAAAAGATAAAAGCAAAAAAAGAACCTTTCCGCGGAAAGGTTCTTTTTTTGCGGGTACGACATTTGCGCACAGTCTCCGTATCCGTAGGGCGACCAATGGTCGCCCGCTTTTTCATCCAGCTTATCTGTTCTTCTTTCTCTGCACCCACTTGACCAGCTCGACGAGCGGGATGGTGAGGAATGCGAGCGCGATGGCAACGAGATACTCGGACAGCTCCACCGAGGTGAAACCGAACGCATTGGCGAGCAGCGGAATCTCGCAGACTGCGGTCGTCAGCACGAGGCTGGCGATTGCTGCGCCGTTCAGCAGTGCATTGGTGGACTTCAGCGAGATCAGCGAGCCGCGCTGCGAGCGCATGTTGAAGCTGTGGAAGATCTCCGCCATGCTCATCGTGAGAAACGCCATCGTCATGCCGTCGGCGCTCTCGGTGATCTCCCAAAGCCCCGACTCCATGAAGTGCCCAATGAAATAGGAGAGGATCGTCAGCGCCGAGATCATCAAGCCCTGATATGCGATGTCAAAGCCCATGCCGCCCGCAAAGATGCCTGCCTTTGCCGGACGGGGCTTGCGCTTCATGATGCCGGGTTCGGCTTTCTCCATGCCGAGCGCCAGCGCCGGGAAGCAGTCGGTCACGAGGTTGATCCAGAGCAGATGCACCGGCTCGAGGATGGTGAAGCCGAGCAGCGTCGAAATAAAGATGGACAGTACCTCGCTCATGTTGGAGCCGAGCAGGAACTGGATCGCCTTGCGGATGTTGTCGTAGATGCGGCGGCCTTCCTCAACCGCGCCAACGATGGTGGCAAAGTTGTCGTCGGCAAGCACCATGTCCGCCACGTTCTTGGTGACGTCGGTGCCCGTGATGCCCATGCCGACGCCGATGTCGGCGGATTTGATCGAGGGCGCGTCGTTCACGCCGTCGCCGGTCATCGCGGTGACATAGCCTGCGCTGCGCCATGCGTTGACAATGCGGGTCTTGTGTTCGGGCTGTACGCGCGCGTAAACCGCGATGCTGCGGAACACCTTTTCAAACTCCGCGTCGCTCATCGCGGACAGCTCCGCGCCGGTGATTGCGCGTTTGCCGCCTTCGAGAATGCCCAGCTCCTTGGCGATCGCCGTTGCCGTGTCGATGTGGTCGCCGGTGATCATGATCGCGCGGATGCCCGCACGGTGACATTCTTCGATCGCTGCCTTGACTTCCGGGCGCACGGGGTCGATCATGCCGACCAGCCCGACAAAGCAGAGCTCGTTTTCCAGCGCCGCCGGTTCGGTCGAGGCGGG
>ERZ791905.1943-NODE-1943-length-12397-cov-4.995787_pt1 | contig 12397 bp, 11 predicted proteins | sample MGYA00510147_ERZ791905 | MGnify/ENA primary metagenome ERZ791905 (study PRJEB30046, sample SAMN00792084) | human gut metagenome | study: EMG produced TPA metagenomics assembly of the A metagenome-wide association study of gut microbiota in type 2...
CAAAGGAGGGCTACCTCACCAAAGAGGGTATCCGGGAAATGAAATCCGTCTTCGCCAGGCGGATCTACCACGCGGATCGGATGCACATCTACCAGCAAAAGGATACCGCACGGCAGGAGTTGCAGGCGCAGACCCGCAAGGCAATGGTGGAGTGCATCGCACAGCTGGAGCATGGCACGTCGGATAACCCGCGTCTGGAGCAGCTCACCGAGGAGTTAGCAGAGCGTCTGCTGACGATCAAGGGCCGAAAGGTCTACGGCTACCTGCCGCCAAGGGCCAAGGCCATCGTGGACGCCATCGTGGAGGAGTTGGCGAAGGACGAGCGGGTGTCCGCCGCCTATGAAACGTGGCAGACGCTCTACGAGCAGGTGTGTCTGGACTACGATCAGCGGCCGCCCAAGCGTCTGCCGCTCTCCCGGCAAAAGGAGTTCCGGAGCGTCCGCAACATGGTCATTCAGGAAACACTGCGATGGATGGCTGAGCGGCAGAGGTGTGCGGACGCGCGGAGATCTTCTGCCATGCTGACGGAATCCATTTCGCCTGAGAATTCCGCGGCGGCCACGAAAGCCAAAGTAGAATCCTCAACACCAGCCGTTCCCGCACAGCCCCAAGCCCAAAATACACCAGCACTTTCCACGGAAGATACCGGCTCCGCTGACGCTGCTGCCTCCAAAGGCAGCGTGCCGCCTGTGGGCGAAATGACTCCGACGCACTCACAGCCATCCGGTCAAGCAGGGCAAACCGCACCGGCAGGAGCAGAGTACCGTGCTCCCACGGTGGGCGAAACCGTTGTGCGGATGCTGCATCACATGAGCAGAATTTTTGAGGACAACAGCAAGATCGATCAGATCCACCGCGGCTTGCAGATCGACCGCAAGCGCCGCCACGAATTGCAGCGCAAGCGGCTGGCAATGGGACACAAGCCGGATGATCACGAGGAGCAGACGTTCAGATAAAAAATGCTGCCGCAATCAAAATTGCGGCAGCATTTTTTTGAAGTCAGATCTGCGTTTGCGTCGGAACGAATTCCAGCTTGAGTGCCATTCCCATGCCTGCGGCAAGACGCTTAAGCGTCCGCAGAGATGGATTGGCCGTTCCGCTTTCCAGCCTGCTGATATCAGCCTGTGTAATGCCGGTAATGTCGGAGAGCTGCTTTTGCGTCATGCCGCTTTCCTCACGGCCTTCAACAATGGCGCGCATGATCTGACGTTCCGGTTCCTGCGCATCCCACTCCGCACGGAACGCAGGGTCCTGCATTCTTTCGTTCAAAGTCTCACGAAAATTCTTCCCCATAAATCATGCCTCCTTTTTTTGATTAAAGTCTGCGCGATACCGCTTGGCACGTTCTATCTCGCGCGGCGGGGTTTTCATCGTCTTTTTTACAAAGCCATTGGTGAGGATCACTCTGCGTCCTACCACTGCACAGCCTATGCATTCTTATTTGCACTTCATCATATGTGATAAAACACATATTGTCAACAGAAAGAGCAATGATCTGAAAGGAAACATCATGAGCCAATTTATCTATTTCACGCCGGAGGAAAAGGCGCAGGCGCAGAACACGGATCTCGTGTCGCTGCTGCGCGCCCAGGGCGAGCGACCTGTGCGCTCCGGCCGGGAGTTCCGTACGCCCAACGATCCCAGCATCACCGTGCGGGGCAACAAATGGTTTGATCACTCCGCGCGCGTCGGCGGCTACGCCGTCAGCTTCGTCCAGCGCTATTACCGCCTCCCTTATCAGGAGGCGGTTTTGCTTTTGCTGGGCAGAAAGAACAGAAAAACATATGAACAGGCAAAGCCTGTGAAGGAAGTTCCAAAGGCTTTCGCTTTGCCGGAGCCTTACGGAACCATGCGGCGTATGTATGCCTACCTCATGCGTCAGCGCCACATTGACCGCGAGGTTATTTCCGCCTTCGTACATGAAAAGCTGCTCTACGAGGACAAGCATCACAACTGTGTTTTCGTGGGGCTGGATGACAGCGGTGAGGCCAAGCACGCGCACATCCGCAGTACCAACAGCGAGGGACGGGTGTTCCGCATGAACATTGAGGGCAGCGCAAGTGAGCACTGCTTCCACAAAAACGGGACCGACAAGTCCCTCTATGTGTTCGAGGCGCCCATCGACCTCCTGTCCCACATTACCCTCTATCCATACGGCTGGCAGGAGCACAGCTACGTTGCCTGCTGCGGGCTCTCCATCCAGCCGGTGCTGGAGCGGCTGCGGCAGAATCCGAAGCTGGACATGGTGTACCTGTGCCTCGACAACGATGACGCGGGCAACGATGCCTGCGACCGTATGACGGATACGCTGGAGGACATGGGCTTGGATGTGGAGCGGCTCTGCCCTGCGCGCAAGGATTGGAATGACGATCTCTGCGCCAAATTCGAGAGGAAGGAGAAAGACGCATGAATGAAAACGTATGGCCCCTGATTTTGCTTGGCGGCGGCCTGCTGGCATTCTTGCTCGTAGTGTCCTTCCTCTCCAAGAATTATTCTCTCAACAATTTCAAGAGCAAAACCGTTGGCGACGGTCAGCACGGCACAGCCCGGTGGGCAACGCCCAGGGAGATCAGCAAAACATACCGGACGGTACCGTTCCGTCCCCGCCGCTGGCGCAAGGGAGAGGATCTGCCTACGGAGCAGGGACTCGTTCTTGGCAGCGTCGGCGGCAGAAACCATAAAAGCGAAGGAGGATTCCTGCTGAAAACCTCTCGCAAGCTGCTGGAAAAGCTGCGACGTCCTGTGGAGGGAAAGCGGAAGACGAAGAAAAAATCAAAGGCTCTCTCAAAAGTCAAAAAGATGATTGAGGAGCAGCGAGATATCCGGGCGCTGGTGGACAGTGATGACGTCCACTGTCTGATGATTGGCGCCTCCGGCGTGGGCAAGACGGCATTTTTCCTATACCCGAATCTCGAATACGCCTGCGCCTGCGGCATGAGCTATTTGGCGCTCGACACCAAGGGCGACCTCGCACGTAACTACGGCTGCATCGCATCGAAATATTACGGCTATCAGGTCACGGTCATTGACCTGCGCAATCCGACGTGCTCGGACGGTTTCAATTTTATGACGCTCGTGAACCACTATATGGACAGAGCAAAAAGAGACCCCAACGACCTTGCCTCCAAGGCGAAAGCAGAGAACTATGCCAAGATCCTCGCCAAAACAATCATCAGTCCGGAAGGCTCCTCGCAATATGGCGACAATGCCTTTTTCTATGAGAGCGCAGAGGGTGTGCTGGCCGCCATCGTCATGCTGCTTGCGGAATTTATCCTGCCGGAAAAGGACGGCACAGAGAAGCGCCACATCGTTTCGGCGTTCAAGCTGGTGCAAGATCTGCTGGCAGCGCCGGGCGGCGGACGGGGAAAGAACGGATTTCATGTGTTGATGGACATGCTCCCGTCTGTACATAAGGCACGCTGGGTGGCGGGCGCGGCGCTGACGGCGGCGGATCAGGCGATGGCATCCGTCATGTCGACGGTACTTTCAAAGCTCAATGCCTTTTTGGACTCGGAGCTCGAGCAGGTCATCTGCCGCGATAACCCTATCGACGCAGAACGTTTTGCGTCGAGCAAATGCGCCATCTTTGTTGTCATTCCCGAAGAAGACCCCACGAAGAATTTCATCGCCAGTCTCATGATCCAAAACCTCTCGCGCGAGCTCTTCTCCGTAGCGGATGAAAACAGAGGAAGGCTCAAAAACCGCGTGGTCATTTACGCGGATGAATTTGGTACCATGCCGCCCTTTGACGTGCTGTCGTTGTTTTCTGCCGGACGTTCCCGAGGTCTGACGCTGGTGCCCATCATCCAGAGCCTTGCCCAACTGGAGAAGAACTATGGTAAAGAAGGTGCGGAAATTATATGTGACAACTGCCAGGACACCATCTTCGGCGGCTTTTCGCCCCAGAGCAAAACGGCAGATGCCCTCTCCGCTGCCCTCGGCAGCCGGACAGTGCTGTCCGGCTCCGTCAGTCAGGGCAAGGAGAGCCGCCAGTCGCTCCAGATGATAGAGCGCCCTCTTATGACGCCGGACGAGCTCAAGTCCGTTCCCAAGGGAGAATTTGTTGTGATGAAGACGGGCGCGCACCCAATGCGTACACGCCTACGATTGTTTCTTGACTGGGGTATTACCTTTGAAAAAGACTGTCCGACGCCGAAGCCGGTCGTCCGCAGAGTTGCCTATGCGGGCTGCGAGGAACTGATAGCGAACATTCGCAAACAATACGCTGCGGAGAAGACGCCCTACAATGCAATGCGGGGTGATAAAAGATGAGCGATTTTAATTTTATTTACGCCGAGGAGCATCTGAGCCACCGGGAGAAGGCGGTCTATATCTACCTTCGAGATCGGGCAGACGTTTCCGGCGTCTGCTGGCCGGGGATCAAGACCATCGCCCGAGAATTGGGACTTTCGCCGCGGACAGTCCAGCGGGCTCTGGCAGATTTGGAGCGCAGGCAGCTCATTGAGAAGCAGAACCGCCGCCGCTCCAACGGCAGTCTCACGAGCAATTTATATCGGCTGACAAAGCACAAAACGTCACAGCCTCCCGCCAAGGGGGGACTGTGACGTTTTCCCTTTCAAAATTCTGTCCATAGGGTAGCGTCACCATGGCGCATCCAGAAGAGCCTACTCTACCGGAGGATACAGGACAGAGAAAGAACAAGAATATGGAGGAACTTATGAAGATGATCGTTAGAAGAACAGCGCTGGCTGTCTGCACCCTTGTCCTGGCATTGATCCTGCCCACAGCCGCTTCTGCTGCCTGCACAGGCTTTGATGACGTGCCGGAGACTGCGGACTGCTATGAAAGCGTGATATATCTGGCAGAATGTGAGATCGCTGCCGGAACGGGAAATGACTGCTTCTCGCCGGAACAGCTCATCACTGTGGAGCAGTGGGCTGTCATGCTCTGCCGCACCTATGGTGCGGAAACTATCGGTGACAGCTGGCAGGATGTAGGTCGAAGCAGCGTCGTGGAAGCCTACCGGCAGGGCTGGCTGAACGAAACCGCACTCTCCGCGCCGCGCTCACCGATGTGTCGCAGCGTGCTGGTTGAGAGTGCTTTTGCCGCCGCGGATGTTCCGGTCTATGACAGCACGCTCTACGAGGGAGGGGCATCGCTCAGCACTGCTGACAACATCCTTCGCGCAGGGCGGGAGCTCGGGCTGTGCTCTGATGATGCGGATACCAATGCGCTCGTGACGCGCGGAGAAGCGGCGATCATTCTTCATGTTGTCCTGACACAGAGCTTCCGCATTGAGGAACCGCCTGTACCGGTGACGCTGGTGAATGCGGCAGGTGCCAATGTCAACGATTTCCTGCTGGAACTGCGGAAAGTACCAGAACAGATCCTCGATGCCTTCAACGCCACCGGCTGGACATATTGCATCGACTTCGACTACATGGGCGGCCTCAGCAAGAAACTGAACATGAGCTGCATTGGAGCCACCAATTACAGCCGGAAAACCATCTACATCTCGGAGGCCAGCGCGACGCTCCATGAATTCGGACATTTCCTCGATTGGACGCTGGGATTCCCCGCAGAGCATGAACAGCTATATCTGGCGGAGGCGCAGAACTCCGGGCTGCGGGATTACGCCAAAACCAACGCCAGGGAATACTTCGCGGACTGCTTTGCCTATTGCATCATCCACGGCAACGATCCGGAAATGATGAAGAGCCTTAGAAAAAATGCACCGCAGACCTGTACATATTTCGAGGAATTGGGAAAAGACAGTTGGAGCAGACGCATTCGTTCCAAATGACATAGCGAACATATTCTGAAATCCTTCAAGGGTTTGATATCCCCGCACATCTGTTATAGAATGGAACGAAAACCGGTCTGGGTGAAGAAATGAGATCTTGCTGGTCGTATTGCTTTTTATGTTGGGACAGCAATACGACAGCGGAGAACAGGGAATCTTCCAGAATTCTCGATAAAAATTCTTGCTTTGATGTAGTAGTTCACCCCAATTTGCAAGGTAATAAATAGAAGGGTGTGATTCCTTGTGGATGATATTAAGATCATTGATTTGTTCTTTGCACGTTCTGAGCTTGCAATCGAAGCGCTGGACGGCAAATATGGGGCGATTTGCCATAATCTTTCCTGCAGCATTTTGAAGGATCAACAGGACGCAGAGGAATGCGTGAATGATGCCTATCTCGGCGTTTGGAATGCGATTCCTCCGCACAGACCCAATCCGCTGTCCGTCTTTGTCTGCAAGATCGTTCGGAATATTTCTATCATGCGTTATCGGGCCAATACAGCTCTCAAGCGAAACAGCAATTACGACTTGACGATGGAGGAATTGGAAAATTGCCTTTCTTCCTCAGTCTCGGTTGAAGACTCTCTCGAGGAAAAAGAGTTGATTGCGATCATTGAAGATTTTCTCAGGGGCTTGTCACAGGAAAACCGCGTGATCTTCCTGCGGCGCTACTGGTTCTCCGACAGCTATGCAGAGATTGCGGCTCGAACCGGTCTGACGGAAAAGAATGTCTCTGTCCGGCTTTCCCGAATCCGTAAGCAATTACAAACGCATCTTGCAGTAAGGGGTGTTTTGGCTTGTTGACATTGGCTCAGAAATTCTCCAGCGCAATGAATGAGATCGACGATGAGTTCATTGAAGAGGCGCTGACCTATGAACGGTCAAAGAAGCGTAAGACTTCCCGCGTACTGCGAATGGTCCTCGCCGCAGCGCTCATCTCCGTGCTTTTGTTCACGTCGGCGTTGGCGTTCTCGCCATCGTTTCGTGAGAACATGCTGAATGTCCTGGTTGAAATCTTCTCCGACCACGTAACATTCAGTGTCGAGGGAGAGGAGCCAGCCGGGTCCTTTGTCGCCGGTAAAATCGACTACTCGGCGCTGGAAGAGACCTATCGTCTTGATCCGGGAGGCTGCTACCGGGTCGATTTTGCCAGTGGCGCCACATTTTTCGGCAACAACGGTGAGATCATTTCAATCACCGTCGTGGCCATTACAGACGGCTTAGTAGGAGGCTTTGAAATTGCTGACGATGCAGAGTCAAAGTACATCACGCTTTACGGTAAGGATGCTACGCTTTACTGGGGTGAGGACCAGGAATGCGCGGGAGAAATCGGTACAGAGGCCTACATCTTTCAGATTGATGAAGAAAACGGTTGGCTCATCAACTTTCGTAGCTTCAAGCTCTCGCCGGACGAGCTTGTCTCCGTCGCGGAACAGGTCAAAATCTCATAGTCCGCTTACATTGCGTGCAATGAGCAAATCCTTACACTCAATGTTATCGATGCAATGAGTTATCAGGAATGGCGGTATCAAACATCACGCGGCATATCGGCCACATTGGCGCTTGGCCCTGGCAGAGCACTAATTCTGTCTGATTTGCCGGACAGCTTTATGACCATCATTATTTTGGCGGGAAGTACCGACGGCTTGACGCGGGATCTGCTTGAAGAACTGGCTGACAGCTTCGATCTTTCAAAGCTCACTCCGATAGTGCTGCCGGGATCTCTCTACATTCCATCACCTTAATCTTTCATTTCAGAATATGCAGGGGGCCTTTTATCATGCGCCAAATTTCGAGACTTTCGGTCATCGCCGTAAGTACCGCTCTCCTTATGACATTAAGTTCATGCAGCGGCACACAGAGCACGCCGGAAGCCGATGACCAGCCGTCTACTCCAACAGAAAAAAGAGAAATGACAACCGATGTGCCGGAAAGCAACAATGCCAGCGGTGAATCTCCGCAGGGATCCGTCACCGATGCCGCAAACTTTGAAATAACGGAAAACGAGGATGGCACAGTTACCATTAGCCGGTATATCGGTACTGAAACAGATATTGTGATTCCCTCACAGATCGGCGGAAAAACTGTTTCCGCGATTGGAAACGTCACGGGTACGACCGGAGCGTTTGAAGGCTGCACGAGCATAACCGCTGTGGTGATTTCGGATGGTGTGACGGAAATTCAGGACAACGCCTTTTACGGCTGCACTTCGTTGGAGACGGTGACGATCCCTTCCGGCGTTACACTCCTGCGCAACTGTGCTTTTTGCAACTGTCCAAACTTGCGTGCGGTCTACTTCAAGGGCGATGCACCGCAGCAAGCCAATTATGTATTTGATTCCACCGAAAATGTCACCATGTATTATCAGGACGGGACCTCTGGCTGGGAGAATCCCTGGCACGGACGTCCTGCGGAAGTATATATCCCCGAATAAAAAGTGCAAGGGCCATGCTCAAATCTAACATCAAGAGGACAAGCACCATGATGAAACGTCTATTTCCCACCGCGCTTGCGGTATTGCTCCTGCTGCTTGCAGGCTGTACAGCAAAGCCAGATACATCCAATCAATCAAAGCCTACAGATTATTATTTGACCGATACCGACCTTCCGCTGGATGATGCTGCGCGGCTTCGCGCCGCGCCGGATTTCCTGACGGCGGAACAGCAAACACTTTACAGGCAGGCGTTTGCGCTCTATAGCGCGATGTTTGACGGTGAAACGACCGGCATCGACGACGCCTTCCCCGCCGCAGGCGGCCAAACCGAGTACGACGAGTACACGCCGGATGGCTCCGACTATACCTACATCAGCTCCCACAGCCGTTGGCAGTCCTGGGCTGACTTTGACCGCGTCATCCACGCGCTGTTCACCGATACGTTCTGGTCTACCTGCAATGACGACGGCAACGCGCCGATCTACATTGAGCACGACGGTCGGCTTTTTATCCTCGACTGCGCCTACGGCGACCAATATTACAACAGCAACATTCCCGACGAATTTACTCTGACTGCACAGACGGATGATCGGATCGACTTCACGGTGACGGCGCACTACTCTTATCCCTATCCACGCTGGGACGAGACTTATGACGAGCGCGACGAGCGGCTGGAAACAAGCTATGAGTACACGCGCATCTATCCGGTCACTCTGATCTATACTGACGCAGGCTGGCGTTTTGATGCCTTCACCACGCCGAATCAGGCAGATATGCAGTTCATCGGCGAGTGGGACGGTGTAGAGGAAACCGACTTCTATAACGCACGTACTTCTCTTTCCGCTGCCGAACTGCCCGTCTCCAAATAGCTTCGTACAAATTACGCCGCACCCGACTTTTTGACCGAAGAGCAGCAGGTGCTTTTCTATCACGCACTCAGCTTCTATTTTTGCTTCCGCGGTGAGGCTGGCAGTATCGATACATTTCCCCTCGCTCCGGAGCAGGAAAGCTTTGACACTTCGTACACACCAAAATACCCGGACGGTAAGGACGCCCCTTGCTAATCAAATAATCTTTCCCTCGAACGCCTGTGAAGCTAAGCGCAGCCGACCGATCTTGAAAGAGAGCCTGTCGGCATCGGCTGCAGCGAATGGATGCCAGTCGGCACGACAGTAAAATTGAGGTATAATGTCGTGCAGCGGAAATGGGTATAAGAGGGCGGGAACATCTTGCAAGGATGTTCCCGCCTATAATTTGATCTGACCGAATATGGAAGAATTCATAAAGATTGAGATCTTTCACCAACGCGCGTTTTCACTTTCAGTGAGCAATTAGGCGCTAATATCTTCTGCATTTAGCAGTCAATACAAGCGGCATTAGCATCTGAGATAAGTGCACCCTACTTATTGTAGGCATTTTTATTTTCCTATTTTTAACTAAAAGACGTTTCAGCCGCATACAGAGCCTCTTGATATGTTAGGCCAAAGCTTTCAGGAAAATCTTCATCCTCAAAAAAGGCTTCAAGCACAGCATCAAGTCCATGCTGCTCAACTAGATAATCAACGACGAGCATCGCCTGATAATAGGATAGTTCATTACCGTTCTCTTCGGTGAAGTTTCCTCCGGAAAGTTCATTCCGCCGCTCGCCACAAGAGACAACGATGGGGCGGAAATCCTCCGCTCCAGCTTCCTCCGCCGCCTCGCGGAATAATCCCAGCGCGCGGTAATATGTCAACGGATTATAGCTCTCCTGAAGCCAGTGCGTGTGATAATACTCGACCAACTGGAGTGCGATGGTCTTACTCGGACTATCCGCTATTTTGCTGTAGTCCAGCGTTAGCAGCGCGTAATAATTGTCGCCATCAAATGTCTGTCCAGTCAAGCAAGAGAGATATGTTGTCATTCCCTCCTGCGTCCATGCAGGGTCCTTTCCCGTCTCGCGCTCCAGAAGAAAATGTATAGTTTCGTGCAACCAGTCCATTGGGCGGGCAACCGTCACAATGCCGCCATGCTTTTCCTGACTTTCCCCTACAGCGGTAAAACTCGTCGTCATCGGCAGCGCCCATTGTGTGCGAATGCGCTCACAAGCGGACGGTGCATATTCAGCAAGATGATCCCACAATGTTTGCATTCCCTCCGCATACTGCGACAATGCTTTCCAGACTTCCACAGGCGTTGCAAAGCTGCGCAGGGGGAGAAAGTTATACTGATGCACGCCGTGACGCATAATTAGCGGATACCGATAGTTTTCCCGATAAATCGCATCTTCGAGGAATTCCGTACCGTAGAGGTTACGGTATTCGGCTGCAACATCGATCGTACGTAGCCATTCATTGCGGTCACTCTCGGAAAACGGCGAAGCAATCACACGATCTAAACCGCCGTTTTCCAGCAAATATCCGACAAACTCCCCTGCTGTGCACTCTGCCATTTCCACAGTTTCTCTATTGGTGAAGTCGTCTATAAAATATGCCGCAAACAGAGAAAGCACAGATAGGTGGTCCTCATCTGCGTAGTACGCTTTGAAATCGGCACCCGAGCTTTCAGGATCATAAACAGCACGGGCCAGTCCGACAAGCGTGCCGTAATCATGCAAATCGTAAAGCTCTTCCAAAAGCCTCTTGCGGTAAGCGCCGCTTTGTATCTGCTGAGCAGAACAATACCACTCGTCCGCATCCGCGTAATAGCTTGCGGTCGCTGAATCCGCAATGCAAAGCAAGACATCTGCTCCACCGCAGCCAGTCCTCTGCACGGCAGTTTCCACATCGGTGTCAAACTGCTGAAGAATCTCTTTGCCAATCTCCTCGGAGTATGAGGACGCTTGTATATACAGCGTACCATATTCTGACGCAAGCTGGACGGTTTCAAACGGAAAATCTTCCTTGACTCCCTCCACAGTCTTTCCTGTACAACCTGCGGCAAAAAATATCAGGCAGATTATCTCCACAATCACAAGACAGCGTATCCGCACCGCACAAAAATCATGAATCTTTAAGCCCATCTCAACCCTCTATATCATTCATTTTACCATTTTATTATCCTCTGCAGAAAGTGTTGTAATGATATTTAGTGTACTTTTTTCCTTTGCGAAGTATCAGCAACACTTGCATTTTTACCAATATAAGCCTCTTAATTAATCTTAATTAAACAGCCATCCACTTGCTCGAATACGACTCGTTTTGGACTTACTCTCTTTAAAAGGTCAGGGAGACGCTATTCGAAACAACATTCCCATCGCATCATCAGAAGATAAAGTACCAATTGGCACTGACAGCATAAGTTCATAGTAAATGTCATTCTCGCTGAAGTATGCGAAATAGAAATCAGTCCGTGAGCTACTATCCTGCCTGTAATAAATGCAACGATTATCACATTCCAAAAATTGCAAATCATTGCTATCGTCTATAATCAAGTCTATCGTACGGTCATAATCTGCAAGGAAACGCAATACACAGCCACCCTGAAGTTCGTACCGCGCAGAAATATGGTCTAATGTTGTTTTACTCTCATCCGTATAGACAAAACCCGCGCAATAATTCTCGACATCGCGTTGCCGCAAGTCTGGCAACCATATTTGCCCTTCTATGTGTGCTCTGGTTTCATCTATGGAAGCGTACGATGTTGTAACTACGCTGAGCATTGTCTGATGCAATCTCAGGCGAAGAAGCAGAGCAACAATTGCAAACACACATAGGGTAATAGTCAAAACTTGAACAGTAGTAGATTCTAAAAATTTTTTTGAAGAATTCAATCGCATTTTCGCCACCACTTTTTACAATTTGCGCAATGTTCTTTATAGAACCTATGAAAAACGGCAATTACTATTTGTCAAGAATCCGCACTTTCTGACAAATAGATGGAAAAGGAGGTGCCTTTCTTACAAAAAAGGAACTACTATTCAATTTCCGGCAGGTTATCCAAAGAAACGCTTTCAGCCATGTGCAAAAGGTCATCAGTGCTTAATCGAGCCTGAATAGTAAACTGAATGTTTTGTTCAATATCAATCCAAGTAACAGCATTTCTGGTCGTTTCTAAATTCTTAGACAAGAAGATTTGACCCTCGCAGCCATTCACTATGATGGGAACACTATCTGCATTTTCCAAAACAAATACAGTTGCAGCACCTTGTTGCATATAACAGTAGTGAAACATCGGTGTACAAGGGGTACAAACAAGATAAAATAGAAATGAGGGGCGAT
>ERZ791905.1968-NODE-1968-length-12289-cov-10.732140_pt1 | contig 12289 bp, 12 predicted proteins | sample MGYA00510147_ERZ791905 | MGnify/ENA primary metagenome ERZ791905 (study PRJEB30046, sample SAMN00792084) | human gut metagenome | study: EMG produced TPA metagenomics assembly of the A metagenome-wide association study of gut microbiota in type 2...
GCTTTGACGATTGGTTTGCAGCGGTCTGAGGGAGGGAACATCTATGGCATCTATTCTCAGGCGCGGAGATTCCTACTCCGTTCGTTTCAAATACAAAGACCATGCTGGCCGGATCTGTGAAGGCTGGGAGAGCTTCAAAACCAAGAAGGAAGCGCAAGACCGCAAGATCTCGGTAGAGAAAGAACTCTTGGACGGTACGTTCCTCATACCCGATGCAATGACGGTAGCGGAAATGCTGTACAAGTGGCTTCCCATCCAGTCCAGCAAGCACAAGTGGGCACCCAAAACCTACACCCACACGGTAGCCATGATCCAGAATCTTGTCGTGCCCTATCTCGGCAAGAAGCAGATTCAGAAGGTTCAGACGTATGACCTTGAACAGTTCTACGCCACGCTGAGCCGGACACCGCGCGGACTGTATAAGCAGGGTGTCAAGCAAACGCTCACCGACAAACAGAAGCGGCAGTTTCTGACGGGTGCTTCCATCCGGGAAGTCCACGCCATGCTCAAGACTGCTTTTTCCTATGCCGTTGAGTGGGGTCTGCTCCTCAAGTCACCGATTCCGAGAGAAGCCCCGAAATCGACCTCGGAAGAACGTGCCATCTGGGACGAAAAGACCATGCTTGCTGCGTTGCAGACCATGACCGACCCTACGCTCCACCTTGCTGTTCATCTGAGCATGATCCTCTCGCTGCGTGTCGGAGAGATCCTTGGCTTGCAGCCGGGAGACATCGACTTCGATGCAGCGGATGGACGTGGGACCATCACGGTTGGCAGGAGCTTACAGCGCACCGAAAAGGCTGCACTGGAAAAGACCGACCCGAATCAGATCTACCACATCTTCCCCGACCAGCGTGAGGGCAGCAGCTCCGCACTGGTGCTGAAGAAGCCGAAAACCAAGAAATCCAGCCGCACCCTTTATCTGACGAAACCCTTGAAAGAGGAACTGCTGGCTTGGCTGGAAAAGCTCCGTCAGGACGAGCTTGCCATGGATGGCAGATATCGCAACTGTGGCCAGCTCTTCCGCTTGCCCAACGGTATGCCTGTTGCCCCGGAAGCCCTTTCTAAATGGTACCGCACTTGGCGTGCAGAGCACCCGGAGTTTGAGAAGATCGTGTTCCACGGTCTGCGCCACTCCAGTGCCACTTACCAGTTGATTGAATCCGGCGGCAACATTAAAGCCGTGCAGGGCAACACCGGTCACGCCACCACCGGCATCCTGATGGACACCTACGCCCACACGCAGGACAAGCCCCGGTTGGAGCTGGCTGAGAAGCTGGAAGCAGACTTCTATTCACAGGACATCGGTTCCCCCAAATCCGGCTCTGTGCCGGTAAAAGAAAATCTGCCGGACAGCATCCAGATCACCCCGGAAGGGATGCTGAAAGTTGTCCGACAGATGAACCCCGAGCAGCGGCGTGAGTTCACCCGCCTGCTGTTCGCCTGAAAAAAGTATGGAAAAAACGCTCACGATGCACAGAATGCAGACAATGCAAGGAAAAACACGGCTTTCCCGCCGGTGTGCAAAAAGTGTGCAAAAGTGTGCAGAGCCCCAGAAAATGGAAAATCCCACGAGGAATCTTACGATTCTTCGTGGGATTTTGGTGCGCTCGAGGGAACTCGAATCCCTGGCCCTCTGATTAAAAGTCGCAAAATACCGGCTGAGCTACGAGTTCTCTTATTTTAGAACGATAATACGTTTTATAATTTTTAGAGCATCTGATTTTTTAGTGCCTTGTACCTGTGATTTCGATATATAAATTATAACTTCATATCGTCAAAAAGTCAACATTCAAAGCCGTGTTTTTATGCTGGATTTCGGTTTGCGAAAACAGGCTCTAGCAAGCCCTACAACACATCAATCTTTTATGCGGGCGCTTTCATTATCTAAGACAAAAAGACTGTCAAAACGTCTGCTAGAACGTCTGACAGCCCTTTATCATAGTCCCTGCTGAACCCGCTATAAAATATATTTTTTGTTTGTCCGAACGTTCTTTCTGCCCGGCGGGGTCTTTGGTTGCTGCTTGACTATGGTTATTCAGCCCCGCCGGGAGGCTACATTCTTCTTGAATCTAAGAGAAAAAGCCTATCAGCTTTTTAGGATGATAGACTTTTGGCAGTCCTAATATTAAGCAAACTTCCAGCGATAACCGCCAGCTGTGTGCCGCCTATTATTACAAACCGCACTTATATTTCCGGGGTCAATCCCAGTTTCTTGTGCTGCATCTGTAATACTGGAGAAGTATGAAACTTCATGCTCCTCCAAATCCAACTAAACAACAGGCTTTGAACCAACGCCCTTGTGCAACTCACTTAAAAACTGCCGCTATTCATCAGACATTCTGCGTCCCTTATTCGCGGCTGCAATGCGTTCATTGTGATGCCCATAGTTACAATTTTCTTTGTGTGTACACACTTGAAGATTGCTGTAACTATTATTGGACGGGTTTTCATCCAAATGGTTGATTTCTAGCCCCACCTTTTTCCAGTTAAATACTTGTTCTTCCGATGAAGAAAAAGTATTCCATATAGTATGACTAAAGCTCTTTCGGTGCGTTTTACCACCATACCTCAAATTGATACCCACATACCCATTACCATTATCATGGTTTTTCATACAGCTGTGTCGATGAATCGAATAGGAATCGCCCTAATCACTAACAAGATAATTTGCACCTGTATCATACCCATCTGTTTGTTCAGAGGGTATCTACTGCCATGTAACCGTTTTTCCATTCCGGTCTTCTATAACAATAGTATTAGGCGGAATTTCTTTAAACCTCTTGAGTTCATCAAGACAGTTGAAAACATTCTACATAAGATGTCCTCCTTAATAAAAATCTATTTATTTTGATAGCCACATTGCAATTTGGCTACATCTTGCTTTTAATCTAATACAAAAAACATTTCTTCAAAACCTTATCACCTTCTTTTTGTCTGCCCGCTGCGGTAGCCCATGAAGCGAACGCAAGCGGGCAGACGGTGAAATTAAAAATATTATATTTTGAAAAATCTAAAAATAATTTTTCTTTAGATTTTGAAAATATCTCTTTTTCTCTTTAAGGGAAATGTGCCCAAGCACCAACAAAACAAGGGTCTAAAATCAAGATTTAGCACACTTTTTGTGCCAAGGAATTTTATCCCAGCCAATCGAGCAACAGTTTCCTCATTCTGGCACTGGGCAGATATAATGACACTGCCTCTCCTCTTCTAATCGCAGAACGCCAAATCCATTGCATCAACTGTGCCAGCGCGTACAAGTCAACATCAAATTCGGCTGTTGTACCTTGTGAAAGATACTGCACCACTGGTGGAACGGGAAATATATTACAAAGATATATCAATGTCGTTCTGTCCGAATACCGATTTGTGGCTCGTGCATTGCATGAAACAAAATTAACCCCGCACGGCCTCGTACATTCATTACAACTGATTCTTCCGCTCCATCTGCAATTAGCTTTCATTCTTCGGTTTTCATATTTGTTTGCAGCAGGCTTGAAGGATGTCCACATAACTGTGTTCTTTGGCGCGTGTCTGTAATTCTGGATATAGTTCATCGCATTTCGTTTAAGAATATTTATATATTCTTTGTTCTTTCTGCTCTGATGCCATGATGATGAAAGGCCAGAATATTCTTGAATATCCCTTTTCTTTTTAGATTCTGGCAAATAGTTGGTATTCAATCTTCCCTCATATACATCTAAAAGGGATTTAATTCTGGCCTTCTCCAATTCTGGCACTTCTTCATATCCCTGTGAAAAATAATATTTTTCTTGAGAATCCTTTTCAACGTGCAAATATTGAAAGGATATGCCATTCTTCTGGAAATACAGGTACAGCATACTTCCACGAAATAGAAAGGTCATAATGTAAACTTGATGAAAAGCCTCAAATATTCCCGGCGGAAGTTGCCAGAGAATTATATTCGGTTCTACTTCATAAAGTGCTTTCTGCTGAATCTCGCGCTTTGTCCGTTCAAAGTCACCGTGATACTGTGAATCAAGCCACTTTACTCTTTTAGATGTCGGGTCAATTTCTATAAGGTGCTGCTCTTTCAGAATTTTCAAATCGTCTTGTGTAATATCTGATAATTCAACCACTTCTATTTCTTCATCTAAGAATAGTGTGTAATCAAATTCTTTAATGCGGTCTATCGCAGTGTCATTCAATAGCTTAAACAGTTCATGCGACAGAACTACATTCTGCCCTTCAGAAAGTAGGCGCAAAAGGTCAGCGGATTTTGTAGGGAGTGCTCCTGTGTCGGATGGCTCTTTGAACTGCAAGTCCGGGCAAGCGCTCTATACCCGCGTGCATTCCGACAGATACGGCGTAACATACAGGTAGCGCTTCTCCCTGTTGTCATTGATGTACTGCAAGGCGGCACTACTCTTGCCCTTGCCCATGATATTGTCGATGATATTGATTATAGGAATCATCCTTTCTTGTGAATATTTTCAAGAGAATTTTCAGATGCCGCGGCCGTTTTCATTGGCTCTCTTGGTGGCACCATCATAGCACTAAGCCGCCGAAAAGTCAAGGGCTTTTGAAGAAGAAATTCAATTTATTTTCGTTGTTTTTTCATATCAAGATATGATAAATCCTTTTCCAAAAGATACAGCACTCGATTTTGCACCTGTTGTTTTCTAAAGTCAAGAACTTTTGAAAAATTCATTTTTCGTTAATAATTCGGCTTTTACAGCTGTATATATTCATATCATTATTATATCGTATATCGTTTTGATTTTTCTGTGTTATGAACACAAACCGGGTATAAATTAAATCGGTCATGATTTTTTCTCCGAATACAGATTGAACGGCTACCACACTATTTTAACAAAAATTTGTGCAGGGTTTGTTTTTGGGCGGGGGATTATGTTTCCAACAAAAAAGCACCCCATGCGGGGTGCGTGGTATTATGCCAGTCCTCTGTCCTTCAGCATCTTGTCCAGTGTTGGGCGGCTGATTTTCAATTCTGCTGCAAGCTGGGTCTTGTTCAGTTCTCGATTCTGGTAACGGTCATACGCTGCACAGAAGGTCTTATCATCAATTCGCTTGACCTGTCCGCCTTTGAACTTGCCTTCTGCTTTGGCGATTGCAATTCCTTCCCGCTGACGTTCCAGCAGATTCTCACGTTCAAACTCGTTGATGGCTGCAATCATTGTCAGCATCAGCTTTCCCGTGGGAGTGCTGGTGTCAAGATTCTCCTTATTAGATACAAGATGCACATTCTTAGCTTGCAGCTGCTCCACAATGGCAAGGAGGTCTTTGGTACTGCGGGCAAGGCGGCTAAAGTCGTGGATATAAATGGTATCGCCTTCCCGCACATAGTCCAGCATGGCTTCCAGTTGTGGGCGGTTCATGTTCTTGCCGCTGACCTTTTCCGTGAACCACTTGTCGATGCCGTGCTTCTTGAGGGCTTCAATCTGCCGTGCCTCGTTCTGTTCGGCGGTGGAAACTCGTACATAAGCAATGTGTGCCATACTGCAAGCCTGTCCTTTCATCCTGTGATTATCTCCACCTTTATTGTATCTCTATGTAAAAACAAAGTCAATAACTTTGTTTACGTTTTACAAAATAAATCTAAAACAAAGTCTATTTTTACAATAATAGTGGTTTTGAGGATGTAATAGGCAAGTATACTCTGTTTTGACAAAATGTGCATTCCTTGATATAGAAAACCCACCGACAGGAAATTGTCTGCCGATGGGTTTATGTTAACTTTACTTATTTTTTCGATACATTACTTCAAGCCCTTGTTTTGGGTGGTATGACCAAGAAACCGTCACATTATCAAACGTCTCTTTTTGCCTTCCGTCAATTGCTCGAGTTTCACACATTTCTCCATAAAGCCAAGTGGGTAATCCCAAAGCACTATTTATAGACTGAATGCACTCATTTGCATAAGTTTGATAGGTTGATATACTGGATTGGTCTACATTTAGCGGATTAGAGTCTATCGACAAATACGAACCATCTTCTGAAATGGACAGAACTGTTATTTGCCGTTTTTCTTGTATCGGTTCACGGTGTATGTCATAAAATATCGGTTCACGGTATATGTTATAAAAAGCCTGCAAATTTGGTGTTTCGTCATTCTCCCAGATGTTAAGATTCCATAGGTAATTTTTTATTTCTTGCTCCTTTTCCCCCTCAATCAGATAACACGGATTTAAAACAGGTGTACCGTCATCTGTATTTCCTTTATACTTTCCTTTCAATACTAATGATTTACCATAAAATGCGTTCTGGTAGTACTGCATCTGTTTCGGATTAACTGCGACATACCATTTTGTTCCATCTTCTGCAAGTATAGTAAAGCATTCATAAGTTAATCTTCCATCAATAATGTTATATGGAGCATTCCATGTATACTGACTGTCAAAATCGGTCTGCCCTGAAATAGTCACCATATCATCTCGATTGTAGTCTGATGCTGCAAATACAGATAATGACATTGATAGCGCAACCATGCAAATTGCAACAAATGCCAGAATTTTCCTCAATGTATTCAAAATCGTTTGATTCTGCTGACCGTTCATTTTTTCACCTCTTTTCTTATTTTAGCTACCGAAAACTAGATAAGTATACTGTATTCCACCGTAAACTGCATTTTCTAGTGTCACCAAGCAACAAATTTGTCCAACGTTAATTTTACTGCCTCCCGGATAGACTATATTTCCAGAGAAAGAGATTTTTTCCGCAGCATCACTTACTCTATGTAGCCTAATAAATGATATTCTTCCAGTGCTAACCCCTTCTCCATTCGAAGAAACAATATTACCCGTTCCACGTTCTGCAATACTATCTACATAATAATATTTCCGTGATTTCACAGTGCTGTTTGAACTTTGCGCAAGGCTCGTGATATTTTCACTAATTGTAGGCACGTGACCATTAGGAACAGTAATAGATGGTGCTTGTACACACCCTATCATCGAAAACACCATTATAATGACAAGTGCCATTTTCAAAATTTTCCCAAAGTGCTTCATTGTTGATTCCTCCTTTTTGAAATGTTCATGATACTGTCACTTCCAACACAAGAAATTTTGTCCTTGCGTTTTCTGTCACCTTCTGCTTCCAATTGTACGCTTTGCCTTGCTGATTGTCAACAAAACTATGCACTTTTAGATAATTTATTATCATCTTGTGTATAGTAAAGTAATTGCAGGGAGGCGAGAACATGATTTCGGACAACATCAAACGTCTAAGGGAGAACGCTGGGCTTTCACAGTCCGCCCTTGCCCGAAAACTAGGAGTCACACGAGCCAGCGTCAACGCTTGGGAAATGGAACTCTCTGCACCAACGGCACAGTACCTTGTAGCCCTTGCACAGCTATTTCATACGACAACCGATGATATTTTAGGCCTTGAATCAGAAGAGCAGATTGTTCTCCGGGACATGAATGAGCAGGAGAAGCGGCTGGTTTACGACTTGGTTTCTTACATTGCAGCCCGAAAAGAAACGGTGGACTTTTCTGGTAAATCTAGCAAAAATAATCCATCTGAAAAGAGCCACGGGACAAAAGGCTCTGCTGTCAAGAAAATTTAATGTCAAGATATGAAAAAAGGCTGCTACACTGGCATTTGACCATGTGCAACAGCCTTCTATTCATTCTTAGATTACATCTGTCCCGCCGGGCAGTTATGTTTCACTGGTAAGAAAAGACGCTCAACAGCCCGTTTTCCTTTAGTGTGCTGACAGGAACAATCCGCATTCTCTTTTGGCATTTGTCAGTATAAGAGTAGAACTTCACAAACTTAAAGCAGTTTTCCAAAGAAATCTCATTTTCTTTCAACTTGCGAAAATGCACCATGTACAAGTTCTTATCAGCAGGACTTACAAAAATCAGGAAGTCGCATTGTGAATAATGATAGTAGCCCTCTCGCGTTTCGGTCTGTCCTGTTTCCTTATCCTTTAGATAGAACACATCTTCAAAGGCAATGTTCTGTGTTTCGGCTAACCGGGTATCTAGCTTGACTTCAATTTTGCTTGTGCGTCCGTCTTTCTGCACAATAAAGTCAATGTCATTTTGGTAATTATCCTGTTCTTCGCTCACATCCTGTACCGTATAGCCCCTGTCTGTCAGATAGTCTTTTACAAGCTGCTCCGCCTGTTTTCCTTCCTTATTCTTCAAGACAAAATAGCTGCTGTGCATCTGGCTTACCTCCGCTTTGCTGTCTTTGTAATAGCAGTACGCCGCTTTTTCTGCAATCCATCCAGTGCAGCGTGGCTATCAAATCCTTCTCGCAGGTCGTTTGAATACAGGTTAGCATAATGCTGTGTCATGGTCAAGGTGCTGTGTCCTAACACCTTTTGCAGCTTGAACACATTACCGCCAGACATACACCAGTTCTTTACAAAGGAGTGCCGCAACAGGTGAACACTGGTCTTTTCAACGCCACGGCTGCGATTGTAGCGGGCTTGACTGTGTTTCAGTGCATTTGTGGATAATGGCTCATCGTAGAAAGAGGGGAATAGATACGCCGTTTCGGCTGCATCCTGCCGCCAAAGGGAAATATACTTCTTCAAACAGCTTGACAGTGCTTCCGACATGGGCAGCAGTTGAACGTGTTTATTCTTTAGATGCCGAAATGTAATCGTTCGGTCGTCAAAAGATATATCCTGCATCTGTATTTCACAGACCGTTGCTTCTCGTGCTGCTGTTCCCAAAATAAAGTTGATGATAGCCCAACTGCGCCAGATAACAAAACTGTCCTCCCGTTTCGGCGGCTGAATCAGCGCACAAAGTTCTTCCTGCGTGTAAACGTCCTTGATGGTTTCTTGTGCCTTTACCATCTTGATTTTGAACGGTGCTATTTCGTCCTGCTCCATGCACCAGTAAAGGAACACTTTCACCGAACGGATATAGTGGTTGACGCTGTTTGCAGTCATTCCACTATCCGTCAAGTGGATAACATACCGTTTGAATCCTGCTTCATTCACGGCTAACTGCTCATCTGACAGGAACTTCAAAAACCGTGTAATATCATACCGATAGCCGTTCAACGTGGCTTCTGCTGTGCCAGAATACTTCTTATCGTCCAAAAAATCTTGCTTTAGATTATCAAGCCGGGCTGCATTCTTCTGAATCTTCTTCATTTTTGTACCTCTGACCTCTAAAATTTTTGAAAAAATCATAGGTACAAGCCCAAAAAGCCTATATAAAACAAAAAAGACGACAAACCGTTTGTTTCAACGATTTATCGTCCTTTTGGTGCGCTCGAGGGAACTCGAATCCCTGGCCCTCTGATTAAAAGTCAGATGCTCTACCGGCTGAGCTACGAGCGCATATTCTGCGGCAAAATAATACCGCCGAATAATATTACCACAATTGGCTGCAAAATGCAAGAGCAGCGCTCAAAAAAGCGGAAATTTCGGCTTTATACAGAAAAATCACTCAAAAAACCTTTGCGCCCGGCGCTGCAGCAGCTCCACCAGCAGTCCGGTATAGATGCTGACCATCGAGGGCGTCTCGCCCAGATCCATCGCCTTGCGCTGGGGCAGGTCGGCTAAGCGCCCCTTGTACAGGCACTTCAGCTGGGGCAGCAGGGTATAGTCGTTGGGGTGCATCAGGGTGCTGTCCTTGGGCAGCGCCAGCGCACCGCTTTGTTCCAGCACTTCGCTGACGAACTGGGAGCAGAAATAATGGTGGCGGCGCTGCCAGCGGATATGCAGCCCGCACAAGATCAGCCCCAGTGTGTTGAAGCTGTACTCCTCGCTGTGACGCATGAACTCCTCGGCGCGGCACAGTGCGTGGGAATAGGCCTCATCGGACACCTCCAGCGCGTACAGCGCACAGGGGGCGTCGTCCCGCAGACGGAAAACGCCTTTGTTCAGGTATTCTTTGCTGGGGCCCGCCGGGAACATGGTGTAGCCGTTTTTGCGGGTGGAGCTGTACAGGCAACTCAGATCTGCATCAAAGGCCATGGAGGCGTGGGTATAGCTGGAACCGGTGGCGGCATAGACCAGTTTGGACAGCAGCGTGCCGGAGCGGGTGAGCAGAATGTAGATGGTTTTCATGGCAGTTTCCCTTATGTCAGCCCCCGGCAAAGGGGGAAAAGTATCATCTATATACAGAACCAGTATAGCATAAGTAAGGTTCCTTTACCACTAAAACGTTTCTTCTGGCCAAAATATTGCAAAAAAAGGGCAAAAACAGCAGCCCAAAGCTGTTTTCATGGCTTTGGGCTGCTGTTTATCACAAGCTCTTGAAACGTTCAGCGGCTCCCTGCTACAGGGGCCTCTCCATTTAGCCGTACAAAAATTACTCTCCTCGGAACTCAGTGCTTTGTCGCCGACCACCCGTGGCAGTACCGGAGCGACTCTCCCTCGTCCACAGTCCATGTGCCGGACTTGTATCCGCAGGAACCGCAGACCTGGTAATACGTAGCATTCCGATGATAGACTTCGTCCGTCCCGTGTGGATAATGGATGCATTTTACTTCATCCAGTCCGGTCTCAAACGTGTCTTTTTTTTGGGTTACGCAAGACATTTTCCCACAAGCGTCGCACTCACTGCTCCTGGCAGGAACCGGCTCTGCCTCCTCCAAGGCCTCCTCGGACGTGGAAGCCGCCGTTTCTTCCAATGGATCATCGTCATAGTTTTCTGCATCCGCAAAGCCTACCAGGCAAAGGGTCAGGGCCAAAACCATGGCCAGCAGGATCGGGGCGATCTTTTTCATAGAAAAGCACTTCCTCTCTTTCGGTATGTTGGTTTCTGTTTCTCGGAGAGTCCTCTCTAGATTTATTGTACCACACTGCTTTGTTTTTTCAATTATCATCTTATTTTTTTGTGCTCATTTACATTTTCTCGGTCTTGCACCAAAGAGCTGTCTGCTGTGTTTTTTGCCCCACCGGGGTCGGGGGTCCCACCTTGCATCCCGGTTTGTCAAACTTTTATCAAAATGTCGGTTTTTCCCCGTCCCGCCTTATTTTTCACAGTCTGCATCCCTGCCGGGCTTCGTGAAATTACTTAATGTGGGAAAGCCTGTTTATGAAATTTGTTTCTTTTTTGCAAACAGAACCTTCCATTTATTGCTTTTGGAAAGCTTTTGTGTATAATGGTAGACAGGAGAATTTGCATTGCATCGTTCTGTGCTGTCTCCCCCTTATGCGGTGTCCGTACCATAAATGGCGCTGCATCTCCTACACAGAGTTATGTAAGGATCAAACGAAAGTAGAGGTACGCAAATATGGCAAAGTTGGATCTTACCAAGTATGGCATCACCGGCACGACTGAAGTCGTGCACAACCCCTCCTACGAGCAGCTGTTCGCAGAGGAGACCAAGCCCGAGCTGGAAGGCTACGAGAAGGGTCACGTCAGCGAGCTGGGTGCTGTGAACGTGATGACCGGCATCTACACCGGCCGTTCTCCCAAGGACAAGTTCATCGTGATGGACGAGAACTCCAAGGACACCGTGTGGTGGACCAGCGATGAGTACAAGAACGACAACCACCCCGCTTCTCAGGAGGCTTGGAAGGCTGTCAAGGAGATCGCTCAGAAGGAGCTGTCCAACAAGCGCCTGTACGTCGTGGATGCTTTCTGCGGCGCCAACAAGGATACCCGCATGGCAGTGCGTTTCATCGTGGAGGTGGCCTGGCAGGCACACTTCGTCACCAATATGTTCATCCGTCCCACCGCTGAGGAGCTGGAGAACTTCGAGCCTGATTTCGTTGTTTACAACGCTTCCAAGGCTAAGGTCGAGAACTACAAGGAGCTGGGCCTGAACTCTGAGACTGCTGTGCTGTTCAACATCACCAGCAAGGAGCAGGTCATCGTCAACACCTGGTACGGCGGCGAGATGAAGAAGGGTATGTTCTCCATGATGAACTACTTCCTGCCGCTGAAGGGCATTGCTTCCATGCACTGCTCTGCCAACACCGACAAGAACGGCGAGAACACCGCCATCTTCTTCGGTCTGTCCGGCACCGGCAAGACCACCCTGTCCACCGATCCCAAGCGTCTGCTGATCGGCGATGACGAGCACGGCTGGGACGACAACGGCGTGTTCAACTTCGAGGGCGGCTGCTACGCAAAGGTCATCAACCTGGATAAGGACTCCGAGCCCGATATCTACAACGCCATCAAGCGCAACGCTCTGCTGGAGAACGTCACCCTGGATGCTGAGGGCCACATCGACTTCGCTGACAAGTCCGTCACCGAGAACACCCGTGTGTCCTACCCCATCAACCACATCCAGAACATCGTTCGCCCCATTTCTTCTGCACCCGCAGCCAAGAACGTCATCTTCCTGTCTGCTGACGCATTCGGCGTTCTGCCCCCGG
>ERZ791905.1985-NODE-1985-length-12193-cov-9.867606_pt1 | contig 12193 bp, 12 predicted proteins | sample MGYA00510147_ERZ791905 | MGnify/ENA primary metagenome ERZ791905 (study PRJEB30046, sample SAMN00792084) | human gut metagenome | study: EMG produced TPA metagenomics assembly of the A metagenome-wide association study of gut microbiota in type 2...
AGAACTAATTGGAACGGTCTAAAGAATCATTCGATGTGCAGTTGTCAGGGTGCAGGGGTCTTCGACCCTTCTCTTTCTGAAAGGCAAAAAAGAGAAAGTCGAAGCAACTAAATAGCCACAATTTCCGGTGGCAATGACGGAGAGGTTCCACCTGTTCCCATCCCGAACACAGAAGTTAAGCTCTCCAGTGCTGAAAGTACTTGGCTGGACACGGCCCGGGAGGATAAGTCGCTGCCGGATTCCATAATCCTCAGTAGCTCAATGGCAGAGCACTCGGCTGTTAACCGAGTTGTTGTAGGTTCGAGCCCTACCTGGGGAGCCAGAAACATATAATCCGAACCAGATTTTCCAAATCGGAAATGGGTTCGGATTTTTTCTTACCTTCCACTACGATTATTTTGAAAACGGCAGACGGAGGAGGGCTTCTTCCAAGTGCCGAACAAGATAATCCACCATAACGAAAAAATTCCGCCAGAGTCTCATCACTGACTCTGACGGAATTTTTCTTATGCTGCCTTTAACTGATTTTCCTGTTCCACGCGCTCCTTGTCCTGCTGACGTTTCCATGCTTCAAACTCCTTTTGTCCTTCTTCGCTTTCAAAGAAAGCCACGATATCCGGCCAGAGACAACGCGCAACCGCGTCAATGGCGTGCTGCGGATAAGGCGTGTTGTTGATGATTTTCTTTTTCCGTGCCATCCGCTCACCGTCCTCATCGCGTGCACCTCGACGCGGCGGCGCTGCGTTCCTGACGTTTGGCGCGTTCCAGAATTTCAGGTGGAATCCGCTCTACAATTCTGCGGAGTTCCCGATAATCATTCAAAAGCTGCGCGTCATCCAGTTTCTTCTGAACGCTTCCACGTTTGGCGGTATCCAGCTTGCTTTGAAGTTCTGCAATTTCCTTCTTCAAGGAAGCGTTTTCAGTAGTTGTGTCCGTAAAAGCGACCTTGTACTGGTCAAGCTGCGTCTGCATCCGCTCCACGCTGGGGATAAACCGTTCCAGCAGGGCTTCAACTTCCTGCAACTTGCTCTTGGCATTGAACACGTTTGCGTCATCCATAACCGCTTCGATTTTCCTGCTTTGCTTGGCAAGATGGGTCATTTCTTTGAAAACACGCGGCGGAATATGCTTGCGGGCGGTCTTATCGGCACTTTCGCCGCGTTCAAGATCAGGATACTTGCCGACCATGTGCGTCCAATAATCGCTCTGCCACTGGCTCAGTTTAGCCTTGTTGCCGATGATCTTTTTGGCACTCAAACGGTTATCTTCCGTTAGAGGAACGAACGTGACGTGCATGTGCGGGGTTTTCTCGTCGAGATGCACGACGGCGGACACAAAGGTTTCCGCACGCTGTTTCTGCCTCAGAAATTCAAGCGCATGTTCAAAATATTCTTTAATCTGCTCCTGCGTCTTGTCCTTGAAGAAACTGGGCGTACCGGCAATCAGGACTTCGACCAGCTTCACGCTGTCCGATCTCACGCGGCATCCCGCTTCGGCGATCTGCCGTTCGGCTTCCTCCCGATAGGAATGTTCCGGCTGAATCAGGTGGAAGTTGAGCGTGCTCCGGCTCGTATCCACGTCTGGATTGCTGGCGTATTTCTCTTTGGTACGTTCGTTATGGGCTTCAATCCTGCTGATTTCTGGCCCTTTATATTTTGAAAATCTCAAGATGGCGTATTGCGCTTTCGCCATGTGCACCTCCTAATTCTATATTGTGGAGATTTTCGCGTTTTTCTGCGTACATACGTACATCCGTACAGAGTTTCGGTACGCTTGTACGTATGTACGCAGATTTCGGGCGAAAAACTCATATATGCGTTTTTACTGATAATGGCGGGTCGTAATTTGAGATTTGACGAATTGAAAGATGTTCAAGACATTCCTCCTAACAAATAAAAAGATGGTTAAAGGCGGTCAGCCGATTGTTCCGCTCAGTTCCGGACAGGCAGCCTTGTGTGGCGCGGTGTCGTTTTCTCCTTCCTTGGCAGGCTGCACGAATGTGGTCACGGCCTGCATCCCCGGAAAGGTAGCTGATTGGACGGTCATGGGGTTTTCAAAGGTCACGGCGACATTGTAACGGAAAACGTATAGACTGTCAGAAAATCACGCATAATTACAATTTTGGAGGTTTTCCGTTTCAAAATTGTGAATTTGCAATGTAGCTTCCAGTGATGTATAATCAAACCAAATCAGGAATCTGGAGGAACTCACATTGGCAGAGAGAGAAACGCCGGGGCAGCGCATCAGGAATCTGCGTGAGGCCGCGTTTATCACACAGAAGGACTTTGCCGAACGGATCGGCGTAGCGCCTTCCCAGCTCAGCCGCATCGAAAGCGGTGAAACCAAAACCATCAGCAGCGATATTCTGATCGCCATCGCTACGGAATTTGACGTATCGACGGATTATCTGCTGGGGCTGTCCACATTTCAAAAGCCGCGCAACGTTGACGTGACGATGACGGGGCTTTCCGAAGTTGCGTTCAATCGGATGGTGAACGGAGAAATGGATATGGATGTTTTGAACCGATTGATTGAACACAAGCACTTTCCGCATCTGATCAAGATGATTCGCATCTATTTTGCCGATGAGCTGGAATACGGGATTCAGAGCCGAAACATGATGCTGGACATGTTAAGCGACACCATCATGGAATTTCCGACGAACAGCGAAGAGACCGAAAAGGCCAAGCGTGAAGATGTGATGCTGTTTAAGTCGCAGAAATTCGCGCCGCATGAAGCGGATTTCGAGCGCATTAAAAATGTCTTTCTCTCTATCCTCAAGGATATCAAGAAAGACATGGACGAAAAAGAACCGACGTCGCTGCCGGTTCAGATGGAATTTTTGAAAAAGCTGATGGGCGCAATTCAGGAATTGTCTCTCCCTAAAAATCCGCCGTCGCCGGAAAAAACGGTGGATTGGACGATTTCTCAGCTTGCCAAACAGATTACGATGAGCGCGGAAACGAGAAAGGCATACAAACGTGCGTTTATGATGTCGCTTCACGATAACGGAAAAGCGCAGGGGAAAAAGTGACGGGTATCCCTTTGCTGCGGGGATGGGTAAGCAGGCAAACAGCGCGGCGAGAGGATGTGGACGCAGCGGTCAACGCCATCCCCTTCACAAAGGTATAACACACTAGACCTTGCGAGCAAGGTCAGTGTGCCAAGGGGCTGCGGCCCCTTTGGATCCCCTATGCCAACAGGGATGCTCTCGCCCCTTTTGGATGCCCCAGAGCCGAAAGGCGGGCGCTGCCCTCCTTTGGAAACCTCCCGAATTTTCTGCGTCCGTGAGTATCCAAACTGCAAAATCACAGTGGGGATACCACGCCTTGAAAATAAAAAAGGCCAGAACCTTATTCCACGAATAGGATAGAGGTTCTGGCCTTTTTTAAAAGATATTCTTTTGCAATAAGTTATTTTTTCTCATCCAGCAGCATAACCCCATCCGCAGGATTCCGGTCAATGGCGCCCACAACGCGGTGAGGAAGGTAGGGTTCCTCCAGATAGGCGATATCCTCCGCTGTCAGCGTGACTGCCAGCGCACCCGCAGCATCATCCAGATACCGCGCCTTGGTTGCGCCGACGATAGGCGCAGCGACGCCCTTTGCCCAATGCCATGCCAGCGCGATCTGCTGCATCTTCACGCCGTACCGCTCCGCCAGTTCCTGTACCCGCAGGACGATCTGCATATCCTGCTCCTCAGTGCGGTCATACTTACCCATAGCCACCCGGTCGGTTTGGCTGCGCAGGGTATCTGTGTTCCACTGGGGGCGGGTCAGATGTCCCGCCCCCAACGGGCTGTAGGGCATGAGGGAGACGCCCATTTGCTTACAAATGGGAATCAATTCCCGCTCGTCCTCCCGGTAGAGCAGGTTGTAGTGGTTCTCCATGGCCTGAAACTGCGCCCAGCCGTGGTCACGGGCGGCAAGCTGCATATTGTAAAACTGGTAACCGTACATGGCAGAGGCACCCAGCGCCCGCACCTTGCCGGCCTTCATCAAATCGTTCAGAGCCTCCATGGTTTCTTCGATGGGCGTGTCATAGTCAAAGCGGTGGATGATATACAGATCGAGATAATCCGTTCCCAGCCGCTTCAAAGTCCCGTCGATCTCCCGGTGAATTGCCCCGGCGGACAGCCTGCCGGGATTGAAATAGACCTTGGAGGCAATGACCACCTTGTCGCGGGCGACGTTCTTTTTCAATGCCCGCCCCAGATATTCCTCGCTGGTTCCGGCAGAGTAGCCATTGGCGGTATCAAAAAAGTTGATGCCCAGAGAAAGTGCGTGTTTGACCACTTTCTCTGTTTCTGTTTCATCCAGCGTCCAGTCGTGCATGGTCCCTGCCTTGCCGAAGCTCATGCAGCCGACACACAGCTTGGAGATTTGAATATCTGTATTTCCTAAAGTTGTATATTCCATTGCAAAAACTCCTTCAGATCTTTTCCTGTACCGCATTCCGTGTGATACTGACGCTCTCCCGGGAGTACAGCGTATCCTCTTCCATAAGCTGTAACGCCAGTTTCACAAGGGACGGAATCGTAGTGACATATCCTTTCGCAGGTTCTCCTTTTACGGACAGGACGAAATCATCCTCCGCCCCCTCTCTCAAATAACCCGGACGAAGTACCGTATAATTCAGACTGCTGGCCTCTACGATGTCAACCGCCTGACGGTTGGGGATCTGTGCCGGTTCACGATCCAGGTTGTCCTCTCCGTCAATCTCATCCGGGATCTCATTGTAAATTCCTACCGCCCCCATAAAAATAAGGCGCTTGACGCTGCTTTCGGACATAACGGCAACTATGTTCCTGGCAATCTTAGGCAGCGCATCCCCGGATATGGCGCAGTACACCACGTCCTGCCCCTGAACCGCCTTTTTTAAGTCCTCCATGTTTTCCGCGTCACCATTGATAACAACAGTACGGGAATCCTCAGAATATTGCTCCCCCGCATGGCGGGCAAACAGGGTGATATGATACGCTGTATCTGACAGCAGTTTTTTTGTAATAGCGCTCCCGGCGGTGCCGGTTGCGCCCAGCAAAAGGATTTTTTTCATAAGCATTCTCCTGCTCTTACCATTTCATTGCGGCTTCTAGCATTGCCGGGTTTTCGGGATTTCCGATCATAGGTGTTGCCGTGTCCATGTTCACAAGGCGTTCCATTTCGCCTGCCGTGAGCGCAAAATCAAACAGTTCAAAGTTTTCTTTGATGCGTTCGGTATGGACTGATTTGGGAATGACGATCACACCGCTCTGCATGAGATACCGCAGTGCGATCTGAGCCGCGGTTTTACCATGCGTTTTTGCGATCTGCACCAAATCGGGATTTTCGAACATTTCATTCTTTCTCCCCTGACCCAGCGGAGCGTAAGCCATATGCTGAACATGATATTTTTCCAACCATTCATGTTCGGCACGGCGCTGGCAGAGCAGATGGGTTTCAATCTGATTGACAGCGGGTACCACCTCATTGAATTCAATCAGGTCGATCAGACGGCCCGGATCAAAGTTGGAAACGCCGATCGCCCGGATTTTTCCTTCATGGTACATCTTTTCTAGTTCACGCCATGCTGCATAGTAATTGCCAAAGGGCCAGTGCAGCAAAACAAGGTCGAGATAGCTGGTTTTCAGTTTGTTCAGGGATGCTTCCACGGTTTCACGGGTGTTTTCATAAGAACGGAAGTTCACTTTCGTCACGAGAAACAATTCCTCGCGGGGAATACCGCTTTTCACGATTGCGCTTCCAACGGTCTCCTCATTCCCGTATGCCTCCGCCGTATCAATCATGCGGTAGCCGCTTCGGATGGCAGCCAGAACGCTTTTCTCACATTCGGAGCCGCCCATCAGAAATGTTCCGAAGCCGAGCATAGGCATTTGAATGTTATTGTTCAGAGTGATCCTGTTCATAATCGTTCCTCCATTTATATTTCAGCACTTGTCTAAAACGCTTACAGCGTTCAGACTGCGGGGATAACCGATGTAGGGCAGGCACTGGGATACCACCCGGACAAGGAAATCCTTGTCGTTGCCCAGGTTCATATTCCCTTTGGCGTGGACGATGAGCTGCGGTTCACAGCCGCCTTGAGCCATGAGAAAACAGAAAGTGATCAGCTCCCGCTGCGGGAGGTCAAGACCGGTGCGGGTGTAAAAATCTCCGAAGCAGTTAGCGGCCAGCCAGCGGTTGATGTGGCCCTTCTTCCACGCCTCTTTCATGTGTTCTCCGAAGATCGCGGTCTGGGCCTTCACCCCCTTTTCCAGTCGGTCATTCATAGTCGTGGTAGCCTGACCGGGCAGAGGCAGCGCAATCTCCATCTGCGCAAAAATCTCATTGGTCGCGTTCAAAAAGGGAAGCATCCGCCCATAGCCAAGATAATCGGTGGCCTGATAAACGGTCTCCTTGACCATCACCGGCGTGACGCCGTTTTCCAGCGCAGCAGGCAGCATTTCCCGATAGGCATCCACGCCGCCGCATCCGATCAAAGCGGCGAGAATTGCCAGATAGCGCGTAGGCGCATCGAGCTGCTGGTTTTCTTCCTTCACCACCTCATCAAAGGCGAAGTGCCGAAGGCGCTCCATAAATTCCGGGTCAGTCTTTTGCAGTTCCATGGGGCGCCCTCCTAAAAGCGTGTTTGCCCAGTCCGCAAGTGCTTTGTCGGATATGCCGTTCACCATTTTACCGGCTTTCCAATTCGCATTCGGGCAGAGTTTTCGCAATTCATCCACCGTTCTTCCCATGCCACTGCCGCCGGAGGTGGCAAAGGGCACCAGAGTCTTTCCGGTAAAGTCATAGCTCTCCACAAAGGTGTTGATAATACGGGGCGCAACATACCACCAGATGGGGAAGCCAAGGAACACCGTGTCGTAGTCCGCCAGAAGGGGAATCTTCTCGGCAATCTCCGGGCGGGAGGACGGGTCACTCATCTCCACACTGCTGCGGCTCTTTTTGTCCATCCAGTTCAGGTCGGCGCTGCTGTACGGGACTTTGGGCTTGATCTCGAACAGGTCAGCGCCCGTGGCCTTTGCCAAACGCTCAGCGGCCTTTTTTTGTCGTGCCGCTGGCGGAAAAGTAGGCTACCAGTTTCTTGCTCATTTCATCTTTCCTCCAATTCACAGTATTCTTTCTCTGTCACCGGCTCGCACCACTCGTTGGAGGTATCCTCGCCGGGAACCTCAACGGCAATATGGGAAAACCAGCTGTCTTTCTTCGCTCCATGCCAGTGCTTGACTTCGGGCGGAATGGTAATGACCGTGCCGGCAGTCAGAGACACCGGCGCTTTGCCTTCCTCCTGATACCAGCCCTCACCGGCGGTGCAGATCAGCATCTGCCCGCCGCCTTTTTTTGCGTGGTGGATATGCCAGTTGTTCCGGCACCCCGGCTCAAAGGTGACATTTGCCAGGAAAAGGCCGCTTTCCGGATTTGTCAGCGGGTTCAGATACGACTGCCCGATGAAATACTTGGCATAGGCCGTGTTCTCTGCCCCCAAGCCAAACACATTTTCACGGGCGAATTCTTTTTGATCCATTGTTTTCATGCTTTCTTCCCTCCCATGCTCATGCACTTGCCCAACACTTCGCCGGTTTTCAGATACTGATAAGTGGGCATCTCGAACAGCACCGGCTTGAGAACGCTGTAATCCAGTTTGCCACTGTCATCCAGCACGGTTTCCTCCGCATAGGTGGCTGTGATCTTGCAGATGAAGCTCTCAAAGCCTTCCGTTTTGTAGACATCCTCAACCGTGCAGGCCATGGAAACAGGGGCAGCGTCAATGATCGGTACGCCGCCATCTGCGATGTGATGGGCAAACAGCTTGGATTTATCCTCTTTTGCCCCGCTGACGCCCCCGCATAATCAGCCTCTTTGAGCATGGCTTCATCCACGATATTGATGGACAGGTTCTTCATCGCACGGATGCCCTGATTTGAATAATGGCTGTCGCTCATGCTCACCATCACCCGGTCATGACCGATGATGCCCAGATGCCCCACCAGAGTCCAGTTGGGCTTCCCGTTTACCATGGTGCCGACCACCACCAACGGGGTGGGATACAGTGCCAGTTTAGCGCCGATATTCTTCTTCATTTTGAAATCCTCCTGTTATTTTGATATTGCATCGCCTTATTCAGAAATTCCGTTATCCGCGATCCAGTTTTCAATGCTGCTGTCGTTGGCACCGCTTGCACGCAGGCCATCCCGCACATCGGCATCCGGCTCCGCAGCCCGAATATCTGATACAGACTGGGTAATACCGCTGCTGCCGGATGTGCAGAAAGGAAGCACTGTCTTTCCGGAGAGATCAAACGTGTCCAGGAAAGTATTGATGATCCGCGGCATCGTTCCCCACCAGATAGGATAGCCGATAAACACGGTATCGTAGGAGGAAACATCCATGGCTTCACTGCCAATGGCAGGACGGGCAGAGGCGTCATTCATTTCCTGATTGGCACGGCATTCATTGTTGTTGTAATTCAAGTCTTCGTCGGTGTAGGGAACTGCCGGGACGATCTCGTACAGATCCGCTCCTGTCAGCCGAGTGATTTCTTCCGCAACGGCCTTTGTATTGCCGGTGGCGGAGAAATACACAACCAGCATTTTAGCGGCTTCTTCTGTCGGTTCTGCCGCAGGTTCGGAGGGCGACGTTTCGGCCTGGGATTGGGTTGCGGATGGTTCCGTATTGCTGTTCGTTCCGCTGTTCACGCCGCAGGCTGTCAGGGAGAGCAACAGACAGATGACCATAATCATAGAAATTCGTTTTTTCATGGGAATACCTCCGGTAAAAGCTTTTTCTTGCTGTTAATACTGTGTCGCAGGTAGTCCAGTCTTGCGAGCTGTGCTTCCTTGAAGTGGATCTCGTCCAACGCATGATCCCGTTTTTGCGTGAGCATTTGCATTCGCAGCTCCTTTGTGTGATCTCCCTCCTGAAGCAGACGCATATAGGTCTCAATCTCGCTTCCCGTAAATCCCACATCGTGCAGCGTCATAATCATGCTGAGGCGCTCCAGATCGCTGTCATCGTACTGCCAGGATCCCATCACTTTTTTGACTTCCTGGCAAAGTCCCCAGCTTTCATATTCGTCCAGAAGCCAGATTGGGATGTTATAGCGCTCACTCGCTTCCTGCTTCGTCATGGTTTCTCCTTCACTTTCACACAAAAAATATAGGTGTCCTTTCGAACACCTATATCGTATCGCTAAGTTCAAGAAATGTCTAATGCTTATATTCTATTTCGAGAAATGCTTAAATCGTATTTCTAATATGTTGGATAAACAGCGCGTTCGCCGCTGAAAGCATCTGGTTCTTTTTCCAGACCAGCACGGAGCCTGTTTCCATCCGGGGAGTAAGCGGAACAAAGCGAAGATTCTCAAAAACAGCTCCCAGATCAAAGCACAAAGCAACACCCAGCCCCTGCTCCACCATGAACGCCGCATTCACAATCAGGTTGTATGTTGCCGCGATTTCCAACTGGTCAAAGGAATCACCAAACCAGTTCGCCAGTTCGTTTTTCACCAGTTCTCTGCGCACCATGAGCAGCGGAACGCCACGCAAATCCTCCGGCGTGACAAATTCTTTCTCCGCCAGCTGAGAATCGGCTCGCACCAATACGCCCCACTGTTCTTTCAGTGGCAGACGGATAAATTCGTACTTGGAAATATCCACAGGCTCCACCAGCAGCCCCATATCCAGCAGTCCTTTTTCAAGGCGCTCCTTGATGTCATCTGCAATAGCGCTGTAAATGCTGAACTGGACCAACGGGTACTTTTGACGGAAAGAGACCATCTTCTCGGAGAGCGCTGCCATGCTCTTCGTCTCTCCGCAGCCGATGGCAATTTCACCGGTGGGCATTTCCTCCTTGTGCTGCAGTTCCATCTTCGTTTTTTCGGACAGAGAAACCAGCTCCTGCGCCCGCCGACGCAGCAGCATCCCGTCATCGGTCAGAGTGACATTGTGTTTTCCTCGGTGAAATAGCTGCACTCCCAATTCTTCCTCCAGCTGCATAAGCTGCCGGGAGAGGGTAGGCTGCGTCACATGCAGGAGCTGCGCTGCTTTGGTTATGTTTTCTTCTCTTGCGACCATCAGAAAATACTTTAAGACTCTTAGCTCCATATCCATCACCTCGTTTGAATTAGAATGATTATAGCAGATTTTCTGCGTCAACTCAACATATCTTATGTTAAAATATGCCTAAAACGTATGGAAAATGAACCGATGATGTCTCACAGCACAGCCGTTTTGTGTGGTTATTCAGGTTCTATTAGGAAAACTCTGATAACATATGATCGTTGCTATAAAGCGCATAAAAAAGCAGGCAAGTCTACTCTTTTTCTTGAATAGACCTGCCAGCCGAATCTTATATTGAACTAAATCATTCCGAAGTGCTTCAACGCCTCTTTGATTGCTTTCTCTTTTTCCGGCGGACATTGGGGCTGTCTGGCATCGTCAGACTTGGGCTTCTTGTAATTCTCCCGCTTTCCTCCAGAAGAATCTATTTCTTGTTCTTTCTGTCCCTCTATTGATATAGACGCTTAAGCCTTCCGTTTTATCTCGTTTTTTTCATATAAATTTTCTGTTTTTCTGTTTTCCGTGCTTTTTATGTGGTATAGTAGAAATATCATTCATACATGAGGAGTCGATATTGATGAAAGCCGTTATCTATGCCCGCTATTCTTCCGACAACCAGCGTGAGGAGTCCATCGAAGGACAAATCCGCGAGTGTACGGCTTTCGCGGAGAAGAACGACATCACGGTTTTGAAGCACTACATCGACCGCGCTTATTCCGCGCGGACAGACCATCGTCCCGCGTTTCAGGAGATGATTAAGGACAGCGACAAGCACCTGTTCGATATGGTCATCGTCTGGAAACTCGACCGCTTTTCCCGCGACCGTTACGACAGCGCCCGATATAAGGTGCTGCTCAAGAAGAACAACGTCCGTGTGGTTTCCGCAACCGAGGTAATTTCTTCCGGCGCAGACGGCATCCTGCTGGAATCCGTCTTGGAGGGCTTTGCAGAGTATTATTCCGCCGATTTGGCTGAAAAGGTCAATCGCGGTATGACCGAAAATGTACTCAACAAAAAATGCAACGGCGGCACACGCCCTGTTGGATATGTCGTAGATAAGGAGCATCATTTTCAAATCGATCCGTTGACCGCGCCTTTTGTGCTGGAAGCATTTAATCAGTATGCGGAAGGGACAACCATGAAAGAAATTTCAAACTATCTCAAAGAAAAAGGCGTAAAGAACACACTGGGCGGCGATATTCAGCCCAGCAGCGTTCAACGGATGCTCAACAACCGCCGCTATATCGGGGAATACACCTTCCGCGATATCGTCATTCCAGACGGTATTCCTGCCATTGTGCCGAAAGAGCTGTTTGACCGTGTACAGGAAAAGATGGCGAAAAACAGAAAAGCCCCTGCCCGACATAAGGCGGAGGACGATTATCTGCTGACAACCAAACTGTTTTGCGGCTACTGCGGCGCGTATCTCTGCGGAGAGTGCGGAACGAGCCGAACGGGAGTTGTTCACCACTATTACAAATGCGTATCCGTTAAGAAAAAGCGTACCGACTGTCATAAAAAGCCCGTCCGCAAGAATTGGCTGGAAGATATGGTCGTCAGCGCAACGATGAAAATGCTGATGGATGACGCAACCATTGATGCGATCGTCTCCGCGCTGATGACCTTGCAGGATGCGGAAAACACTGCGTTGCCACTCTATGAAAAGCAACTTCGAGAAGTAAAAAGCTCCATTGATAACCTGTTAAACGCCATTCAGCAGGGTATCTTCACACGATCTACCAAAGAGCGCTTGGACGAGCTGGAAACATTGCGGGATGAACTCGAAAACAAAATCGCGGTTGAAAAACTGGCAAAACCTCGAATTACCGAAGAACAGCTCCGCTTTTTCCTTGAACGGTTCCGAAAGATGGACGTCACCCGGAAATCGCAGCGCAAGATGCTGATTGATACGTTTGTTAACGCCATTTTCCTGTATGATGACAAGATGGTGCTGACCTACAATTTCCACGAAAGCACCGAAACAATTACGTTTGGGGAACTGCAAGAAGTTCTCCCCAACGGGTTTCGCGGTTCGGATATGAATTTGGCTACTGAGCGATAAGATCAGTCATTTATGGCTGGGCTTTTTGTTGTACGCCCGCCATGGGCAATAGCTTGGTGGTGAAAGTCCACTACACG
>ERZ791905.2017-NODE-2017-length-12046-cov-2.583438_pt1 | contig 12046 bp, 9 predicted proteins | sample MGYA00510147_ERZ791905 | MGnify/ENA primary metagenome ERZ791905 (study PRJEB30046, sample SAMN00792084) | human gut metagenome | study: EMG produced TPA metagenomics assembly of the A metagenome-wide association study of gut microbiota in type 2...
ACATATAGTGAACGTCAGCCGATAATAGAAAAGCAGGAGGACTTCATGGGAAATTATCTGAATCCGGGAAATGACATGTTCTATAAGATGGTTCATTCCGAAATCTATGTGGATAAAACAGGTTTGATCGGGTATTGTAACCATGTGATCAACACAATGCAGAGATACATCTGTGTCAGCAGACCGAGACGTTTTGGAAAATCAATGGCAGCTAACATGTTGTCCGCATATTATAGCAGAGAATGTGATTCGGAAAAACTGTTTGAAGGATTGGAAATTTCAAAAGAGAGCGGATTTAAAAAGCATTTAAATCAGTACGATACTATTTTTTTGAATATGCAGGAATTCTTAAGCAGAACCGGTGATGTTGACAAGCTGATCGACCGGATCAAAAAGCTGGTGATCCGGGAACTGAAAGCAGAGCATCCGGATGTGGATTATTTTGACGATACAGACCTTGTGGAATCCATGCAGGATATTTACAGAGAGAAGAAGATTCCGTTCGTAGTGATTATTGATGAATGGGACTGTATTTTCAGGGAATACAAGCAGGACAAGGAAGCGCAGGAGAAATACCTTGATTTTCTGAGAGATCTGCTAAAAGATAAAGGATATATTCACCTTGCGTATATGACAGGAATTCTGCCAATCAAAAAGTATGGGACGCATTCTGCGTTAAATATGTTTGATGAATTTTCCATGATCAGTCCCGGACCACTTGCATCTTATGTGGGATTCACGGAAACAGAAGTAGAAGCATTGTGCAGACAATATAAAGCAGACATGTCAGAGGTGAAAAGCTGGTATGATGGTTATTCCTTTGAAAAAGAGAAATCCATTTACAGTCCGAGATCGGTTGTGAACTGTATGCGTTTTGAAAAAATAGAAAATTACTGGAATCAGACAGAAACATTTGAAGCGTTACAGTTTTACATTGATATGAACTTTGACGGACTGAAAGATGATGTGTTAAGCATAATCGCCGGGGAAAAAGTACCGGTGAATACGGGCAGTTTTACAAACGATATGACGACTTTCCGCACCGAGGATGATGTCCTGACACTGTTGATCCATCTAGGCTATCTGGGGTATGACTCGAATGAAAAATGTGTGTTTATTCCAAATAATGAAATAAGAAGTGAGTATGTGAATGCGGTGTCTGTGTCTGACTGGGGAGAAGTATCACAGGCACTGAAAAATTCCGCAGACATATTGAATGCCATCTGGCAGAGAAGACCGGAACAGGTTGCAGAAGGAATCAGACAGGCTCATTTTGAGACGTCACATATTCAGTATAATGACGAAAATGCATTAAGCTATACAATCTCGCTGGCATTATACGCTGCAAGAAATTTTTATACTGTGCATCGTGAACTGGCAGGGGGAAAAGGATTCGCAGATATGGTATATATTCCAAGAAAAAAATACCCGGAGAAACCGGCACTTGTGGTCGAATTAAAATGGGATAAGAGCGCAGCCGGTGCGATCAGCCAGATCAAAGAGAAAGAATACTGCCAAAGTCTGGAAGATTATCTGGGAAATCTGTTGCTTGTCGGGATTAATTATGATGTGAAGACAAAGGAACATTCCTGTGTGATTGAGGAATTCGTAAAATAGGCTGACTTATTGCAAGAAAAAAGGAGAGAAAGTGTCCCTTTAAAGGGATACATTCTCTCCTTTTTGGAAAGATACCATTAAAACATAATTTTTCCTTTGTGTTTTAATAATCTTGCACCGTTTACGATCAAAAGGATTCCGGAAACAATTCCGCCAACAAGAACGCAGATCCCGATTGCAAGATTTGCAGCACCTGTGGAACTCATTGTTTTATAAATCTTTTCTTCCATGTATGATACCCTCCTCAAGTTATTGACAAGTATAGTTCTTTTTCATCTGCATTTGTGATTGCTGGTAACACACCAGTGAAATATTAACTTTATATTACCATTTTTCTGCAAAGAAAACAATGATAATCTGCAAGCTGTTCCAAAGCTCTCCACATCTGTGGTTACTGGAACGAGGCACGAGCGAACTGTAACCATCTGTGAGAACGTCATGGATTCCAGTAATCTGCCCCGGAAAGCACATTCTCTTTGGAAAAATGTTCTGCCTGTACGGCATCTAATTCACAGACATATTCTGCCCGGTGTGGATAAGGTATGCATCTGCCGTCAATACAGTGGATATCATCGTTTAGGGAACGGTTATTGGATGTTGTGTCTGCGCTGGATGCGGGGTAATTTCTATATTCTGCGTACAAAACCGTATTTCGTGCATCCTCTTTCTTCCAGTCATGAAAACCGCATTCATGAATATGATTTCCCAATGCACATTCAAGAAAAACGGTTTTAGCATAATTGCGCCATGGTCTTCCGAGATAGACAGAATTAGGCGGGCAGTCCTTTGAGATAAGTTTACAGTTGGAAAATACATATCCGTATTCCTGACTTTCCGGTGTGGAGGCGGCAGTAATGTAGCCCTGAATGTCATTTACATTCGTAGTAAGACACAGGGATTCTATCACGCAGTTTTCAAAATAAGCAGTGGCACTTCCAAAAATAAAATCAATGTCGCCACAAATATAACAGTTCTTATAATATTGTCTGCCGTTGATCCTTGGGGCAAATTGTTTTGGACCGATAAAACCGTCAGGCTCGATCTCTTTTGGCGGAAGCGGTCCGGTGAAAAGGGTATCCTGATGTCCAATCAGACGGCAGGAATCAATCATAAGCCGGTCACCATCGGCATAGAGCGCGATTGCCTGTCCGTGTGTGAGAGAATCGCCCGATGCATTTTCAATTGTGAGATTTTGCAGTGTGACGTCATGCGTATCAATGAAAACAGAGTAGGAGCGGAAAGTTCCGAGTTTTCCAATATCAGCCATGGGAGCAAGGGCGTAATCATCATAAGTCAGGACGACATCTTTATTTGACTTGCCAGTGCCGAGGATCGTCAGATATGGTTTATTGATAGTTATTTTTTCATGGTAAATGGCGGGTGCAAGATAAATGCAGGCCGGTTCATTAAGATCCATCGGAATGGCATCAAGTGCTGCGCTGATGGTCGGATAGACAGAAGAGTCTGCGGGGGTTCTGGATACATATAAAGTGCGCATTGAAAATAATGGTTGGTTCATTCCATGTGTTTTATGGAAAACCATGCTCCTTTTTGACTATTTTAAATATAATGTAGTATACAAAAATTGTAAAATCAAGTATTTCGAGTATAATAAGAATATAATTAAAAGCGATGCATGCTGTGAAGCATGCAGAGTGTCAGAATGCGTTACCATAGAGCAGAAGAAAATGAGGTGAAAACAGATGAACTTTGATCATAAACCACACAGGGGTGATAAACTTCAGCCGCTGGATGAAATTTCAGGATATAAGGTGCGGCCCGGATTTTATGACAGGAATGGTGCGGCGCAGGCGGCGAATGGAGTCAGTTTTACCATCCATTCCATGGGGGCGACCGGATGTACACTGTTATTGTTCCGCCCGAAAGAACAGGAGCCATTTGCAAAAATACGTTATCCGGAAACTTACTGTATTGGAAGCACATATTCCATGCTGGTATTTGGGTTAAATATCGAAGAGTTTGAATATGCGTTCCAGCTGGATGGACCATATGATGAAAAAAAAGGACTGCGGTTTCATAAAGACAACATCCTGCTTGACCCATACGCCCGGGCAGTGACAGGGCAGAGACACTGGGGAGAGCGCCCGGAAGGTGGAAAAGACTTTGTATACCATGCCCGGGTAGTGGAAAATAATTTTGATTGGGAAAAGAGCTGTTTTCTGAATCATCCGTTTGAAGATCTGGTCATTTATGAAATGCATGTGCGTGGTTTCACAAGAGATGCATCCTCCGGCGTGAAAGCACCAGGTACTTTTGAGGGCTTGAGGGAAAAGATCCCTTATCTGAAAGATCTCGGGATCAATGCAGTGGAGCTGATGCCTGTTTTTGAGTTTGATGAGATGGAAGATACCCGTGTGGTGGACGGAGAACGTCTGTATAATTACTGGGGATACAACACGGTCTGTTTTTTTGCGCCCAACACAAGTTATACTTCAGTGGTGGAACACAACCATGAGGGTGATGAGTTAAAGAATCTGATCTATGAACTGAAAGAAAATGGAATAGAGGTTATTTTGGACGTTGTATTTAACCATACAGCGGAGGGAAATGAGAAGGGACCATGTTTTTCCTTCAAAGGAATTGACAATAATATCTACTATATGCTGACACCGGATGGATATTACTACAACTTTAGTGGATGTGGAAATGTCATGAACTGTAACCATCCGATCGTGCGTAAATTTATCATTGACTGTCTGAGATACTGGGTCATCAATTATAGGGTGGATGGATTCCGGTTTGACCTTGCATCTATTTTAAGCAGAGACCAGAATGGGGCACCGATGGAAAATCCACCTATTTTACAGGGACTTGCTTGCGATCCGATTCTCGCAAAAGCAAAGCTGATCGCCGAGGCATGGGATGCCGGTGGTTTATATCAGGTGGGCAGTTTCCCATCCTGGAGCCGTTGGGCAGAGTGGAATGGAAGATACCGTGATGACATGCGCCGCTTCTTAAAGGGCGATGGTGGGATGGCTGGAACCGCGATCACGCGAATTACTGGATCACGAGACTTGTACGATCCGGCACATCGAGGAATCAGTGCATCCGTGAATTTCCTGACGTGCCACGATGGATTTACCTTATATGATCTGTATTCCTATAATATGAAGCACAACGAGAAAAACGGCTGGGAAAATACAGACGGTGATAACAATGGAAACAGTTGGAACTGTGGGGCGGAAGGTGCAACAGACGATCCGGAAATCGAAGGGTTGCGCCGCCGTATGGTAAAAAATGCATTCGCAACATTGATGTGCAGCCGCGGACCGGCGATGTTTTTTGCAGGAGATGAATTCTGCAATACACAGTTTGGAAATAACAACTCTTACTGTCAGGATAATATCACATCTTGGCTGGATTGGAACCGACTGGAAGAATACAAAGAAATCCACGATTTCTTCCGCTATATGATCCGCTTGCGGAAAGATAATGCGATCCTGCGTAAGACTACAAAACCGGCGGCATGTAAACTGCCGGAGATCAGTATCCACAATGGTTTCCCATGGAATGGCGGTACAGATAATAACAGCCGGCTGATCGGTATTATGTATGCAGGAAGAGATGAGAATGATATCCGTGATGATATTGTGTTCTATTGTATGAATGCATATTGGGAAACACTGATCATGCAGCTTCCGGAGCTTCCAATGGGCATGCAGTGGAAAGTCTGTGTCAACACATTCCTTCCATATAAAGATGGAAAAAATGTGGAAGAACAAACAGAGTTTTATTATAAAAAATCATTAAAAGTTCCGCCGAGAACAGTTATAATCCTGACGGCAGAGGAAAGCTAGTAAACAGGATCATGCTTTGCTGGAATCCTCATAATTATTTTTAAGCAGCTGGCTGATAAGGTCGGCTGCGATTTTTTTGTCAGAAGGACGCAGATGACGATAATTATCAAAAACCACCGCTTCCTCTTTGTCGTGGATCCCGTTCCCAATCTGAAGCAGTGCCGACCGGTCTGTTATATAGTCGACGGAAACCCGCAGATAGTCAGCAATTTCGCATATCACATCATCCGGAACATGAAGATATTTGCCATGCAGATACCCATTCAGCGTGGTGGGAGAAATGGCGAGATCCCGTGCCATTTTTCGCTGTGTGATCCCGTTTTCTTCCATTAATAAGAGTACGCGTTCTTCTTGAATTTTCATTAGTGAGAGCTCCTTTTCGTTAAATTAAAAGGATTTTAGCTCACTTGACTGGTAAATATTGGAAAGTACCGATTTTCTGAATTTATTCTTAAAATCTAAGAAAAAAGACGATGGCTAAATCCAGCCACCGTCTAATGTTATGATTTGACCTGTCAGATATTCATTTCCTTCGGCAAGCGTCAGAACAAGGGAGGCAACCTCCTCCGGCATTCCGAATCTTCCAGCTGGAATTTCATCTGTTAATGCAGCACGTTCTTCTTCGGAAAAGCATGCATTCATCTGTGTGTCGATGCAGCCGCATGCAATGGCGTTTACCTGGATATTGCTTGGTGCAAGTTCCTTGGCAAGACCTCTGGTAAAAGAATTCATTCCTCCCTTGCAGGCGGAATAGGCTACTTCACAGGATGCTCCAACATTTCCCCAGACAGAGGAAATATTAATGATTTTTCCGGATTTTCTGGAAAGCATATGAGGAATCGCCAGTTTACAGGTGGAAAATACGGAAGTGAGATTCACACCCAGAATATGATTCCATTCATCGATCGTCATGTCAGTTAGCAGACCGACATATGAGATCCCGGCATTGTTGACTAACACATCGACACCGTGAAAACGCTGCTCAATATGTGAAAAAAGCTGTGTCACATATTCGAAATCAGAGATGTCACCAATACTTGCAAGGACATCTACGGAATAGTCTCTTTCCAGATCGTTTTTTAAATGTAAAAGTTCTGTTTCACTTTTGGAGCAGGTGATGACAAGGTTATAACCTGCTTTTGCAAAAGCAACAGCGATTGCACGTCCGATACCACGTGACGCACCGGTAATTAGAACTGTTTTTTTCATGCCATTATATCTTTCTTCATAGCTTCCTTATCGTTATCATAGAACTTGGTCAACAGGGCGAGAAGCTTCATTTTGCGGTATTCCTCTTTGCTCACAAGTGGTTGATAGTAAGAGTAACGTCCTTTCTGATAAGAAGCCAGAAAGCCTTTTTTCTTAGCTCTTGCAAGAAAAGTAGATACTGTCTGTGGTTTCCAGGCAGTATGATAGCGCTCGTTTGTCTGAGTCATGACTGCTGCTAAATCTAATTCAGCCTCATTGTTCCAGATAATTGTCATTATCATTTCTTCGCAGGCTGACAATTCTATATTCTTCATAGTGTCATCTCCTTTTTTTGCTTGTCCGATTATTATAGCATATAGCCAGCAGCAAAACAGCCGGAAATTGCTTTTATATTATGAATTTTTTGTTAAATTTTATGAGTATGGTAAGAAAATGGCATATAAGTATTTAAAAATTTATAGGTACATATCGGGCAGAACATGTGGAGAGGTGTATGGGTGAAAAAAACCTGCAAACCTTGATACACAAGGCTTGCAGGTTTTTTAAAAGTCAGTCGGAATGACGTGATTCGAACACGCGACCTCTTCGTCCCGAACGAAGCGCTCTACCAAGCTGAGCCACATTCCGATATATTTGGTTGTACGTCCAAAACCGTACTTTGTTATATTAGCATAATTAAATGCAATTGTCTAGAAAAAAATGAATGTTTTTGCAGGTAATTATGTTTACAATTAAATTTGGATGTAGTATTCTTTGATGAGGTGATACATAACGGTCACTGTAAAAAGAATAAATACAGAGAATAGAAAAAGGAGAACTTATGGGAAGAGATGTCATTATTGCCTGTGATTTTAACAGCAAAGAAGAAGTAGTGAGCTTTTTAAGCAAATTTCAGGATGAAAAGCCATTTGTAAAGATCGGAATGGAACTTTTTTACGCAGAAGGACCTGAGATCGTCAGAACAATTAAGAAGATGGGACATAAGATTTTCCTTGATCTGAAATTACATGATATTCCAAATACAGTCAAAAAATCCATGGCAGTATTATCAAACCTTGATGTTGATATGTGCAACGTTCATGCGGCAGGAACCAAAGCAATGATGTCCGCAGCGATTGAGGGACTGACAAGAGCAGACGGAACAAGACCTCTGCTGATCGCTGTGACACAGCTTACCTCTACAAGCGAGGAAGTAATGCAGGAAGAATTGTGGATTGACAAACCGATTGACAAAACAGTGATGCATTATGCAAAAAATACAATGGAAGCAGGGTTAGATGGTGTGGTATGCTCTCCATTAGAGGCAGGAAAAGTACACGAAGTATGTGGAGAAAAATTCCTTACCATCACACCGGGCGTGCGTTTCGCAGACGGAGATGTAGGAGACCAGAAGCGTGTGACAACACCTGCAAAAGCAAAAGAGCTTGGCTCTGATTATATCGTAGTCGGCAGACCAATCACACAGGCAGCTGATCCGGTAGCGGCATACAGAAGATGTGTTGCCGAGTTTGTTGGCTAGAAAAAGGAAGATTATGGAGAAGAAAAAAGGAATCAGCGGAAGTACCTTAAAAATGATCGCCATCGTCACCATGCTGATCGACCATATCGGCGCTGCTGTGCTGGCAAGACTTCTGATGGTAAACGGGCTGGGAGAACTCGATCAGACCAATACAGATGCGATCATGCAATGGCTCTCTGCAAATGGAGCATTGTATTGGATGTACACGGTCATGCGAATGATCGGACGTGTGGCGTTCCCAATCTTTTGCTTTTTGTTGGTGGAGGGATTTCTACATACGCATGATGTGAAAAAATATGCGATGCGGCTTGGACTGTTTGCGTTGCTCTCAGAGATACCGTTTGATCTGGCATTCAGCAGCAAAATACTCGAATTCAATTATCAGAATGTCTTTTTTACACTATTCATTGGTTTGCTGACGATGATCGCTTACCGTGCAGTGGAAGAAAAAGAAGAGTGGAATCAGGCGTTGAAGGTGATCTTGTATATCCTGATCGTGGCAGCAGGAATGGCACTGGCGTATTTTTTAAAGACCGATTATGCCGAAAAAGGTGTATTCTGTATCATGGTCTTATACATTTTCCGCAAGAAAAAAATGTGGCAGATCATCGCAGGATGCGCATCATTCATCTGGGAGACACCGGCGCTGTTCGGCTTTATCCCGATCGCATTTTATAACGGAACCCGCGGCTGGAAGATGAAATATTTCTTCTATATTTTCTATCCGGCACACTTATTGATTTTATATCTGCTTTGCTATTTCATGGGAATCAGCGGATATTCAGCGGTTTAGCTTTTGATAGAAAATGAAATACAAGCTTGACATAATACAAAAGGGGCAGGAATCGTGAATATATATGACACAAATGAATCAGTGGAATTGTACGACAACCGCGGAATTGAAATGGCAAGAAAATGTATACGGAGAGCAAAGAGAGAGTGCGCGTTCAGATATCTGATTTTACTGTTATTATTTGCTCTTGGTATGGTGGATAAAATACTGTTTCCACAGATAGAAATAAAGCTTTCAAGCTACATCCTTCTTTATGTTATATGCATGTTTTCTATGATGGGGTTTCGCATTTTCCATAATGGAATTGTTGCAAAGCGGATGAAGGATTTTACGCTGCAGGAAAAGCACGATTATAATCTGGTCATCTATCGCGAAAATCATAATAAAAAATTTTTCTTAAAGAGTATAACCCTGCTGACAATGGCCAAGCAGGACATCCTGATGGAAAAACCGTTGGCTGCAAAACAGGCACTTTCCCAGATTGCAGTAGAAAGTCTGGGAAAAAATGTGTTGAAGACCTATTATTTTCTGCTTGCAGCAGCATCATTTCGTGCGAGGGAGGACAGCTGGCAGATCGAACTGGAGCATTGCTCTGCGGTGCCTTCTAAGACCGTTAAGCTGTCGGATGATGAATTACAGGAGATTTTCAGAAGCGGGGATCAGACCAGGCTGATGGACACTGTAAAAACGTGGGAGATCATGGCAGAACAGGACACAAAAACAGAGCCATATCTGAATCTTTGGTTTGGAATATTGATGGCTGCAACTGCCGTCGGTTATGGAATCTGGACATTTGTTGTGGGAAGTTCAGATTGTTATTATAATTTTATGCTTATTGGGGCAACGCTGCTTTTAGTGGGCTTGTGGATTTTAGTCAGTGTAAGGATTGTTTATCTTCTGAGACGTTCCCAAAATAAGGGGAAGGGACTAGGAAAAAAGAAGGGAATAAGATTTTTAACTATTTTTATCCTCGTGCTGATGTGGTGCTTTATTGTAGGATTGAGTCTTGTGATTTTTGTGGGTGCAGGAAGTGATATACATACACAATGGGAAGCAATGAAGACGGGGAAGCAGCAGGAAAGCCAGGATGAAACATATCATAATGGCACAGAGATTTCCACAGAAGCTGACATAAAAAATCAGGAAACTGAAAACACAGAGATGGCATCAGAAATAATAGAAGATACGGAACTTAAACCGGATCAGAGCAATATAGTGAAATCTGGACCGATCACAGACAGTGAATATGCGTCTTTCCAGATCACAGCAGATGCATCTTCGGTGGAAGGCTTTGATGTGTTTGATGATTATGCTGAGACAATGGAAAAGAATTTCATTGGCACATGGTATTGTCCGAGCTGGGGCATGGCGTTCCGTATTCAGGAAGACGGTGCTTATATTTATACATTAGAATCTGAAAATATAGGATTTTGTAATCAGGAACCATATGTATGGGAACTGACAGACCGCTCCCAACAGGGGTTATGCCCAAGACTCAGCTTTTATTATGATGATAGCAAGGCTGGAGATATGTTTACATGCTATGTAGCAGGCTGTACAGATGATTATTTCTGGTGTAATCTGCAGGAAATGGTTTGGTACAGGCAATAGGTGTAATTTTGTGGATGAATTGAGAGTAAAAAGGAGGGCAGCATTTCCACTTCCGAAATGCTGCCCATATATTTTAACCATGTGGATACGGGAGAAAACGGAACCCACGGCTGGAAAATGAAATATTTCTTCTATGTTTTCTATCCGGCGCATTTACTGCTCTTATATCTGCTTTGCTATTTCATGAGAATCAGCGGTTATTCAGCGGTTTAAAAGGTGCAGTCCTTAAAAGTTTCATAAGAAATTATACGACAGATATTAAGAATGATTAAGAAAAGCTTGATTGAATCACTGGCTCTCTTTTTGTAACATAAATTTAAAGTACTGAATGATTACAAAAAGAAAGCCGGGGATGAAAAATGAGCCAGAGAGAAAACGTAAATCCGATAAGGGAACAGAATCACAGAAAAAACAGCAGAAGATATCAGAAAAGAGCGGCAGCAAGAAGGCGGCGCAACACGATTTTTATCATGGAGATCGTGTTGTTGCTTATTCTTGCGGTGGTTCTTTTTTTTGTGTCAAAATTAAGCAAAATTGAGAAAACAAAGCTGGATATGGACAAGATTGAGGTCAATGAGGATATTTCGCAGGAATCCCGGAAAATTATGAAGGGTTACCAGACCATTGCGATGTTTGGTCTGGACAATCGCTCCAATGGAAATTTGTCGCAGGGGCGGAGCGATGTCATTATGCTTGCCAATATTAATAATGATACAAAAGAGGTAAAATTGGTTTCTGTCTACCGCGACACTTATTTGGATACCGGAGATGGAATTTTCCAGAAATGCAATGCCGCCTACGCTAAGGGTGGACCGGAGCAGGCGATATCTATGCTAAATGTAAACCTTGATTTAAACATTACAGATTATGTGACAGTCGACTTCAACTCGATCATCGAATGCGTCGATTTACTTGGTGGTGTGGACATGGAGATCACAGATGATGAGGCGTCTCTCATGACCGGATATATCCGGGAGTTAAACGAATTGACCGGAAATAAGGCCGAGAATCTTACGCAGGGAGGCACATATACTTTAAATGGTGTGCAGGCATGTGCATATGCGAGAATCCGATATGGAGGCGGTGATGATTACCGCAGAACAGAGCGTCAGCGTACGGTTTTGACCGCGATGGTGAAAAAAGCACAGCAGTCCGATCTTACAACCGTAAATAAGCTCATCAATGAGGTATGTGGTGATATCCAGACCAGTTTTTCAAATGCAGAACTGTTAGCGCTTGCGTCACAGGTTTTCCAATATTCCATTGGAGACACCACAGGATTTCCATTTACCAAGACAACTAGGGTTTTGAGCAAAAAAACAGGTGATGTCGTGATACCGTGTGATCTGAGCGACAATGTAAAAGAACTGCATATCTTTTTGTATGAGGACAGTGCTTACACCGCTTCCGATACCGTGAAACAGAACAGTGAAAAAATCGTGTCAGATACCGGATTTAAATCCGGCGAAGGACATTAAA
>ERZ791905.2018-NODE-2018-length-12044-cov-8.022771_pt1 | contig 12044 bp, 10 predicted proteins | sample MGYA00510147_ERZ791905 | MGnify/ENA primary metagenome ERZ791905 (study PRJEB30046, sample SAMN00792084) | human gut metagenome | study: EMG produced TPA metagenomics assembly of the A metagenome-wide association study of gut microbiota in type 2...
CCGCTCCCTGCCAGTCCGCGCTCCACACAGGCGCGCATCGCCGCCCATACGGTGCGCAGATGGTCGTCGATGTCCGGCTCATAGTGCCGCACATAGGCGGGCAGGGTCATGTCGTGTGCGGCGATGAACGCCTTGATCTCGTCAAAGTTCCGCTCCGGGTAGACTTCGCCGCCCTCCGAGAGCGGCACACCGTCGATCACCACGCTGCCGCCGCCCACCGAAAGCGCGGTGAACAGCTTTTCAGTGTCCTCCCCTACGGCGTAGAGGTCGAGCTGATTCGGATGCGCAAGGTCGGTCTTTTCCGTGTCGAAAACGATCTCGGTGTCCGCGCCCAGCACCTCGCGCAGCACACGGTCGGTGCCGTGCCCGCGCCCGGTCAGCGCCAGCGACCCGTAGAGCACCGCGCGATAGTGCCGCCGCCCGTAGACCGCCAGTGCGTATTCCGCAATGCGCTGCGGTCCGATCGTGTGCGAGCTGGACGGTCCGCGCCCGATGCGATAGAGTTCTTTCAGCGATTTCACGGTTCTGCCCCCTGCGTCTTTTTTTGTTTTGATTGTAGCATACCCGCGCGCGGAATGCAAGATGCGCCGCCGCATCTGCCTGCATTTTCGCGAAAAATGACGAAATGCGGCAAATCCGCTTGACAGAACGATCATTTTGCGCTATCATCAAAAGTTAGTCAAGACAAACTTTTTTGAATCCATGGGGGACACATGACACTGGATGAACTGAAGATCGGGCAGACCGCCGTCATCACCGCCGTCGGCGGCGAGGGCGCACTGCGCAACCGGCTGATTGACATGGGGCTGATTCCGCGCACGCGCGTGACGCTGCGCAAGGTTGCGCCGATGGGCGACCCTATTGAACTGCATCTGCGCGGCTATGAGCTGACCATTCGCCTGGAGGATGCGGCGAAGATCACGGTCGAGCCTGTGCAAGACGCCGGGAGCGGGGAGGCGGACAAATGAAATTTGCACTTGCCGGAAATCAGAACTGCGGTAAGACTGCGCTCTTCAACGTGCTCACGGGCATGAACTGCCATGTCGGCAACTTTCCGGGCGTGACGGTGGAGCAAAAGACGGGACCCGTGCGCGGCAAGAACGACTGCTCTGTCGTTGACCTGCCGGGCATCTACTCTCTGCGCCCCTATACGCAGGAGGAGATCGTCACAAGCGAGTATATTCTGCACGAAAAGCCGGACTGCATCATCAATATCACCGACGCGACCAACATCGAGCGCAATCTTTACCTCACCATGCAGCTGCTGGAGCTGGATGTGCCGATGGTACTGGCGCTGAACATGATGGACGAGGTCCGCGCGGGCGGCGGTACGATCGACGTTGAAAAAATGAGCCGTGAGCTCGGCATCCCGGTCGTTCCGATCAGTGCTATCAAGGACGAAGGCGTGTCCGAGCTGATCGACCGTGCCTATGAAGCGGCAAAAGGGCACATTCTGCCCGTGCGCGCCGATTTTTGCGCGCCGGAATCGCCCTGTCACCGCTGCATCCACGCGGTCATGCACCTGGTGCAGGATCACGCCGAGGAGGCGGGACTGCCGCTGCGCTATTGCGCATCAAAGCTGATCGAGAGCGACAATGACATCGCCGACCGCCTGGGTCTGGACGAAAACGAGCGTGAGCTGATCGAGCACTGCCTGGTGCAGCTGGAGACCGAGTCGGGGCTTGACCGCAACGCCGCGCTTGCCGACATGCGCTACACCTTTATCGAGAGTGTGGTGGAGGCGGCGGTCGTCAAATGCAGCGAGAGCCGCGAGCATCGCCGCTCGGTCGCCATCGACCGCGTGCTGACCGGCAAATATACCGCTGTCCCGGTCTTTCTCGGGATCATCCTCTTGATCTTCTGGCTGACCTTCAACGTCATCGGCGCAGGCTTGCAGCGTCTGCTGGAGCTTGGAATCGGGCAGCTTTCGGATGCGGTGGATCGCGCGCTGACGAGCTTCGGGCTGAACGAGGTTGTGCACAGCCTCATCATCGACGGCATTTTCAACGGCGTCGGCTCGGTGCTGTCCTTCCTGCCCCTCATCGTTACGCTGTTCTTCTTCCTGTCCATTCTGGAGGACACCGGCTACATGGCGCGCGTCGCGTTCGTCATGGACAAGCCGCTGCGACGGCTCGGGCTTTCGGGGCGCTCCTTTGTGCCGATGCTGATCGGCTTCGGCTGCTCGGTGCCCGCCATCATGGCGACGCGCACCGTCTCCTCCGACCGCGACCGCAAGATGACCATGATGCTTGTGCCGTTCATGAGCTGCTCGGCAAAGATTCCGATCTATTCGGTCTTTGTTGCTGCGTTCTTCCCGGGGCGCGGGGCGGCGGTCATGTTTGCGCTGTATCTCACGGGCATTCTGCTCGGCATTCTCGTGGCGTGCCTGCTCAAGAACACCGCGTTCCGCGGCAAGCCCGTGCCGTTTGTCATGGAGCTGCCCAACTATCGCTTCCCCTCGCCGCACAGTGTGGCGCTGCTTTTGTGGGAGAAAGCGCGCGACTTCCTCGAGCGTGCGTTCTCGGTCATTTTCATCGCTACGGTCGTCATCTGGTTCCTCGAGAGCTTTGATCTGCGCCTGAATCCGGTCAGCGACTCCACGGACAGTCTGCTTGCGGGCATCGGGCAGGCGGTTGCCGTCCTGTTCAAGCCGCTGGGCTTCGGCGACTGGCGGTTCTCCACGGCGTTGATCTCGGGCTTCATCGCCAAGGAGCAGGTGGTCTCCACGCTGGCGGTCCTCATCGGCTGCGATGCAAGCCTGCTCTATACGGCGCTGCCCACCGTTTTCCCGTCCACGCTTGCGGCATGCAGCTTTCTGGTCTTCACTCTGTTGTACACGCCCTGCGTGGCTGCGGTTGCCGCGCTGCGCCGTGAGTTCAATTCGCGCGCTGCCACGCTCGGCGTTGTCCTGATGCAGTGCGGCGTGGCATGGCTCGTTGCCGCGCTGGTCTACAATGTGGGGAGGCTGCTTGTATGAGTCCCGCCGACATTGTTGTCCTGCTGCTCGTCGCCGCGGCGATCGTCTGCGCCGTCGTCCATTCGGTCCGCGCCCGCAAAAAGCGCGGCGGCGGATGCGGATGCGGCTGCTCGGGCTGCACGAAGTGCGATAAGAATAAATAAAGCTTCCGCCTGCCGGCATGTCGGCAGGCGGAAGCTTTTCATTTGTGCAAAGTTGAAAACTGTGAAATTTTTGCTCAAAAATACGTTTAGATTTGGATTGGTGTGTGTGCAATATTGTGCTAAACTAAATATAGTACACAAGCGGAGACGCAGACTCTCCGCTGACAAGGAGGATTTCCTTTATGCGCAAGACATCTTTATTCATTCTTTCGCTGCTGATCTGCGCGGTGCTTTGCACGGCGGCGGTTTTTGCCGCAGACGGCGAAAAATCTAACATTTGCACTGACTTGCAAAACAAAATCTAACATTTGCACTGACTTGCAAAACAAAATCTAACATTTGCGCTGTCTTGCAAAACAAAATCTAACATTTGCACTGGTTTGCCGAACAAAATCTAACATTTGTTTCGGCTTGCCAAACATTTAGATATGTACAAAACGATTTTGGGCAGGTATAATCAATGGCGTAACCCGAGCTGCCTGTTTGTTGCTTTTTGCTGTAGTCGGCATGCGCTGCGGCAGAATTCTTGGGGGAAACGCTTAAAAACACTGCATTCAGAAAAAGGAGTTCCTATGAAAAAGAAACTGTTCCCGCTTTGCGCTTTGTTGGTATTGCTTCTGATTGCCGTCGGCGTCTTCACAAAAAACACTCGGAATGAGGAGGACCCTATGATGACCGATAAACCGACTGTACTCGAGAATCCGGAAACCAAGATCTTGCCGATTGCCGAGCTGAACCGGGGCGGCACCGACGGTGACCACATGGAGGATGACTACAATACCGCGTCGGTCGAGGCGGACTTCCGCAGCAAGGTGCTGCTCAATTCTGCGACAACCGGCTCCTTCCGCTACGACAGCGCCTTCTATCCGCGCGTGAAAAAGGTGCGCGACGACCTCTATCTGCTGCTCTATCACTACACGCAGACCGGTCAGCATCTCTACTATGCGACGAGCCGCGACGGCGTGCACTGGAATGCGCCCGAGGTGCTGTACAACCGCGTTGACCACAAGTTTGTTTATGAATACGGCGATCGCACAGGGCAGACCGACGGCTACTATGCAGTCAACCCGGATGCGGTCGTGCTGGACAACGGCGAGATTCTCTGCGCCTATTCCGTCCGCCCGTTCAACGGATATGAGACCTACATAGAGCTGAACGGACTCGACCTGATTCGCGGCACGGTGACAGAAGACGGGAGAATTAAGTGGTCCGCGCCGACCCGCGTCTACACGGGACAGAACTGGGAAGCATCCTTCCTCAAGCATGACGACGGGCGGATCGAGCTTTATTTTACGCAGATTGCGCCCTACATCTCGAAATACGGCTATGACAAGAGCTATCGCTCCAGCGGCACGGCGATGCTGGTCTCGACCGACAACGGCTATACCTGGACGCCGAGCATTCAGCCGGGCGACAAGAACAATTACCGCGCAACGACCGTGTTCCAGCAGATTGTTGGCACGCGCAATAACCTGCCCTACTTCTGCGGGCAGATGCCGGTTGCCGTCTCGCTGGCAAACGGCAAAACGATGCTGGCGGTGGAGATCCGCCGCCTCCTGCAACAGAAATATGATATTTCTTATGCGTTGAGCGGTGAGGACGGCGTCTGGAAGGCGCTTGACTTCACCGAGGAAGGGCCGGATACGACCAAGGCAAACTACATTACCGGGGCGTCGCCCTACCTTGCGCGTTTCACTTCGGGTGAGGTCGTCATGACCTATGCTACGGGTAACCGCCTGTGGTCGCGTCTCGGCGCACCCGACGGCAGTGAATTTTCCGCCGCCGCATTCTCCATTCTGCCGGATGCCCCCGGCTTCTGGGGCAGCGTGGAGCGCGTGGGCAGCCATGCGATGCTGTTCACCAATCAGGCAACCTCCTCGGACGGCAAGACCAGCGGCATCGCGATGATTCGCGGCTACCTCAATCACCGTATCAACGCGCCGAAGTACACGGTGACAGTCGACGGCTATACAAACGACTGGGAAAACAACACCGATGCGTTTTTTGTCGGCAGCGCGACGCAGGCGCAGGTCACGCTGCGCACCGCGCACGATGACGATAACCTCTATTTCCTGGTTTCCCGCCTGGATGAATGCATTACCGACCGGGATACGGCGACGGTCTGCATTGCAGACAGCGCTACATCGGACTATCGTATCACGGTTGGACTGGACGGTATCCGGAGCATCGATTATTATCAGAACGGCGCAAAGCAAAAGACCCTGACGGGCGGTACTGCCGCTGTCCGCGTCCTCGGTACACCGAACAACAATGAGGATAAGGACGAGGGTTTTGTGGTGGAATTCTCGATTCCGAAGGCGCTTGTCGGCATGACCGGGAAGAAGAGCTTCCAGGCGCGTCTGGCACTGGTCAATGGGGACGGCGCGGGTGAAGTGGGGGATTCCATGAGCGTTTCGAAGACTTCCACTGCCAAGTGGCCCGCAGTCGTGCTGGACGATGTCGATTCGAGACAATCTTAAAAAAAACAGGTTGATACCTGAATTTGAAGGAGGATTCTTATGAAAAAAACCATTGCGCTGCTGCTTGCCGTCTCGCTGCTTTGCCCGCTTTTCGCGGCTTGCGGCGATAAAGAGCAGCCCGATCCCGCAACCGGGTCGTCGGAGACGACCGTCCAGACGGAGCCCCCCGAGGATGCGCCGGACTATGCCGCGCTGGAGACGCTCGGCGACATTTCGGGCGAATTCCGGATTCTCTTCGGCTACGGCTTCAAGCAGAATGACTTCAAGGCAGCGGAAGAGAGCAGCACGGCGCTGGAATCCGCCATTTACCGCCGCAATGCCTACATGAAAGAAAAATACAACATTGACATCGTCACAGACGAGATGGACAGCCGCACGCAGGCGTACGACAAGCTCTTTGCCGAGTACAACGCGGGCGATTCCACCTACGATGCGGCGATGATGCGAACCGCCGAGGTGGCAAAGCTTGCATCGGGCGGCTGCCTGCGTGACCTCAACGAAATGCCGCATCTGGATCTGACCAAGGATTATTGGGATCAGAGAGCCAATGCGGATCTGTCCATCGGCGGCAGAATGTATTACACCACGGGCGACATCGGCGTTGTGGACAACATGTGCACGCACTGCATGCTCTTCAACAAGGAGATGGTGCGGCAGTACGGCTTTGACGACCCCTATGAGCTGGTGAAGGACGACAAGTGGACGCTGGAGACGCTCGGCACGATGGTGCGCGCCGTCGGCGAGGATGCAAATCAGGACGGCGTCTACGATGAAAATGACGTGTATGGTCTTCTGACCTGGCTTGACAACGTGCAGGCGATTCTGGCAGGCGCGGGCGAACGGGTCTGCAAGGTCAACGATAACGGCGAGCTTGTGCTCACCCTGTACAATGAGCGTGTCGTCAACCTGTATGACGATTTCACTGCGCTGGTTTACGACGAATCGCATGTCTTCAATTATCAGTACGACAGAAAGACCGCCGATCGCTCCCCCGTCGATGTCTGGGACAAGAACCGCGTCAATATGTTCAACAACAACCAGGCGATGTTCTATTTCACCATGCTGACGACGGTGCCGCGTCACCGCGACAGCACGACCGATTTCGGCATTCTGCCTTATCCGAAGTATGACGAGAGTCAGAAGGACTACGGGCACGGCATCGGCGTCAACCAGACCGCCTTTATCTGCGTACCCGAGATGGTGACAAACGACGCGCGCACCGGCTTTGTCCTCGAGGAGCTGTCCTATCAGGGCAAGAAGCTGCTGACACCCGCTTACTACGAGCAGACGCTCATCGGGCAGTATACGCGCGATGAGGAAAGCGCCGATATGCTGGACCTCATCTTCGCAACGCGTGTGTACGATGTCGGTCTGTACTACAATATCGGCAAGTACAAGGATGCGCTTGCCAACATGTTTGTCAACCGCCGCACGCTGACGACCGTCTATGAGACCTATCGCGAATCGGCAGAGAAGACGATTGCCGAGATCAACGCCGCGTTCGCCTCGCAGTTCGGCGCAGAGAGTGCCGACGGGCAGTAAAGTACATTTTGCGGGGGAAGTCCGCAGGACTTCTCCCGCAACTCCGCAAAAGGTATAGAAAAAAGGCTGTAAAAGCGTTTGCTTTTACAGCCTTTTTTGTTTGATGCAATCAATAGTTGCCTGCGAACATCTTGTCGCTCGAAATGTTGGCGTGCTCGCCGAAATACTTCTTCGGGTCGATGCCGACGAAGTTGGCAAACTCGATCATCTCGCGCAGGGTGTTGATGTTGACCGGGACGCCCTCCTTCATGATGCGGGCGGTTGCCTCCACTTCCTTTTCGCCGTGCGTGTAGATGCGGGTTGCGCCCTCTGCCTTCGGCGACTCGCGCAGCTCGCGCAGGAATGTGGACAGATGCTCCTTGATCGCCTCGGGATCGCCGAAAGCGGCGGGATTGATGGCGATGAAGCCGTGGCAGATGCCGCTCTTGCCGCCGTGCATCGCGTAGTTCGAGGTCGTGCCCATCGAGAGGATGGAGCAGAAGATCTCGCACAGCATGCCGTAGCCGTAGCCCTTGTGACCGCCGAGCGTCTCGGCGTTGCCGCCGAGCGGCATGATGCCGCCGCCGTTCTTGGCGACAATGTTCTTCAGCACGTCGGGCGCGTCGGTGGACGCCTTGCCGTCCTTGTTGAGCGCCCAGCCCTCGGGCAGGGGCTTCTCCATCTTGTTGTACATCTCCAGCTTGCCGCGCGTGACGACCGTAGTGGAGGCGTCGAAGAAGAAGTCATACGGCTCTGCGGGCATCGAGATGGCGATCGGGTTGGAGCCGATCATCGCCAGCTTGCCGAAGGTGGGGACCATGATCGCCTCGGAGTTGGTGAACGCCATGCCGAGCAGCCCTTCGTCGCACGCCATCTTTGCATAGTAGCCTGCGATGCCGAAGTGGTTGGAATTGCGCACCGAGACGATGCCGACGCCGCTGCGCTTTGCCTTGCGGATCGCCAGCTTCATCGCCTTGTGACCGGCAAGCTGCCCCATCGCGTCGTGCGCGTCGATGACTGCGGTGGTCGAGGTCTCGTGGACGATCTCGGGCACGGCGTGCACGTCGATCAGACCCTTTTCAATGCCCTTGTGGTAGCGCACCAGGCGCTGCATGCCGTGGGATTCGATGCCGAACTTGTCGGACATGATGAGCACATCGGTGATGATCCGGCACTCGCTCTTTTTGAAGCCGAGCTTGCCGAACGCCTTCATGCAGAAGTCGTCGAGCAGCTCTACGGGGAATTTCACATATTCAGTCATGAGCCGTTCTCCTCATATTGTTTTTATTCAAAGTGGGTCGGTTTGAATTACGCCCGCCCGACAAGCGGCGCAATTCGTCGTTGCTCCTCGCCTACTCCCTTGACGTAGGAAACTACGCCTGCGGGAGGGCGGCTCCGGTGCGCCTCGCCTTGCTTGCTTCTCAAGCGGGCAGCACGTTTTGAGCCGCGTGGTTATGCCCGCCCGACAAGCGGCGCAATTCGTCGTTGCTCCTCGCCTACTCCCTTGACGTAGGAAACTACGCCTGCGGGAGGGCGGCTCCGGTGCGCCTCGCCTTGCTTGCTTCTCAAGCGGGCAGCACGTTTTGAGCTGAACGGTTATGCCCGCCCGACAAGCGGCGCAAGGCATGCTTTGCGCTTTACTGTGCTGCGGTGACGATCGCGGTGAACGCATCGGTCTTCAGCGATGCGCCGCCGATGAGACCGCCGTCCACGTTGGGCTTGCCGAGCAGCTCGGCAGCGTTCTTGTCGTTCATCGAGCCGCCGTACTGGATGATCATTGCCTCGGCGGCGTCCGCACCGTAGAGCTTTGCGATGGTCGCGCGGATCAGACCGCAGACCTCGTCTGCCTGCTCCGGCGTTGCGGTCAGACCTGTGCCGATTGCCCAGACGGGCTCATACGCGATGATGATGTTTGCAAGGTCCTTCTTCTCGATACCTGCAAGGTCGAGCTTGATCTGCATGGCAACGATCTCGCCGGTGATGCCTGCCTGTCTTGCCTCCAGCAGTTCGCCCACGCAGAGAATGACCTTCAGCCCCTTGGCAAGGGCGGTCTTCGTGCGGAGGTTGACGGTCTCGTCGGTCTCACCGAAGTACTGTCTGCGCTCGCTGTGACCGATGATGACGTATTCGGCGCCTGCCTCCAGCAGCATATCCGCGCTGATCTCGCCGGTGTACGCGCCGCTTTCCTTGAAGTGGACGTTCTGCGCGCCGATCTTGATGTTTGTGCCCTTGGCAGCTTCCGCTGCAACGGCGATGTCCACAAACGGGACGCAGAGGACGATGTCGCAGTTCTTCTTGTCTGCGACCATGGGAGCGAGCGCACCGACAAATGCGCGTGCGGCGCTCGGGGTCTGGTTCATCTTCCAGTTGCCCGCGATAACATATCTTCTCATTTTGCTTATAAAGATGCGGCGGCGCGTGAAGCGCCGCCGCACACAGTCTCCTTTGTTATTTCGGCTTATTTGTCTTCGAGGCAGGCGATGCCGGGCAGCTCAAGACCCTCCAGGAACTCAAGCGATGCGCCGCCGCCGGTGGAAATGTGCGTGATCTTGTCGGCAAAACCGAGCTGCTCGCAGGCAGCCGCGCTGTCGCCGCCGCCGACGATGGTCGTTGCCTGACTCTCGGCAAGTGCCTTTGCAACGGCGATCGTACCCTTTGCGAGGATCGGGTTCTCAAACACGCCCATCGGTCCGTTCCAGACGACCGTCTTTGCGCTCTTTGCAGCGTCTGCATAGAGCTCCATCGTCTTCGTGCCGATGTCGAGACCCATCCAGTCTGCGGGGATCTCATTCGAGGGGACGACCTTCGTCTCGATCGGTGCGTCGATCGGATCGGGGAAGTCCTTCGCGATCGTGGTGTCTACGGGCAGCAGGAGCTTGACGCCCTTTTCTTCTGCCTTCTTCATCATATCCTTGCAGTAGTCGATCTTCTCGCTGTCCAGCAGGGAGGTGCCGACGCTGTAGCCCTTGGCTGCAAGAAAAGTGTATGCCATGCCGCCGCCGATGATGAGCGTGTCGACCTTGGTCAGCAGGTTGTTGATGACGTTGAGCTTGTCGGAGACCTTCGCGCCGCCGAGGATTGCCACAAACGGACGCTCGGGGCTCGAGAGGGCTTTGCCCATGATGCTGATCTCTTTCTGGATCAGGTAGCCGCAGACAGCGGGGAGGTATGCGGCAACGCCTGCGGTCGATGCATGTGCACGGTGTGCCGTGCCGAATGCGTCGTTGACATAGACTTCGGCAAGCGATGCAAGCTCTTTTGCAAATTCGGGGTCGTTCTTGGTCTCGCGCGCGTCAAAGCGGACGTTCTCAAGCAGGACGGCTTCGCCTTCCTTCAGGGCTGCGACCTTTGCCTTGGCGTCTTCGCCGATGATGTCCTTCGCGAAGGCGACCTTGCCGCCGAGCAGCTCATTGAGACGGTCTGCAACCGGCTTCAGCGTGAACTTCACGGGGTCGTTCTTCTTTGCCTTTGCCAGCAGCTCCGCCTTTGCGGCAGCCTGCTCAGCCTCAGGCAGCTCCTCGATCTTCTTTTTCTCTTTCTTGTCCAGACCGAAGCCCTCGGTGAAGATAGCGTGCGGCTTGCCCATATGGGAGCAGAGAATGACCTTTGCGCCGTGGTTCAGCAGATATTCGATGGTCGGCAGAGCCGCCACGATGCGCTTGTCGCTCGTGATCTTGCCATCCTTCAGCGGGACGTTGAAGTCGCAGCGGACGAGAACTCTCTTGCCCTTGACTTCGACGTCTTCAATGGTCTTCTTGTTGTACATGAAAATACACTCCTTTATATAAATTCTATTGAATTTCCTGTTTTGCCATCATCAATATAGCACAATTCTCTTGAAATTTCAACTGTATTTTGTTTATTTTTTGACGGAACAAGTGGGAAATTTCGCTTTTGGCAAAAACCCATTTACAAACCGCGGAAGATGGATTAAAATAAAGGTAGAAAATCAAGAGGAGACGATGGCATGACCGACGACTACAGCGCGCTTTCCGCCGTGTACGACGCCTTGAACGGCGACCTCGACTACGAGGGATGGGCGGACTATCTCGACCGCGAGATCCGCGCGCATGCGGATATCCCCGTAAAGCTCGTGCTTGACCTGTGCTGCGGCACGGGGACAATGACGCTGGCGCTTGACCGCCGGGGCTACGACATGACCGGCGTGGACCGTTCGCCCGAGATGCTCTCGATCGCACGGGAAAAGGCGGCTGCTGCCGGGCGCGGCGATGCCATCCTTTTTCTTTGCCAGGACATGCTCTCGTTTGAGCTGTACGGCACGGTGCAGGCGGTGGTTTCCACGCTCGACTCGGTCAATCATGTGGACGGCAAAGCCGACTTTATGCAGATGCTCTCGCTCGTGCACAATTATCTCGAACCCGGCGGGCTGTTTCTGTTCGACGTGAATGCGCCGTATAAATTCAGGGAGATCTATGGCACAAACGCCTATGTTCTCGAAGATGAGGGTGTGCTCTGCGCCTGGCAGAATCTCTACGACCCGCAGACGCGGCTGTGCGAATTTTTCACCAGCATTTTCACAGAGGATGCGGACGGGCGCTACACTCGCCGCGACGACTACGAGCGCGAGACCTGCTTTACGCCCGCCGAGATCCGCAGGATGCTGCAAAAAAGCGGCTTTGCGGTGATCTCGACCCACGGCGACCTCGACGGCAGCGCGCCTGCGCGCGACACCGAGCGCCTTTATTTCACCGCGAAACGGCTGTAACGCGGGATTTCGGAAAAACAAGAGGATTTACGATGGAAAACACGACAAAGATACAACAGGCACAGATCTTCCGCGCGATGACGCGGGACGGCAGCGCACGCATCCACGTCATCAACTCGACCGCCATGGTCGAGGAAATGCGGCGCATCCACAACACCGCGCCCACGGCGACTGCGGCAGCAGGCAGACTGCTGACG
>ERZ791905.2019-NODE-2019-length-12044-cov-4.517308_pt1 | contig 12044 bp, 5 predicted proteins | sample MGYA00510147_ERZ791905 | MGnify/ENA primary metagenome ERZ791905 (study PRJEB30046, sample SAMN00792084) | human gut metagenome | study: EMG produced TPA metagenomics assembly of the A metagenome-wide association study of gut microbiota in type 2...
CGGCATAGCCTTTGGAAGACTCGTGTTCGGGGAGAATGACATATCCTTGCGTCAAACCCAGATAAGCCAGAAGGAAGCCTTTGACATGAGACTCCCCGTCAATGAACTCACGGATGGCACTTTGACGTTCCAGTTCGCGGGCGAAGAAACGGAAAACGGACTCCCATTCGCCACGGTAAGCCATTCCCTTAATCAGGCCGGAGAGAACCGACATGTCCATTTCGAACAAATCGGCCTGCAGGTAAGCTTCTGTCAGATAGGTATACAATTGCTCACGAACTGTTAAATTAGGAATACCCAAGATGGTGTCACCTTGAAAAACGCCTTGTATGGACAGCATCCCGAAGTAGAACAGCAGGCTCTTGAAATTCTCCGTATCAGTCATTTTCTCAGCCGGAAAAGAAGTGGCTATCTGTGCTGTGATACTGCCCTCCGCTATAATTTGCTGAATGACAGAAGCATTGGCTCCGAATGTTTTGTCTATCTGTACCAAATGACGTAACTTGTTGTAATCTGTACGGATATTGTTGTCAACCATTGTCTCCGGGGGTAACTGCTGCTGAATATAGCTGTTCAGGAAATAGAGTGTCATGTCCGAATTGAACATACGCTCCTCCAACTTGCGGGAAGAGAAACAGTAATTATCATACCATGGCTTCATTATCTCCACCAACCCGTCCACCGTGACGTCCTCTGGAAGCGCGTCTTTATCCTTGTAATAAGCAATCATCTCCCGAACCTCACCCTCACTGAACCCGATGATATTGTTGAACTGAGGAAGCGTGCTGATGTTCGTACCGATATTGAAACCACTCGTCACGTCGTCCATCGTAATGGGGCTGACACCTGTAATAAACAAGCGTTCCACGGCGGCATCCGTATTGGAGGTCGCAGCTTTCACCACATTAAAAAAGCCCCGGATAAAGCCCTCACCGTGTGTGGCATTCTCATAGCGTTTCGTATCATATAAGGAAAGGATGGTGTTGGTGAAATTGTCGTACTCGTCTATCAGCAGGTAGATGCGAGGGCAGTCGGTACGGCTGAAGTACTCTTTCAGTGAAGAGAGCATTTGTCCGGGGTCTGTTCCGTTACGGTCTACCACTTCCCAGACACCGCTGCCCATTAGATGTTCATATCTCAGGATAAAGTTCCGCAATACCATGCAGCAATATTCTCCGAATTTTCGCTCCACCTCCTCCGGGCACGCCTTCACTTCGGAAAAGTTGAAACGCAAGACGAGATACTTGTTGTGCTCTTCTGTAGGATGTCGGCCAATGTATACCTTTCCGAAAAGTTCCTCAAATTCTTCAGCATAGTCTATACTGTAATACGTCTCCAGCATGGCAAGGAAGAGCGACTTGCCAAAGCGGCGCGGGCGGATCAGGAACAGATAGGGAGGCTGACGCTCTATCATTTCGATAAACCTCGTCTTGTCCACGTAATAATAGTTTTTCCGCATCAGGCGGGAGAAGTCGGATATTCCATAGGGTAATGCTTTCATGACTGAAGTTCTTTGATTCAGAAAACAAAGGTAGCAAAAAGGAACGGCAAATGCCATAAAACCACTGAAATAGTTGCTGGGAAAAGTCAGGATAGCGACCATGTGGCTGCTCAACCGACATCTCTGTTTATGTCAGGAAAAACAACAAACCTCCCCGGAGAAATGGAAATATTCCGGGGAGGTATGCCAGTTTCGTAACTTTCGTTACGTGTTTCAAAATAAATGTTGTCTTATGGCTCCATGTCCTTGTAATCAACGGCAGCACGATTCTTGCCATTCACTTTGATATTGGTGGTGCCATATTCTACGCACACATTGCCGCTGTTTGTCCATCCGTACGCTGCATTCCCGATAGCCGCCTTTGTGTCCGCATCATAAGTAAGAGTGACACCTTTGCCCTCTCCTTGGTTGGCGCAGACATGTATGGCCGGGAAATCTTTTGCGTTCGTACCTCCCACGTTCACTTTGCAGTTTTTCAGATCGAGTATAGTGGGATATTGGTAGGATGTGTTCAGATAATTTCCTGCCGTAATAGCGGCAAAAGCACACTTGTTTCCGCTTTCCCATTTCTGCATGCGCTTGTTTTCTGAATGACTTGCCGTCAGTACAGCGTTCAGTATGAATGTGGAGTTTGAGACAGAATACTCACCGCCACGCATAAGTGCAGCCTGGTGATTGCCCGAGAATGAGCAACCGTCTATCGTCACTTTGGCGGGCACATTATTCATGAGGGCGGTTTCCTGAGCCTTGAATGTAGAGTTAGTCAGGGTGATGGTGGCATTATCGCCAAAAACCAGGTTACCACCTTTTACAGAAGCGTTTGTGCTCAGACAGAAGTAACCGTCGAACAGAATCTCGGAGTCAATGATGTTGAGCACTACTTTGGGACCTTGGGCAGAGATGAAGGTGTGTCCCATAGCAGTAACCTTTACTCCATCAAAGGTTAGTACACCGCCTTCTTTGGCAGCGAAATACGAGTCATCCGAAATGCCTTTTGTCACTTTCAGCAAACCATTCTTCACAGTCAGCTTTCCTTGGATGACGTTTTTAGTAGTCCCTGTCATTTCCAATGTTTTACCATTCAGGTCAATCTCCACTTCCTTTCCGGCTTCTACAATCAGCGATGCAAGTGAAACGTTGGAGTCCAAAGTCACTTTTCCGCCGTCTTTGATCACCGTTTCCAGAGTGGCGCCGGCAATTACGTCCTGTTTGTTGTCCACTACTGAAGCTGTTCCGGTATTGAGTTCCACACCGGAAGCAATAACAATTTCCGAGGAAGTAGTTTCGGGCTCGCCATTGTCATTCACGGTGGCTATCTGCAACTTCAGTTCTTCGTATGTTACTTTTTCAGTACCAGTACCCTCTGCAGCTTTCTTCACAGCTGCCACAGGGAAAAGTACGTACTGCTCTTCACCTGTACCTGTCACTTCTATGGAGGTTTCTGCGTCAGAGCCTTTTTCAGAACTACCTCTATTTGTGACTTCTTCTGCCATCATAATCGCCGGTTTGCCATCCTTGGCAAATGCCATTTTTGCTGTGCCCGTAAGGTTCTGACCGCTGCCTCCTGAAATAAGCTTAAATTGATACTTCTGTCCTTTTTCAAGGGTTACAGGCATTGCCAACAATGCGGAAGCGTTCTTCATGCCCACCGTGGATGGGGTGGCCGGATCAAACAGTCCGCCCATGGGAAGCAGGATTCCCATATCGGTACTCAGTTCCTGACCATCGTACGAGGCCTGTTCGTTGTAGGGATAGTAAGCCAGCACTTTCTCTCCTTGTGCGCGCCCTCCAATGAAGCTTCCACTGGTGGTTCCGGCTCCTTTGTCCAGAGTGTAAGGAACGTTTTCATAGCTGCCATCCTTATGATAGATAACGCCAATTTGGTCACCTGCACTCCAGTTCACCGTCACTCCGGTTGCACCGGGCACAAGGACGGTACGTGTAGCCGGCATTTCTGCGGTCACTATATCCATACCTTCAACCGGAGCGTTCTGTACGTCTGCCAATTCTTCGCTGCAGGCACCCATCATCAGGGCAATGGTCGCAGCAGAAAGGAATGTAATCTTTTTCATACTTTTTATTCGTTTTGTTGTTGATAATAAGATAAAATGGTAATTACCCCAACGGTTCCCAGGGCAGTTCTTCGGTAGAGAAGGCAAAACCGCGTTCCGCCTCCACCTCCAGCACTTCTACCTGCGGGGAATGATATTCGGGATATTGTATAGTTTCTTTTTCCATAAGAAAGATAAAATCATAAAAGAGGGATGAAAAGGCAGATACCCGTACGGTTCCATTCCTTCAACCCTCTCTCATTTGATGTCCTTTTTCGTGAAGCGTGATGCCGGAAAAGACATCTGCGCTTCACGAAAGTTGTCTTATCAATACTTCACGATGTTGTCTGTATCTTTAGCATCACCACCGAAGTAAGTAACCAGTGTAGCATTGTAAGCAAAGTTACCGCCCACATAGAATGTACCCTTGATGTAAGATGCCTTTGTATAGAAAGTGTTTCCTTCCTTCAAGTTGGCTTTACAGCCTGCAGGTAGGATAAAGCCGATACGATTAGCAACTGTCTGCTCAGCAAAGCCTTTTTCTCCATCTGTAACTGCATTAGCCTTCTTCGTAGTGATAACTACTTCTTTTGTTCCGGCAATCTGGATGAATTTCACTTCTTTCGGACGTTCCAAGAACTCGATATTTTCTTCCACGATCAGGTAGTTGTACTTCACGTCATCGCTCGGAGTCTTGTAAGCGCCGTTTTCATCAGCAGCTTCTTTCTTGTTCCAAGTGTATTTGATAAAGCCTTGCTCGGTAGCGTTGCTTACAGAGATATTGTCCGTAGCTGTGCTCAGTTCGATGGCGCCGATCTTGTTACTTTCACCAAATGCCGTTGTAAAGCTTGCATTTTTAGTCTGGTTGGCAGTAATATAAGTCTTGGCACCCTCATTGTTCATGATGTAGCCGTAGTTGTTGATCGCACCCTTAGTACCGGCAGTTACACCCAGTACGCCGCTGTTGTAGATCTTACCGCAAACATTCTCTGATCCAGAGTCTGCAAATACCTTCTTATCAAGAGCCGTGGCTTCGTTATTGATAGTTGCATCGTAAGCGCGAAGTTCTGCACCGGCAGCAATGTTGATGGCGCCCTTATTGGTCAAACCGATCATCCACTGGGTGATACCCTCGTTGATATTGATTGTACCTTCATTGACCATCGGCATGATATTGTTACCAGTATGGGTATCTTTTACATCAGCCGTAGCACCAATGTTGATTGTTCCCTTATTGATCATAGATTTGGCATTCTGTCCGAACTGCTTGCCATCGCCTGTCCAAGTCCAAGTAGATTCTTCAGCCAAAACTATATTTACTCCGTTCTGTGTCACGAATACGATTTCGGGGATTTCGTCAGAAGCAGCGCCCTTGGTGTTATGCAGTACGATGGTAGAGCATTTTTCTTTTGTCATTTGGCAAGGCAGAAGTTGAACGCCTGTATATGCAATGCTTTGTAAGGTTTTCACGTTCTCCATAGAGAGGTGGAACTCTCCATTGGCATCACCGTCGATAGTCAGATTCACAGGATCAAGACCCAATGTCTTCCATACTAACAGTACATCCTCCAGTTGCTCGTCGCTCTTGATATGCAACGTTGACATATCCAAGTTCTTCAAGTCTACGTCAATCACCTGGTTGGTGTGTCTTCCTACATATTCACCCTTGAAAGCAGAGGGGTCACGTTCTTCAATCTTACTTGTGGTGGCGATTACTTTATCCAAAGCTGCATGAACTGTCATCTTCGGATATTTCACCGGGTCATCTGCATGCTTTTTGTTATACATCACCTCTTTGGAGTCTTTTGTCAGTGTTACAGTACCGTAGTAGGTTTCAACTACCACAGTGGCGTCATCAGCAAGGGTAGGCACTGCTTTTGTTGTAGCATCTATTTCATCCAATTGAGGTTTTTGCGGCAATAACAGGAACTTGGCAACATCCACACCTTCTTCAACGAATGACAGGCTTGTAGTCTTAGCGTCGGCATCCGATGGACTTTCAAATTTAACTACCGATTTTTTGTTCCAAGCGTTACCGGGTTCTTTGGCGTCCCAACGGTTGTTGTCCTCAACCTCTGCTGCCTCAAGGTCAATCTGCAACTTCTTATTGAACTTGTCGGTAGGACGATTCAATGTGATTTTGCTTATGGTGATTGGTGCGATAGTGCCCGCCTCAACTAAAGCCTCGACGTCCTCGTCATTCAAGTATTCCGGACGCAGATCCATGGTTGTACCGACTTGTCTCAGACGGATAGGATAGTTTCTGCCGTAACCGGCGGAATTATCAACTCCATTTTTGTTATACGCCTCAATATTTATACCTTCTGATATGAATGGAATATTGCCCAGAACATACTCCTTGTTCTGCTCTTCTGCAACTTGCACATAAAGTTTTTCTCCTTTATATTCAAATATTGTATCAGACGGATAAACCATGATGGCCTGTCCGGGAAGCACCATACTCTGTGTCACAAACTCAAGTCCTTTCTCGCTACTGCCGGCTTTGGCTTCGTAGATAGCATTCTGCATGCTTTTCAAAAAATCGCTCTTAGCGCTAATGTCAGCACCATGGAACAGTGACATCAGGTCTCCCTTGGTCCATTGCAAGGTAACTCCAGATCCACCTCCCCATTCGGCTCTTGTATCCGCATTAACGTCAGTAGTCACTGTAAAAGAAATAGGCGAAGTTTCCCCCTGCTTTACTTGCTGCAAGTTCTCTTCTGCCGTACATGCAGTCATGGTAACGGCTGCCATGGCTACATAAAAAAGATTTTTCTTCATACTTATTGTTTTTTAATTAAAAATTCTCGCATTGATCGCAGTCTTTTACGGAACAATTCAACTCCGCACGACTTTAAACTCTACAATTTTGCATTTAGTCGATTACCGGGTCTTCGTTACTCATCTGAAACCCTTTTTCCACTTCCACTTCCAGGACTTCCACCGCTGGAGCTTCATACTTCATTTCCTTTTCCATTTTCATACGTAATTTTAAATTAAGTTGTTAATAATAATATAAATTGCTATTTCTTCAGTTCCGTTATTGCTACAGCTTCATTTGCAGGAATGGTGTACTACGCTTCCATTCGAAATTGTTTGAATCATGTGCCGGGCGGGGAAGGCTTTTCGCAATACGGCTATGCATTTCAACTTTTCAGAGGGGACTTCCGGATCCCCTAGGATATTGAATGTTTCCGCCGTAATTTCCCTAATATATTATAAGGTGTAAACACTACCCGTCATCCCCCACATTTTGGGCATATTTCAGCCTGCAAAGTAAAAAACAAATTTCCTAAATAAACGATGAGTGCATTTGGCTGATATACAAAGCGTTATTGGTTTTATAAAAGAGCTAAATATCCCAATAAAAGAATCTGTTGAAACCTGATAATCTGAGCGAACATGCTGAACTACAACCTATTCCGAGTTCATTTCCCAATAAGCAATTTTACTTCTCCAAGTAAATTGACACTACTTTTTAGCACCTTGTTTTGTAACAACGCACTACTGCAACCTGCTTATTTTCAAGAATAAAGACGCTATTAAAGTAAAGAGATAGAGTGTTTTTAAAGATAGTAATGACACCATATTCAGGCACCAATGACAAGAAATGAAGTTACAACCGGATAATGATTATAGGATCATCAGGCAAAACTATCCTGATCCGGGATATCTCTATTCAGACAGCATTTTCAATGCACCTAATGTATATATCTATTAAGTCTTGCTATCAAACCTCCTGTAAAGAGGTATAGAAAAACTTATACCACGAAAAAGAGAGCGGATTTCAAATCCACCCTCTTCCGGAAGATAACCATTCTGTATATTGTACTATTATAGCTTCTCCAATACAAGCAGCTCCCAATCAAACACTAATAATTTTAACGAATTGTCATTGTGTATAAATCATTATCAGTTATTATTCCAAGAGAGCAATACCATTTTTTTCTTCAAGATATTGAGAACTGATATACAATAGAGAATATGCATTTAGCTTACCGCTTTTATATTTTAGGCTTAAACAAAACATACCTCCTTATGCATCTATAACGGAATAAGAATTTTAAGCAATTAAACCCAAAGCATAATCCAGATTAACATGCATAGAGAGAGCTGTTTTCTAATTTGACATTTGGCTTATAGTTGTACATAACAAACCAAATGATATATAGCAGGCTCTTCCCTTTACACCACAGGCTACGAACTACCGATAACGAAATTACTACTCAATGCGAATAATTCGTCATCTATATCTAAGTATATTACTTGTAAACTGAAGATTAAATATTAAGTTTCTCGATCTTTTTTCATCGCGTTGCCGGTGGTGTCGGGGCATTCCGTTTTCCCTCACTGCAATCTTCCGCTAATACCAAGTGTTACACACTCTTTCTTTGCGTTAGTGATAACCCTTATCGATTTGCTAAAGTATTCTGCTTGTCGTTCCCGTCCATCGTAAATGACCCGAACGAAGGATTCTCCATCCGGTTCTATGGGAATGTGGGGGTAGAAAACTTTAGTGCAGTGACACGAAGTTTCCACTCCGAGTATTACCAACCTATCCTTTCCGCAATTGGTGAATATGAAGTCGAATGAATCAACCGGCTGCAAGAGGGGAATTATTCCGAAATTGTGTAGTGTATCCTTGAAACAGATATCTGCATTTTGTATTTTCTGAACGGCAGACGAAGGAGCAGATTTACGGCAAGCAGAAAACAAAGGAAGTAGTATAACCACAAGAAATAGATGGAAAAAGGTAGCTTTCATTACATATTTGATTACTATAGTTAGGAAATTAATAGCTGTTACAACGGATACTTTTGTCTGTCGGATGCACTTATACCGATCTTGCAGCATTAAAAAAAGAAGAGGGAAGATACTCCCTTTCCGAATATCTTCCCTCTGTTTTCAGGATTGTTATTAGGGATAAATGCCCTATTCACAAAATGGGGTTTAGTTTCTCTTTACAGTAGGCCAACCACCACCATTATTATTACCCTTCAATTCTCCTAAGCCGCCGACATTAACTGTAGCACGATAATCGCCGCTTGTTCCTAATGCCTCGCGAAGGAAGGAAGCTCCTGCGGCACAGCTGAATTGTCCGTCAACAGTCGTAGTAGTCTTAAATGCAAATGTTGTATTACCGGCTGTTTGATCAAAGTTACCTGTCACAGCGTTGGGAGTACCGTTGGAATCAAATATACCTGCAGTCTCAACGTTTCCTTCTACAACAAATCGATTATCACTAGTGAAACTTGCCGTAGCCTCATTGTTCAAGTCATTCTTTACAGTGAGGATGTCAGCCTTATGAGTGGTAGTACCTGCATTGTTCAGGTCACCACCGATGGTAATCTCAGATTTATCTGCATTATTTTTAGCGTCAACCTTAAAGATTGCATTCTCTTCTACATTCACATCATTTACGGTGCTTAGTAAACCATCTTTTACGTTCAATGTACTGTTACTACGAACTGTTACGCAATGACCGAAGGATTTTTCCGTAGCTTTACCAGCTGAATCTAATGCCTTGAATGCAATCTGCTTAGCATCTGCTGCCACATATACATCCTTATCCTTAAGTACATTGTTCGGATCAACATTTTCTAAATTGAAGAAGGAAACATCACTACCCACAATCTCGATAACATTAACAGAAGCACTTGTCACCTCATCTGTCAAAGTAAAGTTCAGACGTTGGTTGGTTGCCACTTTGGATACATACATACCTTTCACAGGCAGGTCAGTTTCATATTTCAGACTATGATAAGTTCTGCTAAGACCAGTTCCTGTGCCGTTCTCTATATATTGACCACCTAACTGACCACTTAACTGGTCGATAAGCAAACCGTTATTTTGCATCGGTTGTCCTACCAAGTTCGTAACGCCATTGTTGTCAATGATACCGTTGTTAGTAGAAGCACCTGTCAGTGTCAGACGTCCGTCGATAGTGGTATTTGCTTCACCATCTTTAACATTTAAAGTCTTGATAATAGCTGTTTCGCTTGTATTGGTCAAGGCATTAACAACGAGTTCAGCAAAGCCTTCAATGTTGATTTCACCACCTTTGTTGAGTGTAGGATCTTTGGTACCGACAGAAACCTCATTGGTTAAAGTTTCGATAGTAGCTACAACTGGACGGATAGTAAAGCTAGTTTTGTCTAATGTACTTATTGCCCCATCTACATAATCCTTCCAGCTTGTCCAATTCTTGCCAGCTCCGCTAACAACACATCCTGGTTTTCCTACAGTTACAGGGCTTGCAGTTACCATACCTTTGTTAGTTAATGTTCCAATCTCAATATCTGATTGGGTATTACCCAACAAGAACAATTGTGCGGCATCCAGAGTCTTTCCTTTATCGAGAGCCCATTCGTCATATGCATTCACCAATTCACCAACTTTAATAGTAGCTTTCTTTCCTGCTACATTGGCCAATGCCAAGGCACCGTTGTTAATGATCTTTGTGAATTCAATGTTGGCTATCCCGCTAGCAGTGCTACCTACGCTCAGACGGGCTACATCTGCATCGCAGCATCCTGCTCCCTCAACGGTGAACGGTACATTAAAGGTCAATTTAGCCTCTCCTGTTGCATCCATGCTCTTGATGTACATCTCCTGTCCGGCAGCCAAAGAAAGACCTACTTCCTCGCCTTTTGCATTCGGCTTGCACAAGGTCATTATATTAATATCCTTGTCAAAGAACATAGTGCCCAAGTTACCTACATAAGGTGCGTGACTCATCACATCTTCTATTCTGACACTTCTTAGCAACTGGATAGTGTTTGTTTCTGTTGTGGAGCCATGCGATTTAATGTTTTCCAAAGCCGAGAACAAAGTTTCTTCGTCCACTACCATGTATTTGCTTTCAAAATTGGCGCCCTTCAAATCGATAGCGATTGAGTTGTCTTTACCTGACTCAAATTTAACTGCACCTGCCTGATATGCATATGTCTTGTCTTCGTCATTAATGAGAACGACTGTCAGATTATTTACAGTTTGCGGTAATACAGGGAAGTAAACCTTGAGTGCGTTGTTAAGGCTTCCATTAGCTGAAGTGGAAACTGTGGCATATTCGGTTCCATTATTAGTTAATGTAGCGTAAATAGCATTGGTGTCATTCGTTTTGACAGCAGTTGTACCATCCTTATAATATACTTCTTCACCTAAGGGTTTGCTATTCGTGATTGCCTCTACACAAGCTTTGGCATCCAAATCTTGTTCAAACAAGAATCCTGTTTCATTGGCATAGAAGATAACTTTCTTAATATTGTTTGTACCACTAATAGCTGAGTTATATAACTTCACACCTGCAAAACTACTCAATGTTCTTGTGCTAATCTTCTCCAAACTTTGTCCACCGGCATAGTGGTTTACGCGGCCGATAGAGAATGCATAACGTGACAGTGTGGTAAAACGGTTTAGATTTACGTCAATGTCAAAATGATCAGGCTGCGCAGCTAGGATTTGTCCTTTTGTGAAGCCATCGTTATATGGAAAATATACAAGATATTCACCCTCAAATACGTCAGAATTCTCGGTCTTGAACAAACCGCTACCCAGATTCAGCTCACCGTTTGCATATTCACCTATAGCATATTGGCCATCATCTTTTGTTTGGTAGTTGGTACCACTGCCGTTTGTACTTGTATAGGGATTGCTCTGCCATGTTGCAACATCACCATTTACAGTTTCACCTACAATATACCCGCCATTGGTTAATGCAAACGGAGCGCATTCTTCTTTTTCCACTCCTGTTGCATTTTTATCCAGCCAGCCAACGTGTTCAAATTCGTAGTTAGTATAAACCTTCTGTGACAATGAAGTTGCAGCAGAGTATTCTGGATCTTCATTGTTTATACCGGTCCAGCAGAAACCGATACGTTGGTTACTTCTTGCTGCGCCAGTGATGGGATCGGCATCAATACTACCATCTGCCTTCAATGCGGTAGGCATCCAGATAAAACGGCCATCTACCGAATAGGCACGTGTTTCGGCATTTCCTGCACCATAGCCAATGCCCAACAGACCGGATTTCACAAGCTTGCCTTTCAGTCCGTCATTGCTGTTTGCATTATTTGAGACGAATGTATCGTCCTGACAACTAAGCAATGAAGCGGCAAAAGCAGCTACAAATAAGAATTTACTTGTTTTCATACTTTTATTGATAATTTGTTTATTTATTCATTGAGTCTGCTACAAAAAGTAGCTTTTTATCTCCTACCAAAAGAGTCTGTAGGATGTAAAGTTTTGACAAAAAGACTTTTTAGAGTGGACTCTTTAATTGAGTTTCAAGGAACAGCTTATCCTTTAGTAGCTTATCCTTGCATCTTTTTTAATTCATGGAATTATTACATTCCTTCAGGCAGGTCCTCACCGTCACTTCCTGGGCTTGCAGCAAATCCCAATTCCACTTCTACCTCCAGAACTGTCACTTCTGGAACCTCATACTTCATTTCCTTTTCTACTTTCATAATCATAAAATTTAAATTGTTAGT
>ERZ791905.2032-NODE-2032-length-11966-cov-7.647049_pt1 | contig 11966 bp, 12 predicted proteins | sample MGYA00510147_ERZ791905 | MGnify/ENA primary metagenome ERZ791905 (study PRJEB30046, sample SAMN00792084) | human gut metagenome | study: EMG produced TPA metagenomics assembly of the A metagenome-wide association study of gut microbiota in type 2...
TGCGATTGCGGGGCTTGACTCCGTGGTGCAGGCGGGCGGACGCTGCAACCGCGAGGGCAGGAGCACAGCGGCGGACAGCGTGGTGCATGTGTTTGTGCCGGAGGCATCCGCGCCGCGGCGGCTGACGCAGAATATTGCAGCTGCCGAGCGGACGATTGCGGCGCATCCGGACGCGATCGCGTCCGCGGCGGCTGTTCGGGACTATTTTGATTTCCTGCTTTACACGCTGAAGGATGCGCGGGCGCTGGATCAGAGAGCGATCCTTGACGGGGTACGCAAGCTGGCATTCCGCACGGTCTCGGATGCCTTCCGGCTGATCGACGGCGAGGCGGATGTGAATCTGTACATTCCCGGTGACGGCGGCGATGTGTACCTTTCGCGTCTGCGTGCCGGCGAGCGCAGTCGTGCGCTCTTCCGTGCCGCAGCGCCCTTTGCTGTGGCGCTTCCGCAGCGCACCGTAGCAGACCTTATTGCGCGGGGCAAGGCGGAGACGCTCTGCGAGAACGCGGTGATTCTCCTTGACCCCGACTGCTACAATTCCGAGACCGGTTTTACCTTATCCGAAACAACCAAAGCAAATTTTATATAAAACAACATGGAAAGGAGTGACAAGCGTGTCATTCAAACTTGAAGTTTTCGGCGATTACGCGCTGTTCACACGCCCCGAAATGAAGGCGGAGCGTGTGAGTTACGATATGATGACGCCGAGCGCGGCGCGTGGGATTCTCGAGGCGATCTTCTGGCATCCGGGCATGCGCTGGAAGGTTGACCGCATCTATGTGATGAGCCCGATCTGCTTTTCCAACATCTGCCGCAACGAGGTTCCGGATAAAATTAGCGGGAATATCGTCCGCACCGCCGTGCGCAAAGGGAAAGAAGACAGTCTTTATTATTGCTGCAAAGAGCATCGTACGGAACAGCGGACCGCGATGGTATTGCGCCATGTCCGATATGTGATCGAGGCGCATTTTGAGATGACGGAAAAAGCCAACCCCACCGACAATGCGGGCAAGTTCTGCGAGATGTTTCGCCGCCGTGCGCAAAACGGGCAGTGCTATCATCAGCCCTGCTTCGGCACGCGGGAGTTCCCCGCGGCGTTCCGCCTGTGGGAGGGCGGCGATATCCCGACGGCTTACCCGGACAGCGAGAAGGACCTCGGTTTTATGCTCTATGACATGGACTACAGCGACCCGGAGAACATCAAGCCGATGTTCTTCCGCGCCGTGCTGAAAAACGGGGTCCTCGACCTGACGGAAGCGGAGGTGTACCAATGATTTTGCAAGCGCTGGTTGCGTACTATAACGGACTCGCCGCGCGCGGCGAGATCTCCAAGTCCGGCTGGGCGAAGGCGAAGATCTCTTGGGCAGTCGAACTCGGTGACGACGGCAGCGTCCTCGGCATCCTGCCGCTCACGACCATGAGCGCCGATGGCAAGAAGCAGATCCCGCGGAAGATTCTATTGCCGGCGCCGATTACAAAGGCGTCGTCCGTCCGTTCCAACTTCTTGTGGGAGAATGCCGAGTATCTGCTCGGCGTGCAGACCAAGAAGGACGGCGGCAAGACTGCAGAACGCTTTGCCGCAGCAAAAGAGCTGCACGACAGTCTGCTCGCCGATGTGCATACGCCGGTCGCCGAGGCCATCAAAGCGTATTTTGCTGCCTGCGACCCCGCGGCAATCGCGGCACAGCTACCGGACGGCTGCATGGACGATTTGCGGAATGACATCAATCTGACTTTTTTGTATCATGGTCACTTCCCAGGCGAGTTCCCGGAATTATGCACCGCATGGGATGCACATTACGGCAAAAAAAAGAGCGGTGAAACTTTTGTGGATCTTGTGACCGGTGAGGTCGTTGTCCCGGAGAAGACACATCCTGCTATTAAAAATGTGAAAGATGCGCAGTCTTCCGGTGCAGCACTCGTGTCTTTCAATGTAAAAGCATTTGAATCTTTTTGTCGTAAGCAGAACCTCAACGCGCCAATTGGGAAGCACACAGCGTTCGCCTATACGGCGGCACTCAATTATCTGACAGGGGATAAGAACCACAAACAGGATATCGGTGATATGACCGTTGTTTACTTTGCCGAGGATGCCGAACCTGCCTATCAGGGTGTGATGGATCAGTGTTTTGCGGGCAGCGACGACCGGGTGACGGATGCGGAGCTGCATTCGATTTTCCAAAATATCGCGGACGGTAAAGCCACGGAATTTGCCGAGAGCAAACTTTCCCCGGACATGCGCTTTTATCTACTTGGTGTATCGTCACATGCGGGTCGCTTGTCTGTGCGTTTTTTCCAACAAAGTAGCTTCGGCGACATAATTGGTAAGATCAAGCAGCATTATGACGACATCGCGGTCGTTTCTGACAACCGCAGCAAATGGGTGGACATTCCGCTCTGGGCACTGCTCCGCGAGACGGTCAATCCGAAAGCAAAAGACAATAATAAAAAAGGCAAAGAAGTAAAAAACAAAGGCGCAAAAGGCAAAGACGCAAAGGGCACAGACCTTTCATCGCAGTTGATTAGCGACACGCTCCGCGCCGTGTTCACAGGCGGACGCTATCCTGAGACGCTGTATAGGCGAACCCTGCTGCGCATCCGTGCCGAGCACGACATCACGCGCGGCAAGGCGGCGATTGTCAAGGGCTATCTGCTGCGCAATACCAAACACAGAAAAGATTATGCATATATCAAGGAGGCATCGACAATGGCATTGAATGAGACAAGCAACTATACCCCGTATGTGCTGGGGCGGCTGTTCTCCACCCTTGAGGCGGTGCAGTTAACAGCAAATCGTGACATCAACACGACAATCAAGGACAAGTATTTCAACTCTGCATGCGCCACCCCGGCGGCTGTGTTCCCGATTCTGCTGAAGCTGGCAAACAGTCATCTGAAAAAGCTCGGCGGCGGTCTCGCCGTCAACTACAGCAAGCAGATCGGTGCGCTTGTTGCGCGGCTGGAAACCGCATTCCCCAAGACGCTCTCACTGGAAGAGCAGGGCGCATTTATCCTCGGCTACTATCATCAGACCCAAAAAAGATTTGAAAAGAAAAATACAACCGAAATGACGGAGGAGAACTGACCATGGAAGCTATCAAGAATCGTTACGAATTTGTTGTCCTGTTTGACTGTGAGAACGGCAATCCCAACGGCGACCCCGATGCGGGCAACATGCCGCGCATCGACCCCGAGACCGGCTACGGCATCGTGACCGATGTCTGCCTCAAGCGCAAGATCCGCAACTATGTGGAGACGGCAAAAGAGGATGAGGCAGGGCATCGCATCTTCATCAAGGAGAATGTCCCGCTCAACCGCAGTGAGGGCGAGGCATTCACCAAGGTCGGCATTGACAATGCTGCCGATATGGAGAAAGAGGAACTCAAAAAGAAAATCAAGGCGGTGAAGGCGAAGGGTGTCGATGTGGATACGCTGGTCAGAGACTATCTCTGCGGCGAGTTCTTCGATATCCGCACCTTCGGCGCGGTGCTGACCACCTGCGTCAAGGGTGCGCTCAACTGCGGGCAGGTGCGCGGTCCGGTGCAGCTGTCCTTTGCCCGCAGCATCGATCCCATCGTGCCGCAGGAGCTGACTATCACGCGTACGGCAATCACCACCGAGGCGGATGCCGAAAAGAAGAACACCGAGATGGGCAGAAAGTATGTCGTCCCCTACGGACTTTACCGCGCGGAGGGCTATGTTTCGGCAAACCTTGCCCGTAAAACAACCGGATTTTCCGAGGAGGACCTCGCGCTGCTCTGGCAGGCAATTCTGAACATGTTTGAATGCGACCATTCCGCCGCACGCGGCAAAATGGCTGTGCGTGAGCTGATTGTTTTCAAGCATGACAGCGAGCTCGGCAATGCGCCTGCGTACAAATTGTTTGACACGGTCAAGGTCGAGCGCATCGATGCGGAAAAGCCGCCGCGCGCATATGCGGACTACAAGGTCAGCGTGGATAAGGCCGCCGTTCCTGCCGGCGTTACGGTCACTCGCATGGCATAATGGCATACGCTGAGGAAGACTATTTGCAAATCAGCGGCATTCAGCACTTTGCGTTCTGCCGTCGCCAATGGGCAATGATTCACATCGAGGGGCAATGGGCTGAGAATGCACGCACGGTCGGCGGCACAATCTTTCACGAGCGGGCGCATGATGCCGGGCTTTCCGAGAAACGCGGCGATCTGCTGACCGTGCGCGGGCTGCGTGTATTTTCCGCAATGCTCGGCATCAGCGGCGAATGTGATGTCGTGGAGTTCCGTCGCGGGGCGGACGGCGTGCGCCTGCGGGACTATGACGGGCTGTGGCTGCCGACACCTGTTGAGTACAAGAGCGGCACCGCCGCTGCCGCAGGCGAGGCGGACAAACTGCAGCTCTGCCTGGAGGCGATGTGCCTGGAGGAGATGCTCGGCTGTCGGATCGGCAGCGGTTATCTCTATTACGGTGAGGTGCGGCGGCGGGAGCCGGTTGCGATCGACGCAGCTTTGCGGGATACAGCTTGCGCCGCCGTCCGAGAGATGCACGCCTACATGCGCCGCGGTTACACGCCGCGGGTCAAGACCGGGCGGTTCTGCCGCGCCTGTTCCATGAAGGACATTTGCCTGCCTGCACTCTGCAAAGACCGGGATGTCTCTGCCTATATCCGGGAGACGATCGGGGAGGGGGACGCATGAAACACCTGTTGAATGCTTTGTACGTTCTGACGCCCGAGGCGTATCTGACGCTGGACGGCGAAAATGCAGTGGTCAAAAAAGAGGGCGATGAGATCGGACGGTTTCCATTGCATAGTCTGTCGCAGATCACCTGCTTTTCCTATATGGGCGCGAGCCCTGCGCTGATGGGCAAGTGTGCGCAGATGCAGATCGAGCTGACCTTCTTTTCGCCGCGCGGGCGGTTTTTGGCGCGCGCAGTCGGCATGGAGACGGGCAATGTGCTCTTGCGTCGTCGGCAATATCGCGTTGCCGACGACGGGACGCAAAGTCTGGCGCTTGCGCGGAATTTTATCGTCGGCAAGCTGTACAATGCGCGCTGGGTGCTGGAGCGCGGGGCGCGGGATCATGCGCTCACGATGGACGCCGAGCGGCTGAAAGCCGTTTCGGCGCAGCTCCGTTGCTCGATCAATGCGGTCATGGCTTGCGGCGATGCGGATTCGCTGCGCGGCATCGAGGGCGAGGCGGCAAGCCTGTATTTTTCAGTGTTTGACGAGCTGATTTTGCGGGATGACGCGGCGTTCCGCTTCACGGTGCGCAGCCGCCGCCCGCCGCTCGACAATGTGAATGCGCTGCTGTCTTTTGCGTACAGTCTGCTGGCAAACGAATGCGCCGCTGCGTTGGAGGGTGTCGGGTTGGATCCCTCTGTCGGCATGCTGCACACCGACCGACCGGGGCGCAAGTCGCTGGCGCTGGATCTGATGGAAGAATTGCGCCCGCTTTTGGCGGATCGGTTTGTCCTCACCGGGATCAACAACCGCGTGTTTGCCTCCGCGCATTTTGACAAAAGCGACAGCGGTGCGGTTTCGCTGAACGATGCCGGACGGCGTGCGTTTTTGACCGCATGGAAAAAGCGGCGGGATGAGACGATCACGCATCCGTTTCTCGGCGAGAAGCTGCCGTGGGGGTTGGTTCCGCATGTGCAGGCACTTTTGCTGGCGCGTATGCTGCGCGGCGATGTGGACGCGTACCCGCCGTTTTTGTGGAAGTGAGGCTGTTATGCTGGTATTGATTACATATGATGTCAACACTGGGGATGTCGGCGGCAGAAAGCGCCTGCGTAAGGTGGCGAATGAGTGTCGTGATTACGGGCAGCGCGTGCAGAACAGCGTGTTCGAGTGCGTGCTGGATGCGGCGCAGTACCGCATGGTCAAGCATCGCCTTGAGGGGCTCATCAACCCGGAGAAGGACAGCCTGCGCTTTTACAATCTTGGGAATAACTATCAGAACCGCGTTGAGCATATCGGCGCCAAGCCGACCTATGCGCCGGAGGGGCTGCTGATGCTTTGACGCGGTGCGAAGCGGGAGCGGACATGGATTCCCGGGGCGCTTCGCACCGCTGAAAAACGGCTGAAAACCACGTTTTCGGTTGAAATAGCGTGGTAAAACAAGTATAATGTAAGCAAACATACATCTGATTTGGTAAAGTTGCAAAAATAGGAGCAAACCAAGTTGTACATGTTTGCCGTCGCACCCCGCACGGGGTGCGTGGATTGAAATGGAAAGCACGCTTGCAAAGAACTCTTTCTATATGCTGTCGCACCCCGCACGGGGTGCGTGGATTGAAATGTTGACAAGCTGGTGGCGGCTATCAAGAGCGGCGCTCGTCGCACCCCGCACGGGGTGCGTGGATTGAAATAAAAACTCCAAAATACAAGGTCGGGCAAGGTATGGTCGCACCCCGCACGGGGTGCGTGGATTGAAATGGATTATTTGACAATTTTTGAATATCTCGCAAAAGTCGCACCCCGCACGGGGTGCGTGGATTGAAATTCTGCCCTGCGCGTGGCAAGACCCCCCGACCACGTCGCACCCCGCACGGGGTGCGTGGATTGAAATGTGAGGTCGCCGCCGTGCAGGAAATACCGCCCGCGTCGCACCCCGCACGGGGTGCGTGGATTGAAATTGCTTGTCCTTGCTGCTTGATCTTCCCGCCGCGCGCGGTCGCACCCCGCACGGGGTGCGTGGATTGAAATAAGCCATCGCGGCGCACGCGGTTGGAAAGCCACGGTCGCACCCCGCACGGGGTGCGTGGATTGAAATAGAAAGTCAAAATATGCAGCCATTTGGTCGTGCATCGTCGCACCCCGCACGGGGTGCGTGGATTGAAATAGTCAGATTGCCGTGATCGTCGCTGTGCGCGCGGGCGTCGCACCCCGCACGGGGTGCGTGGATTGAAATTGGAAGCCGATCGGCTTGTACCCGTGCATCACAAGTCGCACCCCGCACGGGGTGCGTGGATTGAAATACCATCGGGTCTCCGGCGATCGCTTCGCGGATCGTGGTCGCACCCCGCACGGGGTGCGTGGATTGAAATCTGTTGCTTGGTCTGATAGTACAGATCCCTTTGTGTCGCACCCCGCACGGGGTGCGTGGATTGAAATGTGTCTTTGTTTCGTGGCTTGTTGAAAATGACTTCGTGTCGCACCCCGCACGGGGTGCGTGGATTGAAATACGATCCCGATCTTGATACGGTCACGTACAACCCGAGTCGCACCCCGCACGGGGTGCGTGGATTGAAATGGCGTCGATCTGACGCCGCCGCCCCCGCTGCCGAGTCGCACCCCGCACGGGGTGCGTGGATTGAAATGGACATGACGCGGCATACAGAGCCGACCGAAAATGTCGCACCCCGCACGGGGTGCGTGGATTGAAATGCAGCGCAGGGCGACACCATCAGAGTACGCAAGCCCGTCGCACCCCGCACGGGGTGCGTGGATTGAAATTTTGCCGCCCCCCCCTTGACACGCACGTTACGCATGTCGCACCCCGCACGGGGTGCGTGGATTGAAATTACGCAGTTATGTTCGGTCGAGGCGAGAATCTGAGTCGCACCCCGCACGGGGTGCGTGGATTGAAATTCCTTTGTGAGGGCAGGGTTGCCCCTGCCCTCTTGTCGCACCCCGCACGGGGTGCGTGGATTGAAATGGCTTTAAGATTACCCCGACAACCGACCTGTCAAGCTAGTCGCACCCCGCACGGGGTGCGTGGATTGAAATGTGCAATAGGAGCAACCCCATCCCGATAACGGCGGGTCGCACCCCGCACGGGGTGCGTGGATTGAAATTTTGCAAAACCTCTTGACAAACTGCTGAAGATGTGGGTCGCACCCCGCACGGGGTGCGTGGATTGAAATGGATAAAGGCATAATCACATCCCATGCGTACTGGGAGTCGCACCCCGCACGGGGTGCGTGGATTGAAATGCAAGCGCAGGCTCGATATATACATCCTGATCTGCGGGTCGCACCCCGCACGGGGTGCGTGGATTGAAATACTGTTAAACTAACATTGTTAAGTACTGTTACATAGGTCGCTCCCCGCACGGGGTGCGTGGATTGAAATGTATACACAGAAGAAGTCACCGGCGAAATCGTAAACAGTCGCACCCCGCACGGGGTGCGTGGATTGAAATTGGGTCGCCGTTGCATCGTTCGTTTCGATGCTGATTATTGGTCGCACCCCGCATGGGGTGCGTGGATTGAAATAGCAAAGGCGCACCGTTTTTGTCGATTGTCACGGTGTCGCACCCCGCACGGGGTGCGTGGATTGAAAGAAGTGGGTACAAGGCTGGCACGGTACCAAACTTAAAAAGCTGTTTTGTGTTAAGCTTGGCTGACGAAAAGAGCCCCCGACGCGATGCGTCGTGGGCTCTTTTCAATCTTCTTGCTTACTCTGCGTCGGTCTCGGGGGAATCAAGGCAGTCGAAATGCTCCTGGCAGGCAGGGCAAACGAGGTCGCGGGGATCGCAGGTCTCGTCGAAGCAGACGGTCTCGCCGCAGTGCGGGCAGACAGCCTCATAGAAGCCTTCGCAGTCTTCATCGCATTCGTCGCAGTCGCCGTCGCACTCAAAATCGTCGTCGTCCTCGTCTTCATCCTCGTCGCAGAGGTATTCCTCAACTTCGCCGAGGTCTTCATCCAGCTCTTCAACGTAGTCGTTGAGCGTTGCGACATCGCCGCCGAGGTCGGACAGATCGTTTGCCATCTCGTCGAGCGTCTCGACGACAGCCTTCAGCAGCTTGCCCTCCGGCTTGGTTTCATCGAGGGTGAGACCCTCCAGCAGACCCTTCAGATATGCGGTCTTTTCGGTAATTGTCATGGTTGTATCCTCCAATATTCAGTATTCATTCGGCAAAAGCCGACGTTTTCAAACAGAATCGAACAAAAAGTGCCGTGAAAACCCGGCACTTTTCTTGTGTTATGCTCTGGACAGGTACTCGCCGGTTCTCGTGTCAACCTTGAGAATATCGCCGGTGTTGACAAACAGCGGAACCTTGATGACTGCGCCGGTCTCCAGCGTAGCGGGCTTGGTGGTACCGGTAGCGGTATCGCCCTTGAAGCCGGGCTCGGTGTCGGTGACTTCGAGCTCAACGAACGTGGGAGGCTCAACGCCGAAGACGTTGCCCTTGTAGGAAACGATGCGGCACATCATGTTCTCCTTGACAAAGCGGAAGTCGTCGCCGAGCTTGTCTGCGTTGATGGGGAGCTGATCATAGGTCTCCATGTCCATGAAATAGTAGAGCTCGCCGTCGTTATAGAGGTACTGCATGTCCTTGCGCTCTACATAAGCGTTCTCAAACTTGTCGGTCGGGCTGAACGTTCTCTCAACGACCGCGCCGGTGATGACATTCTTCAGCTTGGTGCGGACGAAAGCCGCGCCCTTGCCGGGCTTTACATGCTGGAACTCAACGACCTGAAGCACGTTGCCGTCCATCTCAAACGTAACGCCGTTTTTGAAATCTCCTGCTACTACCATAAATATAAATCCTTCCCAACGACCGATGGTTTTATAGAATATAGGCAGAGGCGCGAGGTCGTCGTCGCTCAAACTCAGCCAGTATAATACAGCTTATTCTACCCTATTTTTGCCCGGATTGCAAGAGGTTTTTACAAAAAAGTCCGTCCCGCACACAAAAAAACGGCGGGAGAACCGCCGTTTTTTGCGTTTACTTGTCCAGCCACTTGAAAAGTGCGACACAGAGCGCGACTTCCAGGGCGAAGAAAGCGGCGAACGCCGCGATCAGCCGCTTCATCGTTCAGAACAGCTCGATGAGCTCTTTCGGGGAGTGGGTGAGCGAGGTGACCGTGTCGTCGTGCGCCCAAACCATGTCCTCAATGCGGCAGCCGTACTTACCCGCGAGGTAGATGCCCGGCTCGACCGTGATGACGTGCCCGTTCTCGAAGAAGTCTGCGGAGCGGGGCGCGAAGTTCGGCGCCTCGTGGATCTCCAGACCGACGCTGTGCCCGAGCGAGTGACCGAACGCACCGTGGTAGCCCGCATCTTCGATGATGTCGCGTGCGATCGCATCGACGGCGGCGCATTTCATGCCGACCTTGGCGCCTTCAATGGCGGAGACCTGCGCCTTGAGCACCGTGTTGTAGAGGCGCTTCATCTCCTCGTCTGCCTTGCCGATGCAGACCGTGCGGGTCATGTCGGAATGGTAGCCGTCCACGATGCAGCCGTAGTCCATCGTGAGGAAGCCGCGCTCCAGCTTCCGGTTGCGCGGCACGCCGTGCGGCAGGGAAGAGGCGCTGCCCGACACGCAGATCGTGTCAAAGCTCTTGTCCTCGCCGCCGTGCTTGCGCATGAAGTATTCCAGCTCGGTGGCGACCTCGATCTCGGTCATTTCGGGCGTGATGACCGAGAGAATGTGCGTGAACGCGTCGTCGGTGATCTTCTGCGCGGCGCACATCTTGTCCACTTCTTCTTTATCCTTGACGCGGCGCATCTGCTCGATCACGCCGCGCGAGGTGACGAAGTCCACGCCGAGCGCGTCCTTCAGTTTTTCATGCTCGGCATAAGTGATGCGCGCCTCCTCAAAGGCGACGGTCTTCACACCCTCGCGGGCGCAGACGTCGCGCATGTAGGTCGCCATTTCCGCACCGCGGGCGGGGGTGACGATCTCAAAGCCGGCGGGCGCGAGCCTCTGTGCCGCCTCGACATAGCGGAAGTCGGTGACGATGTGCGCGCTTTTCTGCGTTACGAGGACGTAGCCGTCGGTGAAGCGGAAGCCGCTGATGTAATACTGGTTGAGGACATCGGTGATGACGATCGCGTCCGCAAACGGCGCGATCTTTGCACGAAGTTTTTCTGCACGGGTCATAATCTATTTTCTCCTTTGAATTGATTTTTGTCGATGGAAGGATTGCTGCTGCCAAGCGAGCGTACCATGTATGAATTATGCGGACCGGCGTCCCCGACGGTCCGTAACTTTCCTCACTTCATCGCGAGGTAACACTGCTTCATGGTGAGGGCGTCCTCTGCCATGGTACCGGCGGATTCGCAGATGATGCGCGGGCAGAGGTTCTCGCGCACGAGCGTTTCCATCAGCGGCTCAAAGTCGGGACCGTAGAGCGTGTCGGCAAAGGTCAGATGCCGCTTTTCGCCTGCCGCCGTCCACTCGATCTTGGAAAAGTGGCAGTGCATGTAGCGTGCCTTGTCGTCGCCGAGCGCCTCGGCAACGCGGTCAAACAGCGCGCGGTAGGCGTCCGCGTCCGGGAACACGCCGCCGCATTCCCTTGCATTCAGATGCCCGAAATCGACGACCGGCGAGAGCCGCGCGTCCATCTTGCAGAGCGTCAGTACCTCGTCGAGCGTGCCGAGCTGGTTCTGCTTGCCCATGGTTTCCACGCCGAGCGAAATCGGCACGTCACCGACCCGTTCAAGCGTTTTATACAGGGTGTCGGCGGAGAGGCGCATCGCCTCCTCGCGGCTGATCTTGCCCGCCGAGCCGCAGTGGATCACGATCTCATTGGCGCCGAGCAGCCCCGCCGCCCACAGGCTTTTTTCAATATAGTCAATGCTTTTCAGCCGCTTTTCGGGATCGATGCCCGAAAGCGAGATGAAATACGGCGTATGCAGCGACATCTCGATGCCGCATGCCTTTGCCGCCTCGCCGACCTCGGCAAGCGATTTTTCACCGGCGGAAATGCCGTTGCCCGCCTCATATTCATAGGCGTCCAGCCCCACGCTTTGCAGCCAGGCGGGCGCCTGCTTGGTGCTTTTGTTGCCGGCGGTGTAAAAGCTCTCGCTGTTGCCGCCCGGTCCGAAATGCGGGCAGGTGCGTTTGTTGATCACTGGTTTTCTCCTTTATGGGCTCGCCGATAGGCGGCGAGAAACGGTTTTTCAAGGGCGCGCTTGCAGCGGAAGAACAGCGTCTTCTTATCGCGGATGGGCGGCACGATGATGCAGGGAACGCCGAGGCGGCGCGCCGACCAGCAGTCGGTCAGCAGCTGATCGCCCAGCACCGCACAGGCG
>ERZ791905.2052-NODE-2052-length-11887-cov-2.614520_pt1 | contig 11887 bp, 14 predicted proteins | sample MGYA00510147_ERZ791905 | MGnify/ENA primary metagenome ERZ791905 (study PRJEB30046, sample SAMN00792084) | human gut metagenome | study: EMG produced TPA metagenomics assembly of the A metagenome-wide association study of gut microbiota in type 2...
ATCTACGACCCGCGCGGCTGGTCAACCCTCGGCCGGGAAACCGCGATCCAGAAAGTGTACTGGGACGACGAAGGCTGGCCGCGTATTGTAGGTGGTCACGGCGGGAAAACCTTCGTCGAAGGGCCGAAAGACGCCATCTTCACCGAAAGCGCCAGCGATAATAGCCAGCAGGATGACTTTACCTCGCCAGCACTCGACCCGAACTGGAATACCCTGCGGGTGCCGTTTACGGCCAAAATGGGCACCACCGGCAACGGCAAATTAACCTTAATCGGCCAGGGTTCGTTAGCCAATACGCATGACCTGTCGCTGATTGCCCGCCGCTGGCAGGCCTTCTATTTTGACGCCGCGGTGAAGGTGAAATTCGAGCCCTTCAGCTATCAGCAGATGGCCGGATTAACGAATTACTATAACGACCGCCACTGGAGCTTCGTGTTCCTGACCTGGAATGAAATTAACGGCAAGGTCATCGAAGTTGGCGAAAATAACCGCGGAAAATACACGTCGTACCTGAAAGATAACGCCATCAAGGTGCCGGACGGCGTGGAATACGTCTGGTTCCGGACCAAGGTCCGCAAGCAGACCTACAGCTATGAATACAGCTTCGATGGCGTGTCGTTCACCGAGATCCCGGTCCAGCTGGATGCCGCGGTACTGTCCGATGACTATGTATTGCAGAGCTACGGCGGGTTCTTTACCGGGGCGTTCGTCGGCCTGGCGGCGGTAGACTACGCCGGGTACGGCACCCAGGCTGAGTTTTATCAGTTCGAGTATCAGGAGCTGGGCGATGCGTTAGCGGCCGATGGGAGCTACAGCTGGGAGGCTGGCGAGACGCGGGATAAGTAAGAGAGTGTGAGCCCACGCTACCGGTAAGGTAGCGTGGGGTTTGTGCTGTGTGTGATGTAATTAAAGCGAGCGCTGTAGGATGTCAGTCTGCGGGGCGCAGCCGGGCCTTCAGCTCTTCGGGAGTAAACGGCGGATCTCGCCGGTGCAGCATTGCATGGCAATTGGGACATACCGGGATCAGATCGGTTTCAGGGTTCAGACGGTAGTCCTGCTTGATCCCGGCCAGCGGAATGAGATGGTGGATATGGATAAAACCCTGGCCGATTTCGCCATAGCGGCTGGCCATATCCAGACCGCATACCTGACACCGGCAGCCATGCAGGCGAAGCGCCGCCTGACGAGCCTGACGGTCGCGCTCATAGCGATTGACCACCACCTGCATCGCCGCCCCTTCCACGAACTCCATAGTCGTCTGTCCCTCATCGGGGAAAAGCGCAACCTCGTCATCGCCAGCGCCCTGCGACGCGATCGTAAATCCTTGATCCAGTAACAGACGCACGCATTTGGATTTAATCCCTCCGCTGAAATCCGTCGGGGTAAATTCCGTGCCTGTCGCAAGCGTGGCCGCTAACCCGACGATGGCTTTTGAAGGATACCGACGCCCCTCAAACTCGATCTCATACAGACGCGCGCTTTTAAACTGATGCGCAACGCCTGCATCGTAAGCGCGAATGGCGGCGATGATGCATTCCCTGGATAAATGGTCCGGTAGTTTTTTCATAAGACATAGCTATCTGATGGCGCGAAGCTTGAGTATAAATAGAAAGCTATGGGCTTTTCGAACAAATAACTAGCAGTGATAGTTAAATCGCGATCCACGTAGAATCGCCGCATCTGGTGGGTTGATCGGCAAGGATTTTGCGAGCATTATCGCATTTATTTAGCTGCCAATGTAACGCTATGCCCTCGAGCACGACCCTGCAACACGCGATCGAGAACATCACCATCTGGCGCAAAGGCGAACAGCGTGCGCCGCATAAGCCACTGTTACTGCTGTACGTCCTTTCGCAGTACCAGCGCGGCCATGCGCGGATGTTCGACTACGCCTCGGAGATACGCGATGAGCTGCATAGCCTGCTGGAACGCTTTGGCCCGCAGCGCCGCCAGTACCGGCCGGACATGCCCTTCTGGCGCCTGAAAGGCGACGGCTTCTGGGAGCTGCACAACAGCGAGCAGTGTTCAACCCAGGGCAGCCGACAGCCGCCCGGCAAAGAGCTGGAGCTCTGCCACGTCGCCGGCGGCTTTGATGAGCCGCATTTTGCGCTACTCAACAGAAATAAGAAGCTGATCAATACCCTCGCCCATCAGATCCTCGAGGCGCACTTTCCGGAGAGTATTCAGGAAGAACTGGCAGAAGAGATGGGGTTTGATCTGCTGCAGATCCGCAAAGAGCGCGACCCACATTTTCGCCAGCAGGTGCTGCGCGCCTATAACTATGAGTGCGCGATCTGCGGCTTCAATATGCGCCATGATAATACCTCCGTCGCTCTGGAAGCGGCCCATATCAAATGGAAGCAGCACGGCGGCCCCTGCGAAATCCCTAACGGCCTGGCGCTCTGCGCGATTCACCATAAGGCTTTTGATAAAGGATCCATTGGTCTGGATGAGGATATGCGCATCCAGGTTTCGCCAGCGGTGAACGGCGGGGGCATTGTTGGCAGGCTGTTCTGGGATTTTGATGGTAAGCCGATTACCTTGCCGCAGGGGAAAGAATGCTATCCGCAGGAAGGGTTTGTGGCATGGCACCGGCGGGAGGTGTTCAGGGGATGAGGGGGGATGGTGTGTGGGGTTTAATGTTGAGCGTAGGGTTTAGGGATTGTGAATGTGTTTCGGGGAAACTATGTGGTTTATCAATGAATTGTCGTTGTTAGATTAAAGGATTTATTTATTGGTTGTTTTGATATTGATACTTGGGAATGGAGAAGGCCGGACTCGCCAATAAACAGTAATCAATTGATTTATAAAAAATTAATTAATAACACTTTGTTGACATATACTCGTTTGTATACTCAACTGTTTTCTTTCAAAAATCAGCGATACAACAACCAGAAAATCTCTGCAAAGAGGTGGAGCGACGATCCTGGTACCGTCATTCCATCTGTGTACATTTTAGTACATCCAAGGTAGCTTCTTCGATACCCTTTTCCCGCGATATAATTCAAGTACTTTCAAAGTAGCCTCCGTCATTCACGACCTCCAACCAGCTTCAGTAAGGGTCTTTCAAAGGTTTGGCCCCAGGGCTATCGGAAAATATATTGAGGTCTGGTACAACCCGGATGGTCGAAAGAAACTCTGGCTTAACGGGATAGCTCTTCCCTACTCTACTTATGATCGCCTCTCAGAGATCGACCGGGGGGCTATCGTGGACAACAAACGCCTCGGGCGGACACTCGAATTTATTAAACTGGTTCAGGGCAAACGCGACAATAATCGTTTACAGGCTCTCCTGCCGGAGATGACCCCTCGTGGCGGCGCAGAAAACCAACTGAGATGAAATCCCTGCGACCTCTGAACGAAGACAATATGCTCTATGCGTTGAAGGCATTACCATCACGTTCTGATGAAATTTTTGGCACCGGAAAGTAACTGCAATGGTATGATATACAAGGAAAAAAGTGGCATCTTATTTGAAATGGAATAACCTATGAATAAATACATATCAGACTTACTAATTTTCATCGAAAGTATAGATATCAATAAAAATTTACTTTCACATGAAATATGTGAAGTAGATGGGGAAAAATTGCATTTTAAGTCAACTATTTATGTCGGTATCTCCCAACCTAAAAAATATTCTTTTTCAATTAATCAAACTGCTATATTCATGTTGTTAGATGCGATTATAGATCACTCTCATCCTTCTCTAATGAATGAGGGATTTAAATATAAATACAACCACCTTCCTGAAAACAGGGCATCAGACAAAGTTATTAAAGGAACATTCAGGGTATTAAGAGTTTTAAGAAATGCACTTATTCATGAAGTAGACGCGCTTCAAGAAAAAAGTGAAACAATAAGTATAATTAGAAAGAAAGGTTCAAAAGAATCACTGCAAATAAAAAGAAAAGCAATTAATATTTTGAATTTTATAGTTTGGTACAGTGCAAAAAATGATTTATCATTATATTACAATGAGCTAGTTATTGTTTGCGCTTACAACTGCTTGGTGGCTGATATAGTTGAAATAAATGATGATATAGCCGAAAAACTCTTGCCACTATCGTTTGATACAAAATTAAAAACATTTAGACGATATGAAGTAAGTGGCGTAAAAGTCGAAACTGTTGGTAATAAAATGATCATCCAAAGAGTAAGCTTCGTACATGACTTACCTGATGGTAATACAGGTGTTATACATAAAGGAGTTGTTACTGGAAGTGCGGATTATGTTATAAATATAGATGGAAAAACTTACTTCATTCCTGATGAATGCTTGAGTATAGATAAAGATGATAAAACTGGTTATTTATTATTAAATGACTTATGTAAGTTTGAGAAAAAAACACGTCTTGCAAACACATCCAAAATTATCCCATATTATTAAGTTAATGTTTTACATAAAAACGTTATGCTAAAAAGGCTGCTGCGGGATTAGATTCTAGCTGCTGCCTTTTCAATTTGCTGGTATGCGGATATCTGAGCTTAGCTTTGACATCCAAAAAAGTACTGACTAAAACGATCTTCTTGTTCCTATAGATATTAAGAGTACCCCAACACGTACATTTGATGTTCTTGGATAAAAAGACCATATGAATTGACTCAGTTGCAGCACAACTGTATATAGGTTAATAATATTGGTAAAATACATGATACTGCATATTTAACTTAGATAAAAATTCAGATAGGACATGATATTTTGACTAGAGCACGCAGTAATAAAGTTGGTAGCATCTCAATTAAGCTGATAATCGGATGCTTAATTATCACCGCAGTAAATATAGTTACATTTAAAAGTTCATCGATAACTCAGTTGATGTCAAAGCTTATTTTTTTAATTGGATCTGTATGGATATCCTTCCCCTTACTTAATGCAGCCAAGGCTTTACTCCCAAGCGCACTAAAATCCTTTAAGATGAAGTTATGGAGGATGGTAGTAAACACCAGAAAGTATTATAAACTAACTAAAATAAATAATTTCCTGTTACATGTTGGTGCATTAGGAATCTTTATAGTAGGAGCATTAAAAGTAGTATTTAACTTAGAGATATCTGTTTTAATTTACTTCACAATTATATTGCTAAGTTTCTCTTTTATTCTAGACATTTACCATAGAGTTAAATTCATCGTTTCCAAAATTTGGAAAGGGATTATCGGAAAAGTTGGACTGGCATTATACGTAACTTTGGCATATATAATCTCAAATTATCTCGCAAGACATTGGGTGACATATACGACAGGATTAGATCCTAAATATTACACAGAATTTATAAATTCGTTTAGTATTTTTTTCACCCCAATAGCATACTTGTTGATCACCATAATTCTTTGCATGATTATTATTCTACCTGAATGTTTGGGCCTTTTCTTTTTGATGTTTTTCAATCCATTTAACGAGAGTTTCATCAAGAAAAAATTCCCTTCATTAACTACGTTGTCAGTAAGGATGAGAACTGGGAAGCGACCTAATAACCTGACACATCTCGAACTTGTACTACTAAGTTCTAAAGCTATGGTGTTTCGAGTCTTTGGTGCTCCATTTTTCTTGATCTCAATTGGTTATTTAATGACTCAAGTAGATCATTTATCAGGGGATTTTTTTGATAAAGCAGGGCGTCTATGGCTGGTAAAATACTATTATAACACTGAGCACAACGGTAAAGTGAGCACTATGAGATACTATGATATTGAAAGTTCGAAAACGTCAGTAGCAATTCTAAAAGATGGTAAATGGGAATTTTTTACTATAGATATTTAAATGGGTTAGTCACCACATAATAGCAATATTAATTAGAAACACAGCCCCAAAAAAACGCGCCTGCTAAGAACGGCAGGCGCATTATATCAACGATATGAAACAAGATAAATATTAGCTATAGTAGCTTAAAACACTGTTCGCAGAAATTCTGCACTCAGTATTATTAACGCAACATCATAACAAACCAGTAGCCTATCGTGCCCGCAGAACATCTACCGCTCGAAGATAAGGTGATTGCTCCCGACAGTGGAACCCTCTGCGAACGATACGAACCAGCCCATACTTATCTACCTAGAAGTTGACTGCATCGGCCAAGGTAATTCCGGCATCAATATGTTCCTTAATAACAGTTACATCACTGAACGGCGTGTCGTTCATTTTCAGGCCATAGTGCTGTTCCAGCAGGCGTGTCAGTAACATTTTCCAGACAGCCACGGGCGACAGACAGGGCTTTACCGCCCGCGAAGTTGTTGCAGGTTGAGGTTTCATGTTTTCTCTCGTGAATGTAATTAACGCTGAGCGGGGTAAATGGCGATGTGTACGTAGCCGCAACTGCCAAGAGTATCGGCTTCGCAGATGAAACTGTTGTGGTACAGGGTGACGCAGTGGGCATGACGGGGATTCAGTTCACCAGTGGTCAGCATCGACTCTATCTGGCTGATAAAATGTGGAAATACCACATCCAGCTTAAGACATTCTTCGTCACTAAACTTACCGGTGATACTAGCCCGGTCAGCCAGATAGTGCAGCCGATTGCCCTCCTGCACCAGACGTGCTCCCAGGCTCGGAGTGATATCCCGCTGCAGGCCCCATGTAGTGTTGCTCATTTATAACCTCTTTATTGTCAGTTCAGGGTGATACTCATCAGACAGGTATAAGGTCCGTTGCGGTCCTGGCGGCGTTCGGCGCATACCGCCAGCACGCCGGAAATGTCAGGAACGACCTTACCGGTGTAATGACAGACACTGCCGTACCACTCGTATCTGCCGGTGCAGTATCGAAAAATGCGGGAGGCCGGATGCTGACGGTAAATCGTCATCGCCCGGCGTTTACTGATAATTTTCATGTCATACCTCAAAGCAGACCATGTTCAGCGAACGACAATATCTGCGTACCACCGACGATGAGGTGGTCAGGCACTCGGATATCAACGAGCTGAAGCGCCTGCACCAGACGCTGCGTTATGGTCTTATCTGCCCGGCTGGGCATGGTGTCGCCGGAGGGGTGGTTATGCGCCATAATCACGGCTGCTGCATTGAAATACAGGGCGCGTTTGACCACCTCACGGGGATGTACCTCGGTGCTGCTGATGGAACCGGCAAACAGGGTTTCGTGGGCAATTAACTGGTTCTGCTGGTTAAGGTACAGCACCATAAACTCTTCGCGCTCCAGTCCCGCCATTTTCAGTTTCAGCCAGTCACGGGCAGCCTGAGTGGAAGTGAATGCCACGCCTGTTTCGCGCAGGTGTCGGTCAAGCAGCGTTAAGGCGCGTTTTACCGTGCGTTGTGCGGTTAGTGGTAGTGCCGGAGTCAGTGGGATAAGTGACTGTTCCATCATGAGTATCCTTAATCAATAATGCGCAGAATGGCGCTGGATTCAGGGTGCTGCAGGGCATAGTCCCGCAAGCGATAATAGTGTGCGGTCATTGCGTCACATTCTGTACGACAGGCGTGATGGCTGTATTCATTCAGGCAAACAGCGATACCTGCGGCTTCTGCGCTCATTTCCGCACCATTGCCGTTCATGCCGTTGAGCAGATGCCATTTATCGTCACTGTAAGCATCAGGAGCCATAAACGCGCCGCCATTACTGAGCGTGTAAAAGGACCAGATACCGCCGTTGTACTCATCACAGAAGCGGTCCATCCAGGCGAAAATACGGGGTTCCAGCGATATCCACTGCGGGATATCGCCAAAGTACAGCGGCCAGAAATCGAGACGCTGTTCGTCAGGCACTGGTGTTGCAGTGAGGTCAAATTGAGGTTCATTAGCGGACATCAATTCGCATTGAGTTAGTGTCGTCATGGATATTCTCCGTCAATAAAAACGCCAGCAACGATGGCTGGCGTATGGGGAATACAGGATATGCAGGGATGGTGAATGGGTGTGATCAGCAGGAGGATGCTCTGAGCATGCCTGACTTGCGGATATAGCGATTAAGCCCTTCACCGGCATCCGGTTCAAAGCACCACGCCCGCCAGATCATTCGACCTTCAGGGTCGCGAACCACCAGACGGAAGTGGCTACCCAGGTCGTCTTCAATGCTGATGTTGTGATACCGGCGGGTAACCGCTTCGGCCTGCTGTCGGGTAAAAGGTCCCGGTGGCAGCATGTGAGATTCAGGCATTCGGTGTACCTTAAAAGCAAAAGCCCCTGACGCAGACGCGTCAGGGGCTATGGGAGTATTCAGGTATGGGGTGATTATCAGTAACCGGTTTGTACCTTATACAGCCGCAGGGTTTTACTGCCCCGGACAATTTTCACATACAGGGCATTATCTTTTGTGCCGCGCACAAACCCGGCCTGCACATCGCCCTTACAGTCACCACCGTCGTAAGGAATATTGACGCCGGTCTGGCGCACCAGGTCGATAATCCCAAAGCTTAAGTCCTCACAGGCCGGGCCCGGCAGGTCCTGAATCAGGGCAAATTTATGGTCATCGCTGACACCGGTCAGTGAGCACATGGAGGTGTTGATGTCGTTTCCCTGGCACCAGTATTCCTGGCCGAGATTGTCTTTATCCATAAGGCTTGCCGGAAGCTGAGCGGCACCGGCACTGAATGCGGCAAGTGACAGAATGAGGGCGGGTACAGCAGAGGTCAGTATTTTCAGCATGGTCTTCGTCCTGAATTAATCCAGCCCGTTGTCGGGCAAAATAAGAGTGGTTGATATCGGGTGTTATCAGAAGCGCCGGTAGCGAAACAGCTCTTTGCCCTGGTAAAGTGCCACCAGGTCGTCATATTCCGGCTTCTTCTGGTTGGGCTTAAAGGTCACTACCGTGCCCGGACGGCACAGATCTTTTACGGTGAGACCGAATTTCTTATCCGGAGTAATGGTGAATCCCTTCGACACATCGTTGCGCATGATAGTTATCCAGCCCCACAGGCCGCCTTCGCAGTCTTTAAAAGGTGCTGAACGCACCGTGACCATCCCGCCCTGACGGTCAACAGACATGGCTTCGCATTTTCCGGTAACCTGACGATGCGCATCACACCAGAAAATATTCCCGTTGTTGTCATTGACGACTGCAGGTAGCGTCCGGTTATAGGGCTGGGCCTGAGCCCCTGCACAAAGCAGAAGGCTGCCGGAAATGCCCAGTATTTTAATCAGCGTTTTCATTACGTTTGTCCTTAACAGAGAAAGTATCAGGTAGCGGTGATTCAGGCCCATACGGTCAGGGCCAGCATCACAAGCCATACCCAGAAGTAAGCCGGTTTCTGACCGAGAGTTTTCGCCCGACGCCACAAATAGAACGGCACCAGCCAGGCCAGTTTGCCGAACATGGTTGTATCCACTCCGGCCTTACGCAGGCGTCGTTCATCGAGATACCCTAGAGCGATATTGAGCAGCAGCGTGATAAACCAGTACTGCCCGCCCGAGACAGCCTCATATGCCTCGTCAAAAGACATTCCGTTCAGCCCTGCAGTCCACAGCTCGAGCGCATAACCAATGAAGGGAGCAAATGCCAGCGTCCACACAACGCCCCCCGGAATGCGGTTCCCCGGCAGCGCTGGTGGTGTGGTGCTGTGGAGCAGCGCAGAAGCCAGCGGGGTGGCGGAGACCGGCTGCCAGTCCGGCATGCCCTGTCGCCACACCAGCGTGGCAGCAGTGAGTTCACCGCGCTTAATCAGGCCAGTGATGTCGTCTTCGGTCACATTGTCGTGACGTATGCCATTTTTCTCGTAATGCCAGGTCATTGTTTTTCCTTCTTAACAGAGGTAATTAAATCAGTGTATTGCCCTGCTCCTCCTCAGAGGGCCCATGAGACAGGACTTCGCGAATACAGCTGAAGTGCGGAAGAGCCCGAATAAAGCCCGCCTGTGTGGTTAACTGGCTGAGACGTTTTCGCGGGGTAAAAGTGGTGTTCAGGACTGTCACCGCATGGATGGTCGCCAGAGGGTGCACAGTGATATGCCCGTTAAGTTCACCGGTGAGGTACCAGCAGCCGTCGAGTGATATCATGCGGTACGGAGCCAGCCCGTCACAGCGCTCTCCCTCGGCCAGCAGTAGTACCCGCTGGCAGGCGGTAATGGCACTGACGAGACGGTAGAACACCAGTGAGATGGCCGGTGACACAGACTGTGGCGGCTGCCATACCAGACACGGCATCCCTCCTGCAGTGAGCAGCATGCCCGCCAGACGCCGGTCCAGTCCCGGAAAAATATCGGCCAGTCCTGCCCGGTGAGCAAAGGTCAGCGCATCCAGCTCGCCCTGTACGCCTCCACCGGTACTGCGCAGGCGGCATTGCCCCCGTCGATACTCAAGGTCGAGGTACATCAGCCGTTCGCGAAAATCCCGTCGCAGGGTACGGACTGACACACCAAACTCTGCAGCAAGCCGCGTCATGCTCAGCGTTTCACCGGCAACCAAGCGGCTGATTATCAGTGACAGCCTGACAGCCAGCCGGTCATGACGGCGCTCTGCCTGTGTCATCTTAAATCTCCGTAATAGTTAACTGACTGAATATAAAATGATTCTAAAGAGGGGGGCGGACAGGGTATGGACACGGAATGAACTATTTTTTATCTGCCTCCGTAAGCAGACCTGACGCGGCACACCGCGAAATGCGGTGAAAAAACACTCAACCTAATGGAGGTAAAACGGACAGGGAGTGTCCCTTTCTAACATGCTGATAACAAGCTCAGGACTGAAACCCACTCAGCATCGCTTCAGCCATCACCCAGAGAGCCCGGTTGAGCTTCACATCTCCGTCGATACCACGCACGGCGCGGGTATGCGTTCGCCCGCCTTTTACACTCCGGCCACTGAGCCCGCCCTTAATCAGGTTCTCCTGAATACGCTGGTATGTGGTCCACAGATCATTGCTCTCATCCTGCCAGCGGCGTGGGGAGAGTATCTGAGGTGCTGTCACCGGCTGGTGGTCCTCACCGAAACGGTACGTCAGTGCAGCCTGTGCCAGAGCCTGTTGTGCAGGCGGGGGAAGCATCAGCGACTGCATGGCATCACGTTTTTCTTCCACACGGTCAAAGATCCCCAGTACTACATACGCCCCTTCAATCACCTGACTCACCACATCCCCTTTGTGCGGCACCCGCACCTCGCCAAACGACTCACCGCAGACGAGTCCGTTCTGGCATACCGCACGGAATAATCCCGGTAGCATCTGGTACGAACTGGTGCCGTCATGAGAGTTGAGCAGAATGATTTCCGGCACCTGCTTGCCGGTAATTTGTCCCTCGCGGCGCAGACGTAACATATGCTTTGTATACCCACGACGTCCCGGGTCACGCACGCGGGTCTGGCAGGCAAAGAACGGCTGGAAGCCTTCCCGCTGTAAGCTGTCGAGAAGGGAGATGGTGGGTATATATGTGTATCGTTCACTGCAGGATTCGTGTTTGTCCTCACTGAAAACGCTGGGCACCACACGAAACAGTTCTTCGCGGGTTAACGGACGATCACGACGGATAAGATTTGCTGCGCCAAAGCGCGAAGCCAGACGGGTCATAAGCAGACTCCTCATGATGGAAAATAAATACAAAAAGCCCTGCCGCAAAATGGCGGCAGGGCTCAGGAAACTACAGGTTCGAAGGGTTAATTTTCAGAAGAAGAAATTCCAGACTGCACGAGCGACTGATACTACGATGTCGCGTACAGCCTGGATAATTGTCCGAACCGGGGCAGGTATCAGGGGCATGGAACTTACTGTGTCCAGTACCGAGCCGACCGTTTCACCAAAATCGTCACGTGCTTTTTTATTAACGGCATCGGTACGAAGTGGAGCACTAAGCTGTACCGCCACCGGACTACTGGCCTCCCGTGGCAGGCAACGAATCATCCGTTCAGCCATCACCCGCAGCCCCCACTGCAAACGTATCGACACCGCACAGACAGGGTGACCTGCTCCCCGTTGATTAGTACACCCCGATGTTAGTAATGTCTTCATAAG
>ERZ791905.2059-NODE-2059-length-11869-cov-2.454038_pt1 | contig 11869 bp, 14 predicted proteins | sample MGYA00510147_ERZ791905 | MGnify/ENA primary metagenome ERZ791905 (study PRJEB30046, sample SAMN00792084) | human gut metagenome | study: EMG produced TPA metagenomics assembly of the A metagenome-wide association study of gut microbiota in type 2...
TGGCTTTAGGATTGAGGATGATTTTTTCCATCTGGGTGATTGTCGCGCGCGCTGCTGCTTGCGCTTTAGTGGGGCGTCCCCCTTTGAATTTAAACATGTTTTTTCCTTTTTATTATTTTAATCTACACTACTATTATACCATAAAAAGCAATCTAATTTTTATACTAACTACTTGAAAATGATCTAAAAATGATCAATCATAATCTTCATTATGTAATATAAAGGAAACGAAATCATGGCGAAAACATCAGCAGTTACCCCAGAGCAGGCGAAAAAAATCGAAGCGGCATTGCGCCAGCGTAGCGAAGTTGCAGCTGATGCCTGGAAGCTAAATCTACAACTTGCATTGCGTATCAGTGACCTGTTGTCGGTTAGGTATGATGATCTACAAGGAAAATTCCTTCGACTCAAAGAGGGGAAAACAGGCAAGCAGCGTGAGTTAGTTTTGAACACTGAGGCGCTAAGGGTTCTCAAGCGTCGCCGGAAACAGAATCCAGATGACGTCTTTGTATTCCAGTCAAAATCCAATCGGGTGAAAGGCCTGGAGTCTAAACCAGTGTCACGTGTATTTGTAGCTCAAGCCATAAAGGAGGCATCACAGGGGATTGTAGAGCAGGGAATCAGTGTTGCTACCCACTCAGCCAGAAAAACTCGTGCTCGCGCTCTGATGAAATCAGGAACGCCTGTTGAGGTTATCTCCCGGATGCTCAATCATAGCAGCCCGGCAGTTACTATGACGTACCTCGATATAACTCAAGACGAAGTGAATCAGACCTATCAGATGGTGATCTAATATGAAAAAGCTAATTTTGTTGGGTCTACTGGTTCTCAGTGGTCAGGCGAATGCCACACAGATTACGATGACCAATCCCCAGGAAGAGCAGACAGAGAACGGAAAAACGCTATGCATCTATGAGAACAGCAATTACACATTCACCTACATCACTAAAGGCGCTTGTCCCTATGCAAAAACCTTTGATACAGAGGATTCAGAAGAGTAATCAGGTGGCAGGGGCCGCCAACCACCAAGAAGCCAGCCCCCGCCGTATTCAACATTACCAACGGAGAGAAGGAAATGCAGAACAGCGGCATTATGGCGTTAGCGCTCGCGCTGTGCAAGGTAGAAGACGGAAGAAGGGTTAAAGTGCCAGCTATGACAGGAAGCCAGCTTAAAGCCCTGCTTGATTACATACGTGCGTTAAAGTGAAAGAGCGGCGCGTAATGCTCCTTTTTACATCCAAATTCCCCATTGACAATTTTTTCTCATCATGACGCAGCACAGAATAAAACTATTAACCCTCTATTTTTTAAGTAGAAAACAAATCTACATCATAGCTATTGACGTAGATTAAACGTTGTTTTATGATGATTACTGGGTTTCTACGTCAAAAAAACAAGATAGCGGTATGGTATGATTCGATAAACAATTCACCAGGAGCTATCTTCAAAATGCGTAAAATCCTGTTAACCATCATGTCCGCTTCTATCATCTTGATTGGTGCCAGTATTATTATTCTCTACGCTTCTAAACCAGACACTTCCGTTGATTCTCTCATAGACCTAATTCATTCTGTTGTGGCTCTAATAACGTCAATGACTGCATTTCTGAGAACAATAGAAGCCATAAAGCGCCGTGATGGATACCCATAAACAAGCGCCGTAGGCGTATCGTTGATTGTCAGCAGTAGCAACAGTAAGTCAGGTGATCGTTATACTCCGGTGATCGAAACCGTGATAGAGCCAGCCCCTTTCCCGGACTGGTTAGGAATTCCATCATTCGCCTGTTTATCCCGCGCTAAGGTCGTTGCAAGCGCTGCTGTCGATGAAATGACAATGCCCGGTCAGGCTTTTCGTTCACGTTGGACTATCGCGGTGTGACTCTGGAACTGCCGCCGACGTTAAGTTAAACTTTCATCAACCGTTAACTTACCGTGACAACTAACAGTGTATTTTTGAGTGGTAGAACAAGAGACTGACAATCTATACGAGGTCAGAAACTTGTTTCAAAAACAGCATCTTATCAAAGATGTGTGACCACAAGAGAGATTCTGGAGCGGGCGAAGGGAACAGAACAATCCACTTTAAGCCCAGAGATATAAGCAAATTACCAAGTTATAGGAATGATTCTATACACATTTCTATACACACTTATACATCCCTTCGCGCTCTAGTTAACCATTTACACTATCTGTAGCTCAAAATTTCAAAGCATGAAATCAGGGCGATGGGTTGTAATGCAAACAGAGACTTTTTCAATTAATTCAAGACAATATTCGATAAAGGCATCATCAACTTTCACCAGCCCATCAATGCCGGACACATCACCCTCTTCGAAAACAGGTACATTTGGTGTTTCCACCACAAAAGGTAATGAGCTAATTTTACCTAGCAAGAGCCTATAACTTGCTCCATCACCATGTTTTAAGGCGTTGATAGCAAGATAACAATTATGGAAATCCTCCTTCAATGCTACTTGCCCTGCTTGTTCAAGTATTAACTCTGCTTCTCTGTAACCGTTTTTGGCACCCAACCTCCGCTGTAAATGAGCTTCAAAAATTGAAAACAACCCAACCGCATGAATCATCTTCTGGAGATTGAGCGCCTGGAGATTTTTGACAGGCGGTGTCGATCCGGTTTCTGACAACTCATCGACGGTTCTTTCATAGACTTCGTTTATCGCATTTAACGAAAAATAGGTGCACCTATAAGCCAGTTCATAAAAATGATGCATGTTTCAAGTCCTTAAATGTTAGTCGAGGCTTTCGAGCCGAATGAAATTATGTCAATAAGTTCAACAAACTTGATTGTAGAAAGAAACGATAACTTAGAGCACGTATAGCCAAAAAACCCTCTAACGGTGCCGGTGGGTGACAAGTTTTGACAACTTAATATGCTGAACAACTTCTAGGCGATAACAGGAACGAAACACAAAACAAAAGCAGTTGTTTTTTAATATTTTTTATTTCATTGATGAAATTGCCCCCCCAAAAGTACCCCCAATGATTTTTTCCGTATAGTCAACGCATTTTCTTAAGGTTAGTTTCTTCTAAACTTACTAAAACATTAGAGCCTGTAAGAAACAGGCTCTAATCAAGAGTTATTTTTTACCTTTAGGTCTATTTTTCTGTATATTTTCTACTATCAATTTTAAATTGCCACGCAACTTATCGAGCCAACTCACACCAATTTTATAAGTTAAATCCTCAACCAACTCAGGGCTTTCTGATTCTTTTATAATACGTTTTATAGCATGCTCATAAAATACCTTTTGTTTAGCATTAAAAGTTGGATAAACTTTTTCATATATGTCCCTATATCTAAGTACCTGACGGTATTTATAAATATCATTTGGAATAATTCGTATAAGGTTGTCACCGGCCTCAAACTCAAGGTATGCCTCATTTCCAGTTTTTGTAAGAGAGACCAAAAGATGTAATCTTGCACGCTGCGTATCAATATTTTTTGTATGATAGTTATCTTTTCTTGCAGCCAAGGAATAGGCAGTGGCTAAATATCTATCAGCACTTGGATAGTCTTTGAATGGTATCATAGACATTGCATATTGCACCCAGAAATGCGGATCATTTATTAGATTGGGAATAATATGTTTAACTTTCTCATAAAAATAATTTATTTCCACACGTCTTTGTGGGAGAAGCTTTTCGATAATAGAGAATCTCAGTAGTGAAGTAATCAAAGTTTGTAATCTATGATCTTTTGCATCTTTATTAATAACATACAAATGCTCAATAACCTTAAGCAATTGATTTACAACATATTTATGTTCAAAAATATTCGCTATAAGGAATCTAGACAGTGTGCTAGATTTAGTCTTAACCATGCCATTACTTATGATGAATAAGTTTTTAACGCCTTCATTTTCAGTAAACTCCGCGCTGTAAATTTTTTCATTAACCGCCACATCTGAAATTAAAGATCTTACCAATGGGAGACCTATGACATCTAATAATAGAATGGCAAAAACTGTTTCTTTATATTCTTTATCATTGAGTGCAAGATTAGATATTTCTCGAATTCTAGATTGTATAGCTTCGGATTTGAGGATTGATAATAGCAAGAACGAAAGTTGGCTCCTAGCATTTTCATCGAGTTCTGATAATTTTTCATGCCTAGAAAGGCCTGCTTTTTCGCCCCATGCCCCCAAGTGATCAACTATATGTACGAAATTATCAACTTCGGAATCTGATAAATAATCGACGCTATGAGTTTTAAAACTACTCATATCCATTGTTAATAAATGTTGCTTAGTATTTTCATAGCCAAAATGACGCGTAGTCAGTACAAGCTGTATATTGTCCTTACGGTTTTCTATGGCATAACGAGTATCATCAATGCAGTTACTATAATCATCTATGAAAATAACAATTTTTTGCCCCAACTTAGATAATCGTTCAATGTCCTTACTGAAGCTAAATTCATTATACAAATAATAAAAACAGAGATATCCTTTCCTTGATAATTTCGACATTAACATTCGAGTCATTATACTTTTGCCATTACCTAAATCGCTGGCAATTAAAATATCATTATCTGTTTCAATATGTTCAATAATCTTACTAACTTCTTCACGTAAAATTATCTTGTCATGCATATTATCATTGAGAGTGACTTCATCTATATATCGATCGCTCACTTTCCCAAAGATCATAAAATTGGCGATGTCATTATCTCTTATTTCATCATGTTCCTCCCCAGGAGTATAGAGCTCTAAAGAATTTATCAAACCAACTTCTTTGTCTTGATGTGATTCTTCAATGCACTTGGCAGCAATATGGGAAAAGGCGTTTACACCAATATTTATCACTTCTCCAAACATGGCTAACTTATAATTTTGGAATTTGGTGGTACCTTCCCTGGTAATAAAAAAGGTTTTACTTTTAATAGAGGAATCATTAAAGAAAATTTTCTGAATATCAATGTCATACATCGAATACCCAAGAAAAACTATAGCACTTGCATTGTCTATATCGGCTTTAAACTGCCTATACCAACTCGATGTGAGGAACTGCTCCGGAGAAAGATAGGATGATGTTGTTAGTTTTATAGCAGAATCAAGATCGCTTTCTTTTGAACGCTCAATTCTTCCATTGATGTGGAGGCAGATATCTTCAGCTGACTTGTACTGATTTGGTGCATCTTCGAGCGTTAGAGGAGTGACCGATTTTCCTGATTTTATCAAAGAAAGTTCAATAGCATTGTCATAGTTTGTAGTGTATATCCTTCGCCACTTCATACTGAAGATATCTATCTGCTCTTGCGTAACATCTTTAATTGTATAATTATCTTTAAGTAATTGTAGAAGTTCGTCTTTTTGAGGGATATTGTTAAGAAAGAAATCTGAAGCCACCATTAAATCATCACATTGTTTAATTTCTTCAATATAATGAGAGTCGGCACCAATTTCTTTTAAATAGTTTGCTGACTTATTTGAAATTTGCAAAGCAAGATCTTTCGCTAAAGGCGGGGTACTTCCAATTATGTTTATTGATTCTTTTGAAAATCCTGCACCTACAAATACAATGGCATTACCTGTTGAAATCAGTCTTTTGAGGCGTTCATACGTTTCATCGCTTATTGATTCGTTAGCTGAATTTGCAAGCTTAAGGCTATTTAACATAGCATCCATATTTATCTCCATATAAAACGAATTTACTTGAAATATAATCGAAGACTACTTTAAAAGATCCTATTCACACAAATAACATACAATCTATTTCACAGTTTCACAAGGGTGTATTTAGCGGAATCAAGCACTACGATAAAGCAGGGGCCTGTTTGCCTAAAACAAACAATATCTATAATATTCAATGTATTAAAGATTTCAGATCACGTAAAAATCTTCTTTAGATTCATAGTTAAGATGTGATTTTAGATAAGGCATGCAACTCTTCTATAAAAGTGTCACTTGAAAGCAACTGTAACTTAGAGCGCTTGTAGCAAAAAATCCCCACTGGCGGTGGATGACAAGTTTTGACAACTCAGTCTGTATGCCAGCGTCCGGGAAATTAGAACAGTGCTCTGAATGAAGCTCGAGGATGGTTGCAAGGGGGTATGCTTAACACCTCCCCTTCACGAGTTCGTGTAACTGAAGTTTTCTGAAGCGGTAGCGGTTGTCACTTTCCCCCTAGTTTTCCCTGGTAAGGCATAACAAACCATAACTGGCTGACACCTGCCCTGCTTCGAATCAGAATTAACAAAAGCTAACAGCCAAGGCTCAACAAATCTCAACGCCAGCCCTTTACACTTCCGCTGCAACTGCTGTTCGTGGGCGTCAGGATCCGTTAGGTTGGGTTGACACTTTTCCCGGTATTCCGCGAAAAAGTGTCAAGTCTGAGGGGCTGGGTTAGGCTGAGGGTTTACAGTTTTTCACCGTCCAGCAGGCAGAGCGTCCTTAACCCTGTTTTGCTCCAGTCATCCGGCGTGTCGGGGTGCATTGTGGCAACGTAGGCCAGTTCAGAACGAAGAAACCGTAAAGCGCCCGCTGCACGGTCTTTGCCATAGAAGCTGTGGGTTTCTTCATCCGGCCGGAAGAGAATCAGTAGTTGCTCTTCGGACTCGTGCTGAACATCAAAACCCAGCTCAGCGGCTGCGGCCTCTATCCTCTGGCTATCATCAATATCAGCCGGCAGCTCTTTCCCGCCGTCATGCTTCCATACCCATGCGGCGGCCTGCGCCCACGTCATTTCAATCTGGTGTTTGCCAGCACCAGCAGAGTTTTGTTTAGCCTGCGATGCGTCAACATCCACTTTATCGCCTGAAATTACAATTTCACCGCGGGCTATCCAGCCGTAAACAGTTTGCCGGCTGACGCCCATATGTCTGGCGTAGGCTGATTTACTTAACAGCATCCTGGTGTTTTCCCTCCGGACATAAAAAAGCCGCCCTCAGGCGGCCTGCTTATCTTCTGAACTTGTCTGCCGCTGGTTGCCTTTGAGCATCGCACTGACATGTTCGCTTAACTGGTCAAGGCCGGTCATGCGTGGCTGTAATTCTGATGGATCATCGTTTTTCCCGTAAATGAGATTGTTATACCAGGTTCGAATAGCTGTAATTTGTGCGACGTCTTTCCTTACCGCGTCAACCAGATCGGCAACCGCACTAATTACCTGCCCGTTTTCTGATGCAATACGGGAGAAGGCGAGACGTTTAAGCTGTTCCGTACCGAGCCCCGAACACATTGCGTGCGCCCTTAGCAAGGCCTCAGCCAGCTCCTGGTGCTTTCCGCCGTGCATCGAAAGCAGCATTTTTTCCTGACTCCGGCGATCGAGCCTGCCGAATGCCTGACGCATTTCACTGTCACGCATGAATCCCTGAACATCGTCAGATGCCAGTGGTTTAACCGGTACGAGTTTGTTCATCAGGTAGTCGAGAATATTTGCGGCCTGGCCACTAACGGCAGCCACGCCGCGAGTAAAGGCCTTAAGCGTGTCAGGGTTGCGGGCTTCACCTGACCTGCGATTTTTTGCCTGTTCGTTCAAATCCGGATCGTTGCGAATAACGTCCAGCAAATCTGCCTCAGCTTCAGCCTGCTGAGCCGTAACGCGCAGGTTAGTCAGTTCGCCGGCCATGCCACGGAATAAAGTTTCCATCTGAGTATTGGGCGCAACAACCTTGCCGGCATAACCGGCCAGCTCAATGCTGTGTTTCCCTATTTTGATTGAGTAGCTCACAGGCCAGCCTCCATTTTAGATAACCCTGCATCAAAAACTTTGCGCGCAACAGCATGGATTGACGGCGCGATCCCCATGCATGATTTCTGGCGTTCCCTCTCCTGAATGGTTTTAAGAGCCTGAATCTGCTCCCCGTTCAGCAGTACAGGCTTAACGTTAATCTTGCTCATGATGCCCCCTGTTATAACGACCGTTAAAATTTCACTAATCGCAACAATCAAACTATCAATTGCGATTTACGAAACGATGTTAATGAAATTGCCGGGGGGCACAACGCAAAAAGAGTGGATGCGTTTTAAAGAAATCGCCTTCAAGGTATACACGGTCTACATAAAAACGATAAAACTCATATAAAACATACAATTGACCCGTGTACACCAGCCTACACTTTGCCATTTCAGGTATGCACGGTATACACGTTTTTGCTTATTAACTAATCATTATAGAAACGTAATTGTGTAGACCGTGTATACCCTGTGTATACCCTACAACAAGGTATACACATGGTATATTATTGATTTAAATAATTTTTATTGGAATGGTGTATACCGTGTATACCTTTCCCCATATTTAGTTAAACATTCATTCCTTTTTCTCAGCTAATGGGTGCGCCTGCGGCAGCCAGTCCTCCGCGCTTTCCGAAAGCTCAACGTTAGTCACCATGCCCCGATTCTTCCTCTCCTTACGATATTCATGATTAAATTCCCGCATGGCGCTTTCCATCCCCTCGGCAAATTTATTCAGCGTCAGCGGCTTATCGAATCCATTTGCCTCCAGGAATGCCAGATAAGCGTGATAGAGATAAATACGCGGATAGTGAGGCGGATTGCGGTTTCCTACCATCATTCCCGCACAGTCAGCCAGCCGCTCAAGGTGAGCGCAAAAGGCATACAGCGGATCTGTTTTCTGTTTCACCTCCAGTGCTTCTTCGCTGTTTCGTTGCTCCAGCAGCAGCGCACGCGCCTTTTCCGGGTTCGCAAAGTTCGCCAGCAGCCGACGAACTACCACAGGAATTTCAGCGGATATCTTTTCTGCCAGTTCGGGATCCTTATCCTCCTCACTGACGCGCCGGTTAAACTGGAAAATTACGCGACGCCGGGAAACGCCACCGGCACGTTCGGTGAAAATCATCGGCGTGTTGTTAGTGGCCACAACCACCGCCCGCAACACAGCGGTGTACTGGTGCTCGTGCTTCGGGTCTATCTCCACGGCATCCCCGCCGGTTATCGCTTTTATCCCGGTACCCTCCCCTGAATATTTGGGCTGGTCAGGAAGGGTTATCATGCTCTTTCCGACGAACTGCGCCCGCCCGCGCGCGCTGTCGAGCGCCGCCATATTCCCGCTGGCGGTGTTATGCGCGCCGGCCAGCATCGTGGCGATATGAGTAAAGACGCTTTTTCCGCTGCCGCCCTCCCCTGTTATCTCGAGGAACAGCTGCCAGTCGTACCGGTTCGCCAGCACCATAAAGAGCGCTGCGGCGATGCGCTGCATCTTAATTGCGTCTCTATCTGATGCGTAACTTAGCCATTTATGGAAGTTCGGCGCGTGGTCGCGGAGGTTTTCGCCCGGCACCGCCGGCGTGTAGGTCACGCCGTTATGGTTGGTCAGCCAGTTATCCTGGCTGTGTTCGGAGAAAACGCCGGTTTCCATATCGTAGACGCCATTAGCAAAGGGGATCAGGCTGCGCCGCGGCTCCCCCATTACCGGGATAACGATTTTCAGGGCGTCGATAACGTTGTTGATCGCGCGCTTGCTGAAGTTGGTTTTGTTCTCGTTGTAGATCGCCACCATTTCGCGGCTCAGCTCGAGCAAAGACGTTTTCTCCCAGATGCCGGCGCGGTAGACGTACACGCCCTCGCTGTTTTCGTTGATTGCAATGCCGGTGTAACGCGCGGCCAGTATGAGCGCCTTTTCGTTATCAGCCAGGTCGCGGAGGTTTACATCCTTCAGCGGTTTGCCGATCACCATGCTTTTGCCGGCTTCCGCATCGGCTTTGAGGCGCGGCAGCTGCGGCGTCCAGTCCTCAAGAAGCTGATAACCTTCAGAGTAGAATTGCGCGCGCTCCACGCCGGCCACCGCCAGCTTTGTAGCGAGAATGGTTATCTGCCGTTCGGTCAGATGCCCGCCACGGCAAACCCGGGCATAGAGCCGGCCATCATCCACAATCCGGATATTCTCCAGCTCCGCCAGCTGCTTTTTATCCAGCACGACCGGCGGCACGGTGTCACCAATCGGGTTCATTTCCTGCCATGCTTTGGCGAACGTCCAGGCATCAGCGCCGGCAAAGATGATTGACTCCTCCATGAGATCCGCCGGCTGCTTTTTAAGGTTTGGTGCATTCTTCATTTTCTGTTCCCTCGCTCCCTGATGATTTCCCGCATAACCCGAATTCGTTCGATGCCCTGCACCCGCATAATTCGGTCGATATCTTTTTCGCCAGCGACCGGCGCGGAAGATACAAATTCAAATTCCCGCACCAGTCTTTCTGGCGTGCAAAAACACGGTGAGCTGTACCCCTCGCGGCAATATGTCACTCTGTCGAATCGGTAACTTTCGATAATTACGATCCCGCCCCGACTATCTTTCCATTTATCGCCCGGCCTGATTTCAGGGTGAGCGCGGCCACCAGCAGTTAAGCCGGAATTTTCAATTGTCATATTTTTTACCTCACGCCGCTGGCGGGATTACCTGATAACCAATTTTCTTCAGAAAGCGCGCGGCACTCTCCACCGTGAAAAAGATCTCGTCGTCCATGAGGGGGCGCATAGACTGCAACCCGTTCGACGTGTCCACCAGATAGCGGCCGCCGGCCGGAAAACTGAATACGGTTTTACCATCGCTACAGCGCACCAGATTATAAACAGCGGTCATGGCCTGACCTCCCTGACTTTCACCAGATATTCCGATGCCTGACTGACCAGGCTGTGAACCGCCGCGACACGAAAGCTTTCCATTTCATCATCCGGCGGCAGGGTATCAATCCACATATCGAGAACGGCAAGCGCCTGACGGCTGTATTCCAGCGCCTGGACTGCGCTGGTCGTCAGCATGGCAATGGATTCGCTTTGAGTAGGCTTTTTCATGCATTCACCTCCATAGCGAGGCGTGTCTGGATAGCCGCGGCCTTGCTCCCCAGTTGGAGATAAGTCCGGGTGATTGCCGGGTTACTGTGGCCGAGCATTTCAGAGGCGACCAGCAAGCCCTGTTCGCCGCCGGCGGACATGAGATTGAAGGCGGCAATTTTGCGGCTGGAATAGGCGCTCAGGCGCAGACGCGTGTTTACTACGCGGGTAAACCACATCATTACGTTGTGCAGTTTCTTCCAGATTGTCTGGCGGCTCACGCTACCTTCCAGAGACTGGCAACGGTTACTTTCAATCTGGCTGCGGGAAAATACCAGGTCGTCACCGATAAGATTGCGCTCCATGCGTTCACGCAGCCGCTTGATGATGCCCGGCGGCAGCTGTTTGGTATCGTGCTTAACTTCAGCCTTCGCCACCAGCTCAAACACGATCGCCTGTTCTTCTTCCGTCATGCCGGCGGCCAGTTCGTCGCAACTCACGCTATCCCAGTGCATGTACCCAATGTGATCGCCAGCAAGCCGGGCAGCGTCCTTGCGCTGCTGGCGAACAATCTCGAGCCCCTTCCGGGTCGCCCTGGCTTCTGCTGCTTTGGTCTGCTTCGCTACGATGATTGTGGCAATGCCGGTTTCCCAGTTGATGCAGGAGTAACGGAAGTTGCACACGTCGCTGGTACGCCAGCCGGTAACGGTCGCAATATCCCACCAGAGTAAAACCCAGTCCTGCTGGGTCTGCTGGATGCGTTCGCGCAGTTTGCGCTGCTCTTCCCGTTCGTAAACGGGCGTCATGGTGCGGGTGCCTTTCGTGGTAGTGGCTTTTACCACGTTGCCGCGCAGCTCGCGGGCTTTAGCTGTGAGGGTCTGGAGGTTAAACATGGCTACCTCCCAATTTCGCAACATCCAGTTCAAACGCGCCGCTGCTGTACTGATAAAGCGAACATTCAGAGCGAATTTTGGCGGCAAAGATAAGATCCCAGCGGGAATAAAACTCGCGGGCTTCTTGCTCACTGTCGGCAACGATGCGGATAACAACGGGAGTGCAGGTCCGGCCTTTCGGCGTACCGAGGAAAAGCCAGGTGAATTTGGGCAGTTTTTGGGT
>ERZ791905.2073-NODE-2073-length-11798-cov-2.295240_pt1 | contig 11798 bp, 8 predicted proteins | sample MGYA00510147_ERZ791905 | MGnify/ENA primary metagenome ERZ791905 (study PRJEB30046, sample SAMN00792084) | human gut metagenome | study: EMG produced TPA metagenomics assembly of the A metagenome-wide association study of gut microbiota in type 2...
GATTATTTTCTTGATTTGCTAACTTATACTCCTACATTTTTAATAAAATTGTAGTTTTCATCAAGAAAAGTGCGATAAATATCGTCTGCTATTAAAGTCGGCCGAGGAAACTCGGCCAAACCTTATTTATTTTTCATCTTTATAAGAATAACCATAATGGGCATAGCCATAACCATAGTAACTACTTGCTTTTTTTACAACTCCATTTAAGATACATCCTTTTATTGCAACACCACTTTGCTCAAATCGTTTTACGCTAACTGCTAACTCTTTAGTTGTATTTTGTTCAAACTTGGCAACAAGTAAAGTAGTTCCGACATAATTACCTATAATAGCTGCATCGGTAACCGCTAGAATAGGCGGAGTATCAATTATCACCATATCATATGCCTGACTGACCCATTTAATAAGTTCACCAAAACGTCGATGCATCAAAAGTTCAGCTGGATTTGGTGGTGCCATACCTCTCGAAATGAAATCAAATCCTTCAGAACCAAGATGCTTAATTGTGTCTTCTAATTTTATTTTCCCCGAAAGATACTCAGACAATCCATTTTCATTTGACTCGTTAAATATTTTATGCGTATAGCCTTTTCTTAGATCGGCATCAATAAATAGTATTTTTTTACCCGTCTGTGCTATTACGCCCCCTAAGTTTGAACTTACAAAAGTTTTTCCTGCGTTTGGACTTGCACCAGAGATCATTAATATATTATTGCGAGCTTCCATCATTGCAAAATGTAGACTCGTTCGAAGTCCTCTTATTGCCTCTATAGCCAGATCTGTTGGGTGACTAGTCGCCAGATAAGTATAATTAGCGTCCTCTTCCTTTTTAAACCTGATTTTACTTGGTTGCTTCGCCCGATTTGATAATACCTCAGCTACAGGTATACTTGCATATACTGTTATTCCTAAATCCTCAAGCTGTTCGGGAGACTCTATTCCTCTACGTAAGAAAGTTCTTAAGAATACAACACCTAGCGATATTGCAAAGCCTGAAATTAGGCCAATCGCTATAATGATTAATTTTTTAGGTTTTACTGGTTTTGGCTGTGTTACAGCATTGTCAATTATTCTGACATTACCTATTGCGCTCGACTTTGCGATATTCAACTCTTGCTGACGATTTAACAATTGCATATAAACAGCTCTGCCTGATTCTACATCACGACTCAACCTCAAAACCTCTTGCTGAGTTTCAGGCATTGTTGATACTCGTTTATTCAGCTTTGCTCTTTCATCTTGTAAAATTTTCCTCTTTTCCATCAAGGCTTTATAGGTAGGATGTTCTTGTGTATATAATTGCGATATTTCAGACTCTTTAAACGTCAACTCATTAAGTTGATTATCAACATTTACTATTTGATCTAAAACCGATTTAGCTTCCAAAGAAAGGTCTACTGAATCTTTTTGCCTTCTGTATGCATTTAATTTATCTTCAGATTCATTTAATTCTGTTCTGACTTTTGGTAATTGTTGATTTAAAAAATCCAAGCTCTTTGCATCTTGAGCTGCTTGGCGTGCAATATTTTGTTCTAAGTAATTGTCACTTATACTATCAATTACTCTTTTAATTAAATCTGGATCACTACCAAGAAGAGATATCGTTAACATCCCGGTATCTTTACCTTGATCTGCGATGAGTAATGAATCCCGTAAATAGTTTATAGCATTTATGCGAGATGTATAAGTTAACAGAAATCTTGTCCCGGGTTCAGCATTGATACTATCGACTTGAATCCTTATCCCATTCTTATCAATGAGCCGACCAATTTCCCCATCAAAATCTATATTTTCACCAGAAATACTATATTGATGATCATTTTTAACTGTCAAAGTAATAAAATTATCATCATACATATTCGGTGAAATAAAAAGTTTATGTACCTGAATAGTATTTTTTGTTTTATTAAAAAGACGCGCTAATCCTTGACCAATGACGGGGAAAAATAATTCTTCGACCTTGACTTGTAAATTTAAATCATCTACGGTCTTACCCAATATCATTCGTGATTGCAGTAGTGTAATTTCAGGTGCTGATTGAGGCTGACTATCAGGAAAGACTTGGCTCAGACTGCTAAGTATCGCGTTACCTTGCTTTTGTTCAACCTGTATCAATGCATCCGCCTGATATATTGGGGTAGCAAGTAAGGCATATATAAGCGCGATAAGCGTAAATAGTGAGGTTACCGCGATTATTAATTTTCTATGGTCGAATATTTCACCGATAACACGCCCCAGATCTAGTTCATCTGAATCATTAATAGGTTTGTTACTTTTTATTGATGACATGCATTATCTTCCCTGCTTAAGGGTTACTAAGTTTAGAAGCCCAGCAATTACCAGCTTCTTCAATTAATTTGTAAACTGAGGCAAATGCCTCGTCGCTTTTACGATAAGGATCTGGTATTTCACGTTGATTCAACCAGTGTCCAAAAAGCATAGTTTTTCCACGAACCTCTGGTGCTATACGCCCAATTTGTTCAATATGAGATTTTTCCATCACCAATATCAAATCGTATTGCCGTCCGATGGAAGCAGTAAATTGCCTTCCTTTATGCCCTTCTAAAGAAATCCCATGTTTTACAGCTATTTTTATCGCACTTTCATCAGCGGCATGATCAATCAAAGCACCTGTCCCTGCAGAGTCTATCCTTTTATTAGGCAAGACTTTACGTAGAAAACGTTCGCCTATTGGTGAGCGACAGATATTTCCCGTGCACACAACTAGAATTGAATCAAACATTAGTTAGGCCATCTCTTAATGTAACGGACAGTTTCAGTCATATCATGTACCCCAGTAATAGTTGGCACAAGCTGTGAAATCACACGGTTCCAACGAACCAGTGGTGCAGTAGTTACATAAACAATATCATATGGTTGCAATTGGAATTCTGTGCCCAGTACCATTGCCGAAGCATCTTGTGCATTAAGTTGATAGATATTTGCAATCTTACCTTGCTTATCACCCCTAAGCTGGCGAATAACGAATACCCCCGTGGCATCACTCATCGCCTGAGACAAACCTTCTGCATTGCCCAGCGCTTCCGCCAGGGTCATGCCGCTGCGGTCCATCTTCATGGTGCTCTGTTTGCCCACTTCCCCCATAACAAACACTTTCAGATCGTCATTACGTGGCACAAATAAAATATCCCCTGGGTACAGCAGATGGTTCTGGGTTAAGTCACCTTTCTGCATTAAGGCATACAGTGAGATTTTACTATCCTTGCCATTATGGGTAAGCACCACGTTTCGCCAGTCTGCGTCTGGTGCCAATCCACCTGCCGCATTGATTGCATCCATGACTGTTAAGGGAATATTGGTAATTGGCTGCTGACCAGATTTTGCAACTTCACCAGTCACATATACTTTTTGAGATCTGAAGGCCGCAACGCTTACATCAACCTGCGGGCTTTCAATATAAGTGGTTAAACGGCTGGCTATATCCTGGCGTACCTGGCTAAGCGTTTTTCCCGCTACCTGCACCTTACCGATATAAGGATAGAAGATGGTCCCATCGGAGTTAACCCAGTTACCGGTGTCGCTGGCGCTACGGTATTGACCTGCAGGCGTTGTGAGTTCCGGATGGTCCCATACGGTAACCATCAGCACGTCACCCACCCCAATACGGTATTCATAACTACGAAGTAAATTATCCAGTTGCGGATTGGGACGAGCAAGAACGGTCTCTGGACGGAGCTGATCGATCAGGCCTGGTGTCATTGGATACACGTTCACTAACTTATCCAGATCGTAGTCGCTGTCTGGAAGCTCAACCACGTTCTTGCGCAGACTGTTTAATCCCTGACCAGGGATGATTGTACAACCCGATAAAAACCCAATCGCCAACGCTAATGCCGAAAATCTAACAATTTTTTTCTTCATAATGTCACATCATCAGTAAATCAAAATTTGCCAATTCCTGAGCAGCTGTCATCGCCGTTGCTTACCTGCCGGCTTGTGGAGAGATAAAAACTGACTGCCTCCTGCAGCACTACCACCCTCTCTCCTCTATTTTCAGCATTCAGCCTTATAAACTAAACGGTATCTCTATCCCTGCGCTGGCACCAACGTCATCGCTGTCGCTGTTGTTAGCGTTGGTGTACCACAATGAAGTATTCAGACGAACAGACTGATACACATCTCCGCTCCAGCCCAGCTGTACACCTTTCAGAGTATCCGCATGAGGGAACGCTTTGTTGATCGACTGATTCTCCGGGTTAACTTTGGCGTAAACCAGGCGCGTACTCCAGCGCTGGTTATCCTCCGTAATAAGCTCAACCTTCCCGGCAATGAGTTGACCATCCCCACCCATCGCATCCCCCAGTGGATACCCTTGTTGGTAATAACCATCTTTATAGATGTGGTGGGTATAGCTGTAATTGGTTCGGCTCATGTTGGTACGCGTGTCATGCGCTTCCACATACCAGGTAACCGCATCTTTGCCCCACCCATGGTGCCCTTCAACACCGCCAAGGAACATATTTGCTGAAGGAAGAAAACCAGACTCATCCTCGCCGATCATCTGCCCGTAGAAGCTCACCGGCCAGCCAAGAGTCGGCTCGAGTTTGAACTTAAAGTCAAAACCGGCCAGTTGGTTCCCTGGTTCATTGGGATCGTTTGCGGCGGTATTATCCTTGCCTGTTAAACCATCCCAGAAGTTACTGAGTGATTCAGGCCGCCCTTCCCCACCCCACTGCATAATGCGTGATGCGCCTAATTCTAAAGACTGGAATGGTGAAAAGGTAAAACGACCGCCGATAATTTTCGTGTGTGGCACAGCGGTATATTGATTCATCTGGCTGGCGGAGATCTGGTACTGCCATGGCCCCACCCAGCGTAACCACCAGGTTTCCGGCGCCGCCTGCTCGGCTCGCTGCATCAGGAAACCGGTCATCGGCCGCATCGCATCCCCGCGGATCAGGCTACCTTCATAGCCCGGTCCCCACCACTGTGGTACCTGACCAAAAGAGAGCCACTGGTTCCAGAACTTCACCGCGCCGTATGCGCCGTTGGCGTTGAAGCGCGATCCGTTGCTGATCCGCGCCCCTCCTTCGACGTTACCCTGCAGGTGGATATCCCACCACTCGCCGCTGTTGTTGAACGCCAGGCCTAACGAGTTATCTGCCGGCTGTGTCTGACCAAACCCCTGCGGAGTGCCCGGCTGATCGGTTGAAGTGTAGCCGGTAACCCGGAAATCCGCTTTTAAGGCAGACAGTCGCTGGTTAATACGAGCCAGCACCACTTGCTCAGAAGAATAGGACGGTTTGGCCTTTTTTAGCGCCCGGGCGATCTCTTCCTGGCTCAGCGGCCACGTCGACAGGCTCAGATGGATGACCCCACGATCGGAAAGCCAGGCCAGGTCGTTACGCAAGTCGTTGTCATTTACTACTAACCCGGCCGCGTAAGCCTGGGCTCCCAGGGAGGAAAGCAAACCCAACGTCACGGCAATGCGCGCAATTTTTATCATTGTACAAGATCCATTTTCAGCCCCGCTGTCGTATCTCAATGAGAATGAGGGGAATACCAAGATAGAAAGCGCTCGCGGCACCAGCTGACTTCGCTGTGCAACACCGGCGAGGCAAGTACATTTACCCTAAGCTGCTTGTTAGCCTTATAACATCCACTCAGCTCACAATGTAGGCGAATTTTACCCTACAGGCTATGGATGAGACAGGAAAGTTAATGTCCAGGCGATAACAGCAGCCGCTCCTGGCCAACTTCTGAGGATATCCGTAGAAAATTGATAGATATCTATTGATGATGATCATCCTGACCGGGTCGATATTTACAGCCGTTGAAGAGAACCTCTGTGGAGCAGCAAGCGGCTTCAGCGACGCTACCGCCCCTGGCTTAACAGCTACCAGCGCACTGACTACCTGAACGGCTTAATTTTTATCGACCTGTGGATGAATAATTGGTCAGGCCATTATTTTTGGCGGCGTTAAGTTTACGGGATTTCGGTCACAATTGGGAGTGTTGTTACCGAATATCTGCCAATTAATGCCGCCTGTCGTTCTACTGACAAAAAATAAGCGGGTCACCAATTAAGATTATTCACTGATTTCCAGGGTTAGAAATCTTCCCGGTACTGCTACATCATCACACATGCAGCTAACTGACTGTAATAAAACGTCTTTTTCCATAGCTCATCTTCATACAAAAATCAGATGATGGCGTTATAGTCAACTACAATTTCTAATAGTTTCCTGTGTCTGGATATTCATTGAATGTGCATCGGGTAACGTCTCAGCGCATTTAAGAAACGTCTTAGCACCGCTATATCCAGGCAAATATTCAATAACAATGTAGTAGCACTTCATTATTTCATAAATATGAATTATCAATTACCGGATATATAGTAGATTATTTTCTTATTTGTTTAATTAACCGGCGAAAACTTAATTTCCCCTGTAAAACAAATGGCGATTACCAGGCCTGCTTGTGCAGATCGGTACGCGTAAAGGGTTTATCCAGCGGCCCCACCGCGGTGGCGATTTGTCCCAGCAGGGACTGAGTCGGCGCTTTGCTACCGCTATGTAAAAGGATAAGTGGAACCATCACCAGGCATGCGACACCGCCCCATGAGATATTCACGCTTTCCGGATCAGAGGTACGTTTTTGCAACACCAGGAACAAAGCGCTGCCAGCAGCGCCCAGCAGCAGGCCGGCAATCACTTCCGAGACGGAATGCGCATGGATGACCAGCCGCGAATAGCCCACCACGGCGGCCAGAACATAGCCGGTAATAACGGCCGCTTTACGCAGACCGACGGAGAAACGGGCGCTGAGCAGCCACAGGAAGATAGGCCAGAAGGCCGCGGAGAGCGCGGAGTGGCCGCTGAAGCCGGTGTAATCCAGTTCACGAATACCCAGACCCCAGCCCATAAAGGCCAGTTTGGAGGCGCAGACGATAGCGCCGGTGATGCCGAACAGCAAACTCCACTGCCACGCCAGCAACCGCGACGTTTTACGCAGCATCAGGACAATAAACAGCGCCGCTGCGCTGGGCAACAAAACGGTGCTATCGCCAAAAAATGAGATGAGTTGCCAGTTCATATACCTGTGATCCTTCGATGATGTCCACTGCCGTGCTCAGGGATTATCCGTAATGTCTGTACCAGCTCGCATGCCAATTCATTTCACATTTTTATGCATGCAAGTGGGATGTTTAAAGCGGAAACATGATCGCAGTCAAGTTTTATTTTTGGCTGACGTTGTCCGCTTTCCCTGCGCTTTAGGAATTGTCGCACTAAGTGACTATTCATAAAGCATTATTGCCGCTACTCCGACCATTGCACCACAGAGGCCAGAGACAAACTACCAGAAGTCTCCGAAGCCATACGTTTCTTTACAATCGTTATAACATTCGCGTTATGAATAATTTCTGCATAACGTTATGAGCGGCAGGACGAATGTTCACGCCCTGCCCCCCCGTACTACGCTAGCAATCAGGCCAGCATTTTTTTAATACTTTCGCGGAATTTGGTGCCTTCTTTCAGGTTACGCATCCCGTAGGTGACGAAGGCCTGCATGTAGCCCATTTTCTTCCCGCAGTCGTAGCTTTCGCCGGTCATCAGCATCGCGTCGACGGACTGCTTCTTCGCCAGTTCGGCAATGGCGTCGGTCAGTTGGATACGGCCCCATGCGCCCGGCTCGGTACGTTCCAGTTCGGCCCAGATATCCGCCGACAGCACGTAGCGCCCCACCGCCATCAGATCGGAGTCCAGGGTCTGCGGTTCGTCCGGTTTTTCAATAAACTCGACGATACGCGCCACCTGGCCTTCAGCCACCATCGGCTCTTTGGTCTGGATGACGGAGTATTCGGAGAGATCGCCCGGCATGCGTTTCGCCAGCACCTGGCTGCGGCCGGTCTCGTTAAAGCGGGCGATCATAGCGGCGAGGTTATAGCGCAGCGGGTCAGCGGTGCCGCCGTCAAGGATGATATCCGGCAGGACCACCACAAACGGGTTGTCGCCGACTACCGGGCGGGCGCAGAGGATGGAGTGGCCCAGGCCCAGCGGCTGCGCCTGACGCACGTTCATGATGGTCACGCCCGGCGGGCAAATGGCCTGCACTTCCGCCAGCAGCTGGCGCTTCACGCGCTGTTCCAGCAGGGCTTCCAGCTCGTAGGAGGTGTCGAAGTGGTTTTCCACCGCGTTCTTCGAGGAGTGCGTCACCAGAACAATCTCTTTGATCCCGGCGGCGACGATTTCATCAACGATGTACTGAATCATTGGCTTATCAACGATCGGCAGCATCTCCTTCGGAATTGCCTTTGTGGCCGGCAGCATATGCATGCCTAGTCCTGCGACCGGAATAACCACTTTCAAATTCGCCATATTCATCTTCACCTGTTTGGTTGCAAAACACGCGGTTTTGCAAAATTGTACATGTCACAAATCCATTGGAACTGATAATACACGGATACTGCCCGGGCATCTGCCCGCCAAATTCTTAAATTCACTGTCACGTAAAAGAATACACACAACTCCCTTTTACCAACAGTCAGAAGTGAGAATAATCTTATTTTCGTTCAGGTTATTCAGCGGCTCGTTCCTTTGGCTGAGAGGCCCGTCTATCGGGGTCTGTTGGCCGCCGGCCCCGCCGCGCCGCGCGTATGCCTGGAAAGAATAGATAGAGATAATAAATTTCGCCAGGCAATATATTTCAGCATAAACAGCCGGATATGACGACATATTAGCCTGAATCCGCGACGGTGAACTGCGATCCGCCCTATTCTGCACTCACTTCATAATATGAATTATGCCGGTTTTGTGAGCGGGCTTCGCGCTTCGCTTCTGCTCTGCGCATCCGCGCTCGCCGTGACGATCCGCGGGAGGAGGCCCTTTTGCCGCCCTCGCTGAAACGCAGCGGAAAAAGTTCTGATATCGGCAAGCTTATTCCATGGTCGCCGCCATGGTTTTATTTTTTCACTGTTCTTTTCCGGAACATAATTCTTATCGGTTCGCTTAATCCGCTGGAAATATATCCACCCACGGCAGGGCGATATCCGCGTCGTTATTGCATTTTAGACTCATCTTATCCATGATCGTGGTAACACATACCGCAGTCGTACAGGTTTTAATGCATATGGAATGGATTGCCGATCCGTCAATCTGGGCAGGTCTCGTCACGCTGGTGGTTATCGAACTGGTGTTAGGTATCGATAACCTGGTCTTCATCGCCATCCTCGCCGAGAAGCTCCCTCCCGCCCAGCGCGACCGCGCGCGGATCACTGGCCTGATGCTGGCGATGGTCATGCGTCTCCTGCTGCTGGCCTCTATCTCCTGGCTGGTCACCCTGACCAAACCGCTGATTGTTTTTCACGACTTCAGCTTTAGCGCCCGCGATTTGATTATGCTGTTTGGCGGCCTGTTTCTGCTGTTTAAAGCGACCGTCGAGCTTAATGAGCGGCTGGAGGGGAAAGACAGCGATAACCCCACCCAGCGCAAAGGGGCGAAATTCTGGGCCGTCGTGGCGCAGATCGTGGTGCTCGACGCCATCTTCTCGCTTGACTCGGTGATCACCGCCGTCGGCATGGTTGATCACCTGGCGGTGATGATGGCCGCGGTGGTTATCGCCATCAGCCTGATGCTGATGGCCAGCAAGGCGCTGACGCGCTTCGTTAACAGCCACCCGACCATCGTGATCCTCTGTCTGAGCTTCCTGCTGATGATCGGCTTCAGTCTGATTGCTGAAGGCTTCAGCTTTATTATTCCGAAAGGCTATCTATATGCGGCCATTGGCTTCTCGGTCATGATTGAAGCCCTTAACCAGCTGGCGCAGTTTAACCGCCGTCGCTTCCTCTCCGCCAATATGACGCTGCGTCAGCGCACTACCGAAGCGGTGATGAATTTGCTGAGCGGGCAGAAAGAAAAAGCTGAACTGGATGCTGACACGGCGTCGCTGGTCGCCGATCAGGATCAACATCCACTGTTTAATCCGCAGGAACGACTGATGATTGAGCGGGTGCTGAACCTTAATCAGCGCAGCGTCAGCAGTATTATGACGTCGCGCCATGATATCGAGCGCATCAACCTTAGCGCGCCGGAGGAAGAGATCCGCAGCCTGGTGGAGAAAAATCAGCATACCCGTCTGGTGGTCACCGGCGGGAAAGATAATGAAGATCTGCTGGGGGTGGTGCATGTTATTGACCTGCTCCAGCAGTCCCTGCGTCAGGAGCCGCTGGATCTGCAGGCGCTGGTGCGTCAACCGCTGGTCTTCCCGGAGGGCCTGCCGCTCCTCTCGGCGCTCGAGCAGTTCCGCCAGGCCCGCACCCATTTTGCCTTTGTGGTCGATGAGTTTGGTTCCGTCGAGGGGATTGTGACCCTCAGCGACGTGATGGAGACCATCGCCGGCAATCTGCCCAATGAGGTGGAGGAGATCGATGCCCGGCACGATATTCAGCATCATCAGGACGGCTCATGGACGGTTAACGGCCATATGCCGCTGGAGGACCTGGTGCAGTACGTTCCGCTGCCGCTGGATGATAAACGGGAGTACCACACCGTTGCCGGTCTGCTGATGGAGTATTTGCAGCATGTGCCGCAGGTGGGGGAAACCATTGAGATTGACGGCTATACCTTGCGCACGCTGCAGGTCGACAGCCATCGGGTGCAGAAGGTGCAGATCGTCCCGCCGGTAAAGCAGGATGAGCTGGATTATGAGGTGTAATCGTCAGGCATAAAACGGCCCGGGGTATCCCGGGCCGTAAAATTGATAGCCAGGTATCCTGTTTAATGCCTGATGGCGCTTCGCTTATCAGGCCTACGGGATGGCGAACTAATCGGGGTATGACACCCACCGTATAATCCAGACCGGGTCAGGCGTAGCTGCCACACTGCCTGATGGCGCTTCGCTTATCAGGCCTACATTAAGTGGCGACGCTAACGAATGATATTGCGCACATCCCAGGCCGGGTCAGGCGCAGCCGCCACCCGGCATCATCGTGACATCAAACGTTGACGATAAGCACACAGCCCGGAAACTTCCGGGCCGCGGTGGTAGGAATTACAACTTATCGAGCAGCTTTTTGGCATCGTTGCCGTCTTTGCTGCCTTTATTACGCTCAACCCAGTCGTTGAGGCGCTGCTTCGCTTCATCCTGCAGCTGTTTGCGCAGGATCTGGTCGACCTGCAGACTGTAGCTCAGCGACTGCCACTCGCCGTAGATGCGCAGCGGGATAGCGGTCTGTTTCAGGCGGTCGATAAGCTTGCCCTCCCCTTTCCAGCCGCCGAGCACGCGCACGTTGAAGCGCATATCGCAGTTCTCTTTCTGCAGATCGAGCTGTCCTTCACCGGTCATCGCCATCACGTCGGACTGTCCCTGCAGGCGGTTCAGCGTCACCAGCCCGTTATCCAGCGTCAGCCGGCTGCTCACGGAATCCAGGCGGGTGGCATTGTCGTAATTTTCCTGCGCCCGCACGTTGGTGCTGCGCTCCACGGCCTGCTGCACAAGCTGCTGGAAGTTCAGCCCCTCGGTGCGGGTATCGGCCATCTGCAGCTGAGCCTGTCCCTGCCAGTGGCGACGGAAATCATCAGCGTCAATGCGCGTTCCGGAAAATTCGCCGCTCAGCGACAGCTTGCCGGTCAGGTTTAAGGAATAGTTAAAGGCTTTGATCAGCGAACCGATCTCCACATTCTGCAGCGCCGGCTGGAACGTCGCCAGCGGCGTGTCGCCGCGGGCATCCAGGATGCCAGGGAGAGAGAGCTGCCCGCCGTCAAGATTGCCCTGCATTTTGCTGACCGTCAGCAGCCCCTGCTGGTTGCTGATTTCGCTCTGCACCTGGGTAAAGT